>JAEIGA010007942.1_pt1 | contig 16108 bp, 16 predicted proteins | sample 9270691 | NCBI WGS metagenome assembly JAEIGA01 (sample SAMN17057246, study PRJNA624740) | gut metagenome | biome: biome; isolation source: fecal sample | host: Bos grunniens | place: China: Xizang | collected 2019
AAAGAACCTAAGCGAACAAAGTCCGTAAGGGCACCACCTACAAATTTACTTCTTGCTAATCCTTCTATTAAATCCTCAGTAAATTTTCTTACTCTACTTTTTTTACCACTCAAGTCTGTTTCAAAAAGATATGCTATCTTACTCACAACAGAGTTAGTTTTATGAAGAACTTGAAATTCAGCTTGAATTTTCTTTAAAAAAGCTGCTCCTAGAGGATTATTCATACCTTTTTTTACATTTAATACAGGAGACTTAGCGTAGGCTCCTGAAGAATACTCAAAGAGCATTTTTCCTAACTTATCTATAGCTCTCGCAAAATAAACCTGTTGAGCTAAGCTATTCGCTTTATAACTATCATGAGTTTTTTTCATTTCATCTACATATTTTTTTACAAAAATTGTAGATTTTGAAGTGCTTAGGTCACGCATTTTTAAAAAGTCGTTAATAGCAGTTTTTACAGACTTAGCATCCAACTCACCCGTATCAACATATTGACCTGTTCTAGAATCTTTTTTCTGAATATTTCTAGAATTACTCATAATATCTCTTACAAAAGAGTCATTATAAGGGGCAGCATAATTCTCCCTACCACTACTTATGTCTCTTTCAAGTAATTCTCTTATAGCGGTAAGCTCTCTTAGTATTCCATATAAATCATCATCTGCCATGTAAGTACGTTCCTATAATGCTTCTGATTTATAATTTAATTTTAGCCACCCAAAGATTCTGCTAATTTTTCTTCTTGCATTTTAGACTCTATACCTACTTTAATTTCTAATATATCACGCATAGAAAGTTCAATAAGCTCTTTATAAGAACCCCATCCTTTCTCAACATAATAATCTAAGTTCATAAAAAATTCTTTTCTATCAAAGGGCTTCCCATATGTCATTAAATGATAAGAAGAGAAGAACCCTGACGGATCATATAAGTCAGGACTACTGTTGAAAGTTAGCAGTAGGTCTTACTTCTACCTCCACTTCTCTTCCACATTCAGGGCAATAATCAACGAAGGGCTTAACTTTAACTATAGTTTCATCTATAATTTGTTTAAGAACTTTTTTATGAGAAGCCATAATAGTTTCATCTATTAACTTGGTTAAAAAAGCATTTTTATCTCTTAAATTTTGGAACTTTCTATCTTTAACTTCTCTAATACAAGCACATAAATAATCTGTGTACATTTTAGAAAGAGCTTCTTTTCTTGAAGGTTTACCAAATTGCCTACTCATTCTTATGTACTCAGCAGAAGTTAAAGGTGAGACTGTAACTACTACTTCTTCATCAGTACCTTCTCTTAGAGTAAATTCTTTATTAAATATATCTTCATTAAAATCTGTAAATTCTATTTGGTCTATTGTAAAAGAATAATCTAATTTCCCCCCGCAATCTCTATAGGGGCACTCATAATCTTTAATCGTTATTTTCTCTTTAGGATCAAAAGTATATAATCTTCTAATTATATCTATAAATTGAACATCTGAGTGAAGTAAATTATTTTTATCAAAATTACCATGAATAGTTACACCATTCAGAAGAATTTGGAAGTACTCAGCATCTGTTATGCCGTATCTTTCCATGTCTATCTGTTCTTTTACAGAAAGAGGTTTTACATAAATTTCAATATCATCAGGGTAAATTATACCTTTTGAAGGTAAAAAACTAAATTCTACTACTTTTCCATCCATATTTTCTTTCTCCGTTCTCTATTTATAACTATTGAATAATTCTTTCACCTGTTTGTACGTTTTCATATGCCTGAGCACTAAGTTTCCATATTCCTTTATTATCACTACCATCACCGTATCCATCTTTAGCTAAAGAATCTGCATTTCCACCTCTACCATTTCTACCAGTTCTAGCCATGCCAGACATGTTGTCCATCGAAGCTCCTACAACTCCAACAGCTATTACACTAAAATTTAATATTTTAGGTGCATTTTCATCATATGCACGACTTACAGAGACTGTCCCTGAAGGGATTACTTCTATTTCTCGTGAAAAATTCTTTCTGCCTGTTACGTCGTAACTTGTATAGGTTAACTTAGCCTTTATATTATCTAAATATTCAACATAACTTCCTGGAAAACATTGGTCTTCCCAGTATTTTAAAGCTAACTCTATTCTATCGTCATCCATATCATAGCAAGAGAAATTAATTACTGTAACTCTTTTTTTGTTTAAAAGTGGAAAGTCACCTAAAATATTTACAGGAATAGACATATTTTCATAAGACACATAATTAAAGCTCATACTTTTTATAGGAATGTAATTTTCCCACACTCCATGCCCTGAAGCAAAAGCAAATGCCTTACCTTGTTTATCATGTAACCCCGTAGGATGAGGATAATATTTATTGTTCGGAGAATATATTTGTACAGTAAAAAAATGACTTTGAGCTATATCCCAAGCTACTTTTTGATCTATTATTGTATTAGCTGTGGTTTTTCCACCTCTACCATTATTTACACCGCTTGCTGTCCCATTTGCAGAACCGCCCCCAGCTAAGATAGCAGCATCCCCATTATAAGTAATAGCTCCCTGCGTCACAGGAAGAACAACCTCTTCTACTGTAGCCTTAAGTAAATCACCAGGGTTTACTTTTGTAGTTTCTTTAGTATAAGTTACATCTTCAGGTAGTTTAAAAGGATTGTCTCTTCCAGCCATGTTTCTTTCTTTCGTTACACAGTTAAAATTTAATAAAATACTTGACAGGCTCACTTAAAAATTATATTATACTTATGTAAAGTTCCACTAGCGTGTACTGGTGGCGAAAGCGGTAAAAGAAAGAGGTAAAAACATGTTAATTGAAAAACAAATTTTCAACTTCCATGAAGTTGGAGAAAAAAGCTTTGAAGAAATTAAAAATGAGTGCTTGGTGCATTTTGCTGTTAGTCTTAAGGAAGCACTTACAAGTAGCCAAGAGCACATAAGGAAATTCTGGTCAGAATCTTCCATTGCAAACTACAAAATTTTTAATGACTTATTTTCTTCAATGATAAAATACAATTCTAAAAATATTGTATTTGAAGAAACACTGCACAACGGAATGAACAAACCATGGAGTTTACAACAAACTTTTATAGATGTATGCGGCTTAGAGTACGTGCAACCTACAGAAGAAGCAAGCGGTTACTATAAGCTCAGAAGTGACATTCCCACCTTAAGATGTGATACTTGCTGTATGGCAACTGTAGATGAAGAAGCTAATCTGTCTAAAGAAAGTATAAAAAGAATAGAAAATTTCTATACATCTTTTGGAGTAGGTGAATTTCCTTTTATGACAGTTACTCTTATAAGATTAGGAAATAAAGATCACTATTTTTATAATATTCACAGATAAAATAACCTGATAACCTTTCCAATTTATTCATGGTTATTCTCCTTTAAGAGCAGTCTTGGAAACGAGGCTGCTCTTGTTTATTCAAAGTTATTCTATCATATTTATTAAATTATAACTTTGTAAATAAATAAACAATAAATAAATAAGATATAGGAGTATATTTCATGGCTAAAGTTGGCGTAGAACTTAATCGTACAGGTGGAACTGACATTCAAACCACATTCCGCTTTTACATTCACTTCAAGGCTGATCCAGTTTTAGGACTTGGTGAAGCTGTTACATACTACATTCAAGGTAGTGACTTACCTGTAGCACCTGGAGAACCTCTTACTTGGCACCTTCCTGGTGGTATGAAAAACTTCCAAGCAGGTAAAAGAACTGTTAGACCTATTACTATGACATTTGTTGTTCCTACATACGATAATAACTATGCTGGCAACGACGGTTCAATTTATAAGATTTGTCAAAAATGGGCTAACGCTACATACAACCTTAACAAAGGTACAAACATAGGTAAAAGAAACTATTGTACAGACGGTATTTCAATTTACTTAAAAGGCGAAGACGATAGCGTTAAATATGAATTTAGACTAATTAGAGCTCAAGTTACAGATTGCAACTACGGTTCTGTAAGCTCTGAATCTAATGACTTAATTAAAGTAAATATAGGAATGATTTACGATAATTACAAAGTATATGACGGTAATGGTGTTGAATTAATGTAATTTTTAGGTAATTGTATTTAATTTAGGTTACGACCTCTCATTGTGGGAGGTCTTTTTATTGCAAAGAAAAGGAGAAGATTTAAAATCTTCTCCAGTCATGAAATTAAAAGATTATCTTATACTGACTGCAATAAGCTGAAATCGTAATTTGGGCCTACTACATTTATTGCACAATATATCTTTGTAGCATATCTTGTTAAACTTATTGTTAATAAGTATCTTAAAGTATCTTGAGCAATATCAGCTTCAGTTGTTACGTCTTGGAACGAATAATTATAAAATCTTGTTCCAACCATAGGACTTAAGTAGTCATTTACACTATTTAAGATATCTCTTCTTAAGATATCAGTGATAGGTAAATTACAGTACTCTTTAAGAGTCGTACCTAATGTTTCTTTAATATCAAGTACGTTTAATACGCAACCTATATTTCTTAAAGAAGAGTTAGCTATCTGCAATGTGTTTTGGCATTGCATATAGTATCTGCCTACTTTACCATCAAAAGCCACATAGTTTACAGAAGCGTCATTTAATAATTCAGCTTCACCACTCATGTCACCTATTTTCCAATCACAAGTTACACCTGTAACTAAGCCGTTTTGAGGGCCAGCATAAGCATAAGGGTAATTTAAATTATTAATAACATTCAGCCATCCAGCTATTGCTACACCATCTGCACCTATTTTAATTGTTCTATCATTAAATGTATCAGAAGCATTTAAGTGAGGAGCATACATACAACCGTAGAAAGAAGTTGAACCTAAGCCATCTTCAGTTTTACCTTTTTTATAATCCACAATATTTTGAGCTTTTTCTGAATTTAAAGTAGCTTGTTCATCTAATTTACGAGAGTTCAAAAAGACCATTAAATCTTTTCTTGTATCTGCTATTTCTAATAAACCTTGCTGGAATAGAGCTGTTTCAGCTTGAGCAGAACATCCATTACCTATAATAGATACAGGAATTGTTTTATCTGCAAATAATTCCAAAGCTCCTACTAGTGTATTAGCTGTTACTTCACCACCAGCAGAACCACCACCTGCTTGTACAGGAGCTTCTGTAGAAACAGGAAGAACGTCAGCAGCCACAGCTGTATTATTAATAACTTTAATATAAGCTGAGCCTTGAACTACTGAGTCTACAAATAAAGAGATTCCATCTATTGTTTTAACTGCTTCATCTCTACTAAATGTAAATGTTTCCAAAACTGCACCTGTATTTACATTATAAACAGTTAATTGCATTGTATTTTCATAAGGTAAATCTTCAGGTTTATCAACAGAAGAAATTATGCTGAAAGCTAATTCACCATTGTATTTACCTGGGTTAATACCTGTAATAAGCAAAATATCATCTTCAGTAAGATTTGTTCCAGCCCATGCTTCAGGATTTTCAATACTTTCAGCTAAAGGAACTATAGGAGTTGACTTAACTTCTATACCATCTCCTGAACCAGCTTCATAGTTAGCAGGGATGTTTTCTTTAACCGTCATTGTTACTGTACCTTCAGCTAATTCAGCTGTTTCAACTGTATAATAACCACCTATTTCTACATCTACAACATTTATTACAGTTCCTACTGCTGGAGCTGCTTCAGCTGTCATTGTAAATGTTTTTGTTGCTTTAACAGCTGTCTTAATAGTTCCTATTGTATTAATAGTCTTTTTAATTAAAACACCACCATATAAAGGATGATTAGCTGCACGAGCAATATACAATTGGTTTGTTCTTGCTAAAACTTTTAAAATAGACCAGAAAGTAGGATCTGCATTTACTTCAGGATATCCGTTTAAAGTTGTTTTAGCGAGAAAATCTGAGGGGCTCGTTACTAACATAGGTTTGTCAGTGTCACCTCTATCACATTGCAAAACGTAGCCTACTGTTAGTGAATTCATCCCTTCTGGAAAATAAGAAAGGTCATTCAGTGTTACATAGGCTCCTGGTAAAATTCTTGATGCCATGTTTTAAATTCTCCGTTCATTTAATTACATAATATTTCAACTACCATATAATTTAATAAAAGGGATAACTAAGGCTTATTTTCAAGCTATTATAGGATTTACGGGTTTTCTTCTTTATCTTTTTCGTCTCTATTGTCAAAAATTATATAAGTTTGCTTAAATCCTGTACCTTCAATTTCTAATTCTAAAATAATTCTCTTAACAACGTGTAAAGAAGTATTAGGTGTTTCTACTACCCAGTAAACCAAGTCAAATTGATAAGCTTCAGTAACTAAGCTACCTCTTTGCTCTGTGTCTAGTTTAGTTAAATCCACTTCTCTTATATTAGCTGCTTGTCCTACTTTTTCTTCGTATATGTTAAATCCACCATCACCTATTTTACCTACTGTAATTACATGTGTGTAATGAAAATTTATAAATCTATCAAAGTAGGCTGCAATTCTTTCTGCTGTTTCATATAGCTTAGTCATGTCGTTAGAAACAAGAACCATATTTACAGGAACTGATACACGTTTTATTTTAAGCATGTACGGAGTTCCTTCATGATAATGAATGTCAGTATATTTATGAGAAAGGATATTTGTTAGAGGTCTTGCTTGCTTTGTGTTAAACATTATAGTAACCCAAGGCTTCTCTGTCTTCTCAAAAGGAGCCATGGCAAGCCTTTGATGAAATCTAAAGTCAAAGGTAAGTCCTGGATCATAGAGATATTTATAAATTCCGTTACTTCTATTATTAGGAACATCATTCATGTAGTCACGTGTACCAGCAGCCATGTTCTTCTGCCCTTGAGTTTCAGAAGCTGTAAATGTGGCGAACTTTACATGACATTTTTCCTCAATCTCATCAAAAAGTTGTGCTATTGCATTATGAAGATATGCTGTAGGCCTAGCCATTATTTGTTTTTGCCTTCTTTCTTGCAGCGTTTATGACATCAGCATTTTCTTTCTGAATGTCTTTTACCATTTTAATAGCAGTAGGATCTCCAATAAGTTCATTGTTAGGAAGAACTCTAACTGCGTTTAAAGAACCATCTTGCATCATTTTAGCCATTTTTATAGCATTTCTATCAAGAACTTTCTGCTTTCTTTTTTCCTGAAAATTTATTAGTTCACCTTCAACAAGAGAAAGGATGTCTTTAATACAAGTCTCTGAAACAAAAGACTCTTTTAAACTTTTTTCTAACTTATTTCTATTGTATTGAGCATCCAAGTGCTCTATGTGTGCTTTTTTAGAAGCCTTAGCGTTGGCAGGAGTATTTATTAACTTCTCTCTGAAGTCTGCTACTTTTTTTGCTATTCTTCTATCTCTTTTTTCTCTAAGCTCATTATTTCTTTCAAGCTTTTTAGAAGCAGCCCACTCTTCTTGTTCTGCATTGTGCATGCCTTCAGCATCGTTGTTCTTTTTAGCTTCAAGATACTTAGCCATAGCATCTTTCACTGCTTTTTTTCTTTTATCATTGGAAGAGTCTACAGTTTCATCATCAAGTTCATTAATATATTCTTCAGCTATTTTTACTAATTTTTTTACTAAATTTTCATCCATTTGTCCAGTCCTCATCATCTGGTATATTCATCTGCAAAGAACTTCCTAATGAAGCTCCTAAGCCCATGCCTAACCCATTATTTTCATTTTCATTACATTCACAATCATCACACTCGCAGTCACACTCTGGTGGATTTTCTTCATCTATTTTACTTACAGATTCTTCCTGTTCTTCAGCTATTGTATCTCCATCATTATCCTTTGCTAAAGGAGCTAAGTACATTCTAAGAAGCATGAACCCATCAGCTCCAGTAACTACTAACTTTTTATCTACAAAAAATTTAGAAATTGAATTACCTTGATAAACAACAACTTTTGTACCTACATATAATTCTCTTTTCTTAGAAGTCTCTATAAAAGGTCTGTCTAAGCTCTCTTGCTCAGAATAAAAACTATCAAACTCTAATTCTGAGGAATTTACAGCATCTTTTTTAATTAAATAGGGGATATAAAATCTTGTTCCAGAAACATCAGGTTTATCTCTATATGTGAATGACTGATGAGGATCAAAAATTTTCATATCTCTATATTTAGTGTACTTATTATACCTATCTGCTTTAAATACAGGGAAATATAAATCGCACTTTAGCCCAAAAACCTTTTCATAAGCTGGTGTTATACGATTAGAAATTTTTACATATTGTCTATTTATAGAATTAATAACATCACTCATACTACTATAATTTAATTAGTAATATTTTTCTTTTTCATTGGTCTTAAAGGAGTAGTAATAGCTCTCTCTATACCCCATCCCCTATAACGAATTCTTTTCCTTAATGTTCCCTGAGATAAACCATATTCTTTTTCCCACTCTGTAGCTGTTTTTACAATTCCTTTATATTCAATTTTATAATTATTAGTTTTATTATAACCCTGCTCTTTTAAAGGTATTACTCTACAATTTTCAGGGCAGTAATCCCCATTTACATCAATTCTATCTATTGAAAATTCCCCATAATTAGCTTCTATTTTATAACCATGCTCAAGCATAAAATTTCTAAAGTTTTCATAATTATTCCATTCCTCACAGACTCTAACTCCTTTGCCTCCATAATTTTTATAACTCGGATTATTTGGATTATTACATCTTCCCCTCATAGCTACCCAAACAGAATATAATTTTTCAGAATCTGATCTTCCATGAGTTGTACTTCTTTCTATTATCTTTTCTACATTGTAACAACCACAACTTTTTGAAGTCCCACCCACAAGATTTGCATACGATAAAACCCTCACGTTTCCACATGAACACTTACATTTGAACATTCTTTGGCCATAGGAGCTCTTTTCCATCTCCTCTTCTACAGTCCATCTACCAAATTTTTGCCCTATTATATTTTTCTTCTTCATGGCATGCCTCAGTTATATTTTATTTATATCATACTTAATTATATTTTAAAAATCTAAAATATCGCCTATATTTTTATCTCTTAGAAATTCTCCAAAATTCCTTGTGTGCACACTATTAACAAAATCTTGTACCTGTTCAAAATTATATTCACCACTACTTATTTTAACATCATACTCATCCTTAAATCTACTAAAGAAATTCACTACTACACGTTCATTGTTCTTTTCAACAATTAAAGCTCTAATAATTTTAATCATTTACTCTCTCCCTTATTTTCTTTAGCTATTATATTATACACAGGAGTTGAAATCTCATCCAATAAACAATACGTATTACACACATCCTCTTCAGAATCTTTATACGGGCAAATATTACAAAAGTGCTCAAAATGATTAAGAATTTTATCTATAACATCTTCTGAGTACCAAACTTTTTCTTCACCTATTATATTTACAACCCACTTCATTTTAAATTTCCACCATTCTTACTTGTCTGCACAAATCTTTTTATATTATCCAAATAAATTAATTTTTCATTCCCTTTATTTCTTATTCTAAAATCATAATAACTGTCATTACATACCCCATAATCCAAAACAAGGTATCCAAAAATAGCAAAATTCAATGCTTTTAATTGCATATCATCATCCATATTACACATATCGTAGAAAGGACTTTCCCCTAATATATCAACTTTCCTTCCTAATAGCATTGCTTCTATTCCAACAGAAGAGTTCAAACAATAAATTTTATTACACTTATTAATAAATTCCACTGCACTTCCTTTGGTTATATCATCTATAATTAATTTTCTATTCCCTTTTAACGTAAATCCAGCAGAGGGATGAGGTCTCACTAATATCTGACCTACATTTTCAGCCGTAGCCTTAAGGAGAGGATCCACCCAAGAGCACCCATTATTGAACAAGAGTAAATTAGTATCTACTTCTACCTGAAGTCCTACCCCTGCTTCATATTCCCTATTATCATTATATAAGATTTCAAGAAGTTGCTTATAATTATTAGGAGAAAGAATTCTTATTAATTCTTCTCTACTATATATAGGAACTTCATTAGATATTCTTAAAAACTCTTTAAATCTCTTATTAAATTCTGTATTTCCATTAACTCCGCTAAAATCCAAATAAAAAGTCATTAAATAAGAAGGAGGTCTAAAAGGGCCTGACTCATGATGAAATACAGGAATGTTATGCTTTGCAAGCGTTTCCTTAAGACATTCGTTATTAACCCATGTAATTGCAGCTTTAATATCATTTTCTTCTAAAACTTTTTCTATCATCTTTACTTCTTCAGAAATATTCTCATTAACAGTTTTATATAATAATTTAGAAGGTACTTTTTCTTGTATTAATTGGTCTGGACGTTTCATTACGTAGTACTTTGTACTTTGTATTTTTTTCTTCAACTCTTCCTTATTTTTAAAACGCTCTAATGCTTTCGCAACTTCCCATCTATAAATACTATAATCCTTTAAATACTCTTCGGATAGCACAAATACAGAATCTAAAGAATTATCCAGCATGTTATAAAACATATGTAAGTATTGAGCCTCACATTGTCTAATATTATAATGGTTTAAATAAACTAAGTATGTCATTTGACCTTTTCCTTTAAAAATTTAAATTCCTTATCCTTTTCTAACAACAACTTGAAAGCTTGCTTCCAGTAACTCCTGATATAGCATTCTTTTATTTTTCCTTTCCTTATTAAGTCTCTGTCAAACCAAACAACACTTTCATTCTCATTAGAGCCATTTTCAAATATTTTTTGATTTCCAAAAATAGCTTCTTCTAAAGTAGGATTATTAGTATACCTTGAGATTACTTTTTCACAATCTTCACTATCAACATAAATTCTTTTTTCATACAATTCTTTACAAGCTCTTAGCACAGACTTAATCAATTTTCTTGAAATATCTTTTCTAATTTTTAAGTCTTTTAATAAAACAGGTTTACCATTACTATATCCCACAGCTGTTCCCACAGGTTCCGTATACACGATTTCATATACAGCTCCTCCAGCTCTTTCAAAAGATGTCATAACTGTGGGGGAAAGAAAAGATTTCTTCTCGTATGTATACCCATAATAATTCCCTCTTTGGTTGTTAAAAGTATAAATATATCTTCCTTGTAAATCAATGCCAGAAATTCTTTTAATAATTCCTTGCATTGTACCTTTGTAACCTATATCTACAAAAATATCATTATTTTTCATTCCAAGAGCCTTTAAATATTTAAAAAAGGCTTCTCTTTCTTCTTTAGCTCTACTATAAATTTCATTCTGACAAAAAACTAATATTTCTTCAATTATATTTGCCCTATTAGGATAAAATTCTAAATCAGTATCTAAAGTAATCTTATGTTTCTTTAAAATACAAGAAATATCTTTTTCTTGTTTAAAATTAAATAAGTCTAAAAAATCTCTTAATGTTTTTATTCTTTGCTGTCTGAAAAATTGTATTGTACTTCTATTATTAAAATGACTAATAGGTAAATTTGTTTGCATGTCTGCCAGTAAGCATGATTTCCTACTAAATCTACAATACTTAATTTTCTTTTTTGTCTTAAGTATCCATCGTGCGATTATATACATCAGAAAACCATCTCTCGCATTAAAGAAGATAGTTTGATTACCTTTTGCTTCACTTAATACCTGCTGAGTAAAAGCAAGCGTTAAAGGAGCAAAGATATACCCTATTTTCTCTTCTATCGACTTATTACTTAATTCACTATCTATTAAAAATTTTCTAAGTTTTACATTTTTAAGCACTGGTGTCACAACTTCTTTATTATAGATAGCAGGGCCAACGTACTCTACTTCTGGAATTTTAGCTTTCTTAGCCCCATCTATATCTGCAAAGTAATTATCTCCTATATGCTTACTTATTTTCCTACCAATTCTTTTTTCTACTTCAGTAAATAATCTTCCATCACCTTTAGCAGCTTTTAAATCACATGAAACGAAAACCACAGGATCTTTATATCCGCATTTTTTAAGCATAGCTGTTATTACATTAGACGGAAGGTACATATCAGAAATAAAAATAAAATCTGCATTTTCCATATTGTACATATTTAATATGTAAGGGTTAGGTCTGCACCCAGCCATCTCAGCTTTAATTTCTTCTGCCATGCTAAACTGGGGAATTTGTTTATAAATATCTATAATATTACAATGACCATATAGCCTGCTTGCTTTTGCTTGAGCCTCTATACGAAGTTTCTTAAAATTATTACCTACTTCCTCTTCTACTACATTAAATAAGTCTGTAGGGTAGAAAACATCTCTAAATAGGGCTGTATCAAATACGTCTAAACTAATTAAAGGTCTCAAAATTCTTTCCTTCTCTCTTCTTCTGTATAATTTAATCTTAGCATGGTTTTTATAAAAAATTAAATCCCTCGAATTCGAGGGATTTACAATTAAATTTGACAATCTGTATTTAATTTATTTTTATACATATCATAGACTTCTTGCATTGAATAGGATTTTAATTTATTTCTTAAACTTCTTTGCGATATTCCTAAAATTTCAGACCACTCTTTACGATTACGAAGTTCTCCATTAGCTTCTTCCAACTTGTTTGAACGAATTAAAGTTAACCTTCCATCATGTTCTTGCCAATTATCATATATTTCCTGCATTGTATGATCTTTGAGTAACTTTCTTAAAGTAATTTCATTTATTCCTATAATCTTACTCCATTCTGAGCGGTTCTTTTTCTCCCCATTTACTTCTTCAAATTTAACCGCACAATCATTAATTTCTAACCTACCTTTTTCTTTCCACTCCTCATATATTTTTTCCATAGATTGTACTCTTAGCCTACCTCTAATTACTGCGTCTGTAACTCTCATTATACGAGCCCATTCTGATATAGTATGCGTTTCACCGTTAACTTCATAAGTTTTAATTAAGGTTAAAGGAGTTTCAAGAGCCCTCATTAAATCCCAACCTTTGTCAAGTCTATTTAAAACTTGGCGATTAGTTAGACCATTTAATTCAGCCGCTTCCGTAACTGTCATAACTCTACCCTGATACTCTATTCTATGATTATTAGTTTTATTTAAAGATTGCACTTTCATAGAAACCAATCTACAATTATCTGGAGAATAACCCTTTGAGTTATCTATTCTATCTACTGTGTATTTTCCAAAAGGAGCATTTTCATCATATCCATTTAAGTAAAGAAAATCCCTGAACTTTGTATAATCCTCCAACCATTCTTTACAAACAGTAACTCCTTTAGCCCCGTAGTAAACATATGCATGATGAGTTGGATTGTAGCACCTACTAAGCATGTATTGCCATACTCTAAAAGACCTCTCACTTCGAAATTGTTTATAAACATCTTTTATTTCTGTATTTTTTCTATTAAAGCAACCACAATTTCGAATAGCTTTATTTAAAAGTGCTTCTCCTTTAACAGTAATTTCTTTTTTACAATCACAGATACATAAATATAAATCTTCTTCACTATTTAAATATTCTTTTACTGTTAATCTGCCAAATCTTTTATCTACCAAAGTGCCTTTTTCTTCCATTTTAATTGTCCTTTCTCTATGGAAAACCCTTGTGTAGATTTGGCAATAACACAAGGGCCTAATTATTTATATCGATATTATTATAACACATTTCTTTTAACTTGCCAAATCTATAAATATAATTTAATAAATATAGCTAGCTTAATTCATTCTAAACATTTTATAACATAAATTAAACCCCTCAAATTTGAGGGGTTTAATAACTTTTAAGCTATAACTAAATATTAACCAAGAATTTTGTCAATATCTGTGATAGTATATTTAGCTGCTAATCTTTCTGCAACTACAGCACCAGCAGCTGATGCAATAAGTTGCTTTCTATTTACAGCCAGATTATCCTGATCAAATATGTCACGAATAATAGGAAGGATAAAAGTTCCCCATACATAAGGTGTTAAGAAGTCTTTGTTTTTAGATTTGTAAAGACCTACGATTTCACCAGATGCTAAGATAGGATCATAACCTACGATAACAGGCATACCGTCATACAAACCAGCTAAGTACATACCACCCATAACTTCTTCGAAGTCAGCATTAGAAGCTGTGAATTTCGGAAGAGCTCTGAAGATAGGTAATACATCAATGTTTGTAACGATAGCTGATAATTTGTTGTTACCGATACCTGAAGCAGCTGTGATTAACTTACCTAAGTTACCTAAAACAACAGAAATGAACTGAACATTGAATAAATCGTTGTTTCCACCTGTTATTTTATCTATTGAGTGGGTTTTTACAGATTCATCAGGAATAGCGTTTTTGATTTCAGCAACAATCTTGTTAGCTACTTCTTTGTTGTATAAAGCAGCTAATGCTTCATCTACTTGAGAGTTCCAGTCTAAACCAAAGATTGCTTTAGAAAGAGCTTCTTGGTAGATAGAAGTTTCTGTAAAGATTGAGAAATCTTCTGCTTCTAACTGTTTAGACTCTAAAGAAACCTGAGCTCTAGCTATGTTAGCTTTTCCACCTTCGATAGTTTCAATATCTACACAGTATGTAGCAAATATTGAACCGCCCGAAGTTGCAGGAGCTGTTGTTAATGTAAGAGTCAATTCACCAGTTGTTAAATTCAATGTTGCATGACCTAAGTCACCGCCAACAGGGTAAAGAGCAACTACTTCAGGATTTCCTTCTTGAGCAAAGTCTTTGAAGTAACCTTTCATACCTTCAACATTGATAACCATTGAACCAGGTTGAATAGGTTTGTTAGCAAATGTGTAAGTATATTCAGCTGTACCTGAAGCTACTGTACCAATGATTTCTTTAGTAACATTTTTTGTACCAGCGAAATCAAGAGGTTGTTTGCTCATTTCTTTCGGAGAACCTAATAAATCTCCTGTTTCAATGTTGCCTTTTGTTGATTCAGAAGTAATTTTCTGGTAGTAAACTAAACCACGATTTCCTTTTAAATCAAATTGGTGACATAAGTACGGAAGAACTGCTCTTTCATACTGATAAGTTGTTAATGCAATAGAAGGAACAGGATAAGGAGCTTGAGCTGTTGTAGCTGGGTTAAGAGCTTCGTTGATAGCCCAGAAATTGTCTTCGCCTGAAACTTCTTTAGCAACAGATTCATCTATTTTCATAGCTTTAGAGTCATTTTTGATAGCTCTGAAATAATCAGCAGAACCATAGTTGTCAGCTACCAAAGAAACGGCTTCCATCAATTCTGAAAAAGAGAAACCTGAAATTTTGTTATAGTCTGTATCTAAAAGACGTTCTACGATTACACCGTATTTGTCTAAATCACTATAACGAGCCTGGTGAAGGTCTAATTTGTCTCCACCTCTTGATCTGAGTAAGAATTCTTTCTTTACTTGATCCAAGTTCTTAAATTTTGTCATGTTTTGTGCACTCCATCTATTTGTATTTACTTTATTAATTTTCTACTTGTATAATCTAATAATATTGTTAAGAAAAGCTAAATTATTTGTGGTGAGAGGGTTTTAAGCTCTCACCATATAATTTAATTCCTATAAATTCGGGAATAACGTAAATGCTTTTCTGTTAGAAGGTTTTTCTTCTTCAGCCTCAGAAAGGTTGAACAAAGAACGAGCTTTTCTAGCTGAAATTACAGGAGCTGAAACTTCTTCGACACCTTCTTGAATAGAAGTTACATCTTTAGCTATTTCACTAGCTGTGCTATCAGCTTCATGAGCTTCGTCATAATCTTTCTTTTCTTCTTTCATGTCTTTTCTCATGTCTTTAGCTTCTTTGTCAGCTTCTTTTTCTTCTTTCTCAGCGTCAGCTTTTTCGCCTTTTTCTTCGTCTTCTTTAGCTTCTTCATCTTTTTTACCTGCTTCAACAGCGTCAAGATGTTCTTCCGCATTTTTTTCTTCTGCTTTGTCTGAATCTTTAACTTCTTCAGCATCCTCAGCTTCAGCAATTACTTGAGCAGCTACTAATTTAGCATACTCTTCTTTCAAAGCTTCGAAATCTTCCATTACTTGTTGAGAACGAGCATTAGCTTCTTTAACAGCTTCTAATACTACTTGAAGAGCTTCAACTAAAGCTTCATCAGCTTTTTCGTCTTCTTCTTCATCTTCTTCTCTTACTTCGACTTCATCGTCTTCGCCATCACATTCTTTAGCAGCTTCTTCAATAAGTTTTTCAGCTAATAAT
>JAEIGA010007943.1_pt1 | contig 16105 bp, 15 predicted proteins | sample 9270691 | NCBI WGS metagenome assembly JAEIGA01 (sample SAMN17057246, study PRJNA624740) | gut metagenome | biome: biome; isolation source: fecal sample | host: Bos grunniens | place: China: Xizang | collected 2019
AAGCAACCTTTTCTTTAGATATATGTGTAAAAAAATACGGTAAAGAAAAAGGAGAAGAAATATGGAAAGAAAGACAAGCAAAATGGCAAAAAACTTTACATGAAAATGATAATTTACATGTTGGATTTTCTAAAATATCACAAGAATTATTTTCTATTTTAGAAGAAAAATGTAACGAAAAAGATTATATATTTTATGGTTCTAAAAATAAAGAATATTCTATTAATGATAATGGTAAAAATTATATTTATGATTTTTGTGAATTAAATAAAAGAAAAATAATTGAGTTTAATGGTGATATATATCATGGAAATCCTTTAATTTTTAATGAAAATGACACACCTAATCCATTTAAAAAAAATAAAACTTGTAAAGATTTATGGGAATATGATGAAAATAAAAAAAATATTGCAATACAAAACAATTTTAAAGTTTTAGTTATATGGGAAAGAGATTATAGAAATAATAAAGAAGAAGAAATAAAAAAATGTATAAGTTTTTTAAACAATGAATAAACTATCTGAACAAGTCAAAAGAAAATTTATAAATGAATATAATATTAATGATTATGAAATAGAAACTGATGAAGGGTTTGTTGATATTGAAAAATTATTAATTACTGTTAAATATGAAAAATATTACTTAAAAACTAAAAAAGGTTTAGAACTTTTTTGCGCTGATGACCATATTTTATTTGATGAATTTTACAATGAAAAGTTTGCTAAAAATTTCATGAAAAATGAAAAAATTATTACACAATATGGTGTGGATGTTGTTGAAGAAATATATTCCACAAAAACATATGAAAATATGTATGATTTACAATTATCCAAAAAATCTAAACATAGATATTACACCAATGGTATTTTAAGTCATAATACGTTTTTAGCTAAAAAAATTGCTGAAGAAATTTATGGAAGTGATAAAGACCTAGTTAGAATTGATATGTCAGAATATTCCGAATCACATAGTGTTTCAAAATTAATTGGCGCTAATCCTAGTTATGTTGGTTATGAAAATGGTGGTCAATTAACTGAAGCTATTAAACATAAACCACATTGTGTTTTATTACTCGATGAAATTGAAAAAGCAAATAAAGAAGTTTATAATATCTTTTTACAATTATTTGATGAGGGGCGTTTAACAGATAATAGTGGACAAATTGTAAACTTTAAAAATGTTCTAGTTATAATGACTTCTAATGTTGGTACTAAAGAAGCAACAGAAATGGGAAATGGTATTGGTTTTAATAATAATACTAATAACCAACAACATATAATTGATAAACAGATTAAAAATAAATTTACTCCAGAATTTTTAAATCGTCTTGACCAAATTGTATATTTTAATGCTTTAAGCGATGATAATTTAAAAAATATTGTAAAACTTGAATTAAATAAATTCATTAAACGTTTAAATGAAATTAATTATAATTTAGAATTTACAGATGATGTTATTAATCATCTATATGATTTATCATTAAAAGAAAAAGAGTATGGTGCGAGACCTATTATAAGAATAATACAACATAATGTTGAAGATAATATTACTTCTCTTATGTTAGAAAATGAATATGGAAATAATTACACTTTTAAAGCAGAAATAAAAAATGAACAACTTGTTATCGCTTAATATTAATAAAAAACTTCAATGGAGAATGATTGAAGATATAAATTGGAATTATTTAGCTAAAAATTATGGTGGTAATGTTAATGGTAAAAATGTAACAGCATATGATAAAGTAAAAGATTATTGTTTAGATAACTTCACTATTAACGAAACCATTTTAGTTTATAATTTTATTGTTGAAAAAAGAGAAGAACTAAAAGAATTTATTCTAAAATATCAAGAAAAGATAAAATGTTATCTTTCAGACGATATTTTGTGGGATTTGTGTTCACATATTATAGGACTTGGTGAAAGTATGTATGATTTAGTAAAAACAGACCCAACCATTATCAAAAATATTTCGCCCTATGTTGTTGAAAATTTCGAATATGGATTCACAGCAGCTATATATGAATTTCATTTGTCAAACGATGATGATGAAACTAATTCAGATATAGAACGTTAAAAATGTTTAAAATATATTTTTCAATTTGGTTTTGTGAAGATATTTACATATCTTTGCAAAACCTTTTTTAATAATATTATTATATTTATAATATAGAATACATATTTTTTAAAAAAAGAAATGAAAACTATTATATTAAATGAAAAACAAATGTCTTCCATGTTAACACATATTTTAAAAGAAGAATCTGTATATATGGGAGATAAAGAAGATATTGTTAAAACTTGGCTCAATAACCATTATAAACAAATGGAAATGGATACTATTGGTGAAAATGGATTACCAATAAAACAAAAAGTTGTTTCAACCCTTGATACTAATAAACAATTAACAAAAAATATTATTGATTTAAAAAAGTTGTTTTTTATTTTACAAGCTAATTTTAAAAATATTTTAACTGATAAAAAAGAAAGAGATAATTTTTTATGGATAACTTTAAATAAATGGTACAAATGATAAAAACTTATTTTATTCTAATCTTTTTAACTTTTTTTAATTTACACCCTTCAACAATTAAAGCTATTGAAACACAAGATACTTGGAATGAAGTTATTGAAGCAATAATAGAAATTGAATCTAATGGAAATCCTAATGCAGTGTCTAAATGTGGTAATTGCATTGGTGCAATGCAAATTAAAAAAATAGTAGTTGATGATTGTAATGAATATCTTAAAATGAAAAAATCTAAAAGACGATTTACTTATGAAGATAGATTATCAATACAAAAATCAAAAGAAATGTTTTATTTAATCCAAGAGAGATATAATAAAACTAAAAATGTTGAAGAGGCTGTTAGAATATGGAATGGTGGGTGTTGTTACAAAAAAGAAAAAACTGAAAAATATTATCAAAAATTCTTAAAAATTTATAAAGGTGGAAGAATTTAATTTTCTTCCACCTTTTTTTTTTAAATTACAAATAGCCCTAATGGTTTTTTCCCTAAAATAGTTTGTAAACTATCACTCATTTTAGCATAATTTTCCATTAAATTCCAAGGTAACATTGCTTCTAATCTTTCTTTTAATTCAGTATAAACTCTTTCTTTTTCAGTTTTCCCTAAATCTAAAAGCATATTATAATCCAATTGCAATTCAGCATTAGGTATTTTAACAACACCACTATTTGTTCCACGAATAATACCTAATGTTATCATCGCTTCGGCAGTTAATAATTTACGTATTGTTTGTTTAGTTGGTTCATTAAAATATTCATAATGCATTTTAGCTAAAGGAACTTGGTCTGGGGTAATTAAAATATCATTAGAATGCTCTAATCTACATTCATCAACATTTTCAGATGTAACATCATAATATGTATACCAAACATAACAAGATGCATATTTATTCCATCCCCAAGTGTCATCTGCTGCAACTCCATTCATTGTATTTACAGACCCAGGAGTTGATAATAAATGTAATATATGAGTACCATCTGGTCCAGCAGTTACTTTATATGTTAAATCACCTCTTAATAAGGAATTTTTATATTTTAAATCAGTTGCTAATAATGCTGTATCATAAGCACTTCCAACATAAAATCCAGTAACGCCTAAACCATTACCCATATTACCATATTGCCCAAATCCACCACCAAAACCACTATCAAGAGTACCTAAATTACCATATAATGCAGCTTTTGTTGTTGATGGTGTAACATAAAGAACTTTGTTAATTTCTCTTCCACTTGGTATAAGATAACATTGTTTTCCTTTTTCTATTTCTATATAATCTTTTTTTAATTCAAAATGTCCTCTTTGTTGTAACCCAACATCTTTACTAAACCAATAAGAATAATCTTTAGAAAAATCTAATTGTTTAGATGACATAGCAAAAGCTAAATCTTGAGGATTTTTCAAAAAATTAATTTGTTTACCATTCATATTAAGCCAATTAGCTTGAATAATCCAATTTTGCACTTTTTCAGCATAATCACCAATAACGGTTTCTAATAAAGCACATAATTGATTATCGTCCAACTGTATTGGACGTATTGGATGACCTAATTTAACAAGTACTTGATGAAATAAATCTTTTATTTCTGATGTTATTTTCATAATATTAATTATTATAATATATTTATATAATTTTATATATATTATAAATATAATATAATTAATATTAATATATCTAGTATAATATATATATTTTATATATAAAACAACTTATTAAATGATATTATATTATTTTTATTAACATTTTTTAAATATATTTTATTTTATTATTTAAAAATAATATTATATCTTTGCATTGTTAAATTAAAAAACAACATTAAAAATAATTTATAAAAAAAATATCTAAGAAAATTTGTTAATATAAAAAATAAATTATATCTTTGCATTGTTTTCGGAAGTGTCGCATAGTGGCAATTGCAACAGACTGTAAATCTGTCATCTTAGGATTTCGGTAGTTCGAGTCTACCCACTTCCACCATTCGTGATAAAAAATAATTTATTAATAAATTAAATAAGAAGAAAAATGAAAGTAGAAAAAATTAATTTGGGAAATGGCTTGTATCGTCTTGAAATTGTCCCTACAAGTTGTTGTGAAAATGTAGACAATGTACCTTCTTGGGTAAAAGAAAAAATGGTACAAGATTTCATTAAACGTGAAAAGAATATTTGTATGACATGTAATTCGCGTCCTACAACTATCAATACATGTCCTAAAACACTTGGTAATGCCAATCTTTGTTGTGGACGTTATACAACACCTCTTAATACTTCTCTTGAACCTAAGAGACGTTCATATGCAGAATTGAGACGTTTGGAAAATACACAAGAACCTGATGGTATTGATATTCATGTTGACCGTCCTTTGAAAGAAAACTTTCCCTCTATGCATGATTGGGCTTTGGCTATGGCAAAGTATCGTACACTTGAAGATGTAGCAAAAGATTGTGATTGGGAATGTCGTGAACCTATGAAAGGCGCGGAAGATTTTTACAAAGGAATTTTACCTAAAGTTTCAGACCCTCGTTGTCTTGAAGGTGAAGTTATGTATGAGGAATGGGGTGATGTAGATTGGTTTAATGATGACGAAGAGGATGATGACTATCGAGATTGGTCTCCTTCTTGTCGTTGGTTCTAATAAAAATAAAAGAATAAGTGTCAAATTATTAATGACACTTATTTTTAACTAAATTTAACATAATATATTTTCACGTTAAAAAAAGATTTAATATCTTTGCATCAAGAAAAAAATATTAACTTTAATTTTAAAAAAAAAATGAACAGAAACATTAATGTAGAAGCAATTGCTTCAAAAGTTAAAGCTCATATGATGGGCGACATTCGTAGAGAAGTTATTAATCTCTTTGAAAAGAGTGGCGTAGATGCTAATACTCTTGCTCGAAATTTGCACATATCAGTTAATGATATAAATAGTGTTATGAACCAAGATGCATCGTCACTTAATCTTGATGCTTTTATTAAATTGCTTATTGTTACTGGTAATGCACTTGAAGTAAAACCTGTTACTATGTGTCCTAAAAAAAGAAATGTTCGTCCCGTGGGAAATATGGGTACTCCAACTCCTCATATGCCTTTTGAACCCGACATGAATTTTAGTGAAAACATAATCCCTTCAAGACCTTGGGAAAGACCCTCTAATGATATAAGCGATACTACTCGTTTTATGACTGATTTGGTTGGAATGTCTAAGCAGCAACTTATGGGAATGATAATGAGTAAGCATTGGGAGGACGAGATTGATATTCAAAATTCTTCACGTAAGCAGCTTATTGATTTTATTATCACTAAACGTATTAATAGTGTTTCATCAACAACTACAACAAGACCCCCTTCATTTGAAGAGGATAGAAATTTGTTTGAAGATTCAAATGAAAATACTGAAACATCAACACCAAATCTTGATTTTGATGGATTGATGGAAGCTTTTAAAGAATTTATAAAAAATAATCCTTCTGTAATACCTTCAAGATAATAAAAAAAAACACATGTGGATTCCACATGTGTTTTTTTTTATTATTAAACCTAAATTAAGATTTAGGTGCTTCTGTTGAAGGAGCTTCGGTAGGAGCTTCGGTTGCGGGTAATTCAGTTTGTTCATCTTGAGTTAATAAATCTAAATGATTTGAATAAAAAATTTCGGCATATTTTGTCTTTTCTTCTTTACTCAATGAAACATTACCCAAAAGGTATGCTTCTGTTAAATATTTGCCATGAGCTTTATAATGATTTAATGATACTTTAGCTCTTTTATTTTTTAAAAGAATGTCAAAATACTTTACAAGTTTTTCATTTGTTAAATCCATGATATTTTTGTTTTTTTTTTATTTATAAATTATTATATAATATAAATATAATTCTCTTATAAAAAAATAAGAGAAGAATAATATTCTTCTCTTATTTTTATTTTAAATAGAATCAAATGAAACGCCTTCAGGTGTTACAATAAAATCAAGAGTAATATATTCAAGTGCATTATAAGGTTTAATATAAATCTTACAAGGTAATTCACGTCTATCTCTTGCTTCAATTGAATCATCAACTTCTAATCTATAATCAGATATACCTCTATTACTTCTAATATTATCTAATATTGGTGTAACTATTGATAAGAATTTACCCTTAGTACTTGCATCATTAGGCTCAAAAATTAAGCCAATACAAGCAATTGAAATCATTTTTCTTAAACGGAGCAATAAACGTCTTACTGCAATACGATTTAATAATGATTCTTTAATTTGTAGGTTCTTTTGTCCCCATACTTTAACACCATCTGAAGCAAATGTTTTAATAGGGTTAATTCTACCATTATATAAAACATCTTCATCTGCAAGTTTAGTTACATAGTGTGCTCTTACGCAATTAACATCACCTCTTGAGATACCAGCTGGAGAGAACCAAGGATATGCTGTATTATCTGTTAATGCCATGTTTCTAACAACATCTTTTGTGGCTGGAAGATAAATATACTTATTGTTATCTTTATCATGATATTTTACCCAAGGATAATATGTACAAGTATAATTAGAATCAATTTCTGTATCTTCTAATTCATATACAATATCTTCAGCAGTATACATATCATCAATATAATCTGTTGCGCCATAAGGTTTGTCTGGTGTGGTTACAACATAAATTGAATCAGCTCTTTCTTCTTCAATCATTTCAATAACTTCTTCAACAAGAGAAGTGTTATTTACGATATCAATACCAGGAGTTGCAAATACATTAATATCAACTTCTTCAGGATTAGCAAATTGTCTAACACCAGCCAAATAAGCATACCAGTCAGATGTGATACCTTGTTGGTTAAGACCTAATGCATAAGCATCTATTATTTTATCAAATGAATAACCTTCTCCATTAGATGTGTTATAATCACCTTGATATTTATTCATTTTAAATTCATCTGTATTTGTCCTAGCATCACGGTAAATATCCCATCCATCAAAACCACCATAGAAGTATGCTGTAAATTTACGAACTGAAACATTTTCATATATTGAACCAAGCATGTCTACTTCTGAAGCAATAATTGGAGTACCTTGTAAAAATTTAGTAGTTGTTGCTCTTGGAACTGAAATAAATTTATATCCAACTTCGCCATCTACAGTAATTTTAGGCATTGTATTTCCTTCAATTTCGTAAAGTTTGCTATCTAATCTTGCATCAAGATGGAAACTAGGACAAATAAATTCAGGTTTTTCAGTATAAGACATTTTACCTTTATATGTAAATGAATCAATATCTACACCTACACTTGTTGACAAACCAAAATATTGTCTTTTATCCTTAACATCATCATTATATGATGTATTATAAAGTAATTCAGGACTTGAAATATTATCATGTTTATCATCTCCAGCTATTTGTACACCATTGAAATTACCTAATGGATAGCCTAAAAACCCTGCTGGTACTGAATTATCTGGAATTAAATTTTCATTTACTTCAACTGTTACATATTTTGATTTTGTTTCATATACACCATCAAAAGAACCAATTTTGTATGCTATATAGCCATTGTCTCCAGGTGTTAATGTACAATTAATATATTTTTCAAGTACATTAATTGATTCATCACTATCATTCACATCCCTAATTACAACATCAAAAGTACCATTGTCTGGTTTAATATTTTGAATAGAAACTTTAACTTCTTGATTTGATACATTACCATCAGAAATAGTATGGAATCTAAAAAGTTTATTCATTTCATAATGTGTTGCATCACCCTTAAGGTTAGATACAAACCAAGGTGTTGACGCATAACGATATGTGTCTTTATAGTTATTTAATTCACAAGTAACTGGCATAACATCACCTTCACCAACATATCTATAGTAAAGATTATCTGAATTGTTTTTAACAATTGCTGAACGATAACTTGTTGAAATATTTGCAATTTTACCACCGTCCAAAACAGTTGTATTATTTTCTGTGATTAAATCTTTTCTAATATGTAAAATTTGGTTCATTACATAATATTCATCATTCAATAATACAGTAACCTCTTTTGTACCATCATTTGTGTAAACAAACTCATCTTGAACAACATCAACAGCTTTAATTAAATCAACTAAAGATAAATTTTCTGGAAGATTGCTTTCACTTTCATCATAATATCCATAGTAATAATAACGTTTACCATTTTCATCAGTTACTTGACGTACTGTATAAATATGTCCAGCTATTACAGTTTCTTTATTTTCACTTTCAATTACCTTATTTGTTACAAAATCAAATTTATGACAGATAATTTTTTTATTTTCTGCATTTTTATCAGCCAACCATCTCGTACCAACATATTTTCTAGATAAAGCCTTTTCTTCTAAAGTCATTATACCATTAACTGGGTCTAATAAACAATAATCAGCCACATTATGTACATTATATGTTTCAAAAACTTTGCTTATTTTCACATTATCATGTTTGTTGATAAATTCATTGAGAGCAACATCATATAATGCTTCAACATATAAAGGTGCTTTTGTGTCAAAAGGATTTGTGCCTAAAACTTTTAAAATATAATCTTTATCTGAAGGGTTTAATGTTACTGAATATTCAAAATAACGTTCATCTTTATCATTTACTTCTTCACTTACATTAACTGAATTGCTTATAGCACCTCTATATCCATAAATTTTAAATTTACCTTTATTTATGCTATTTACTGAAAAACCAATTTTGTCTGAATTATTTTCAGATTCCCCACAATCATTCATATTAGATGAAAATGAAGTATATTCGCCTAAAGCAATTGCATTCATGTTATATTTTTTAGGTTGGTTACAATCATATTCTTTATCATTCATAATTTCACCAACATCAAAAACTAATGCATCATACTTTTCTGCTGGACATGAACAAGTGCCACTAACAGCATATTTTTGATATTTTTCGTAATGTCCTCTTGAACGAAGAACAGCAACAACCATTTTTTCGTTAGACCCTTCAGCTTCAACGGTAAGAACCCAAGCTGGACCAGCATTATAACCACTCAATCCTAAAACACGACATACTTGGAGTCTATTTGATTCACTTAAATAAGATTTCGCAATATAAGGCAATTCATATTTAGGGTATTGACTCCCTTTGAATTTTTCCGCACTTGTGCCTCCAAAAATAGTTTGGTATTCACGCCAGTTCTCAACTTCTATTGGCTGAAATGCTGGACCACGTAATGTTTCCCCAACTAATCCCAAAGAAGTTATACCAAGGTTCTTAACTGCATATGTAATATCAGTTTCTTTGGAATAAATTCCTGGTGACACATGTGTACCTCTAATATTTTCTGCCATAATTTATTTTATGTTTATATAATTATTTTCTATTATTTTATAATAAATATCTTAAATATTTCAATAATTTAAAAATCAATATAAAAAAAATGAAATATATTAAAATATGTTATTTTCTTTCTTCTCTTTTTCCACATATTTAATCATCCATGATTCATACATAGTGAAATCAAAATTAACATGATTTTCTAAAATATTTTGATTATATTCTTGTAATATTTTTTTTCTTTCTTCTATTGTTTTATTATCGTCTTTTAAATATTTTTCATATTCCATTATAAGAGTGAAATACAAATTTGTAACATTTTCAATTTTATCAATAAATTCATGCATTATAACATAATCATCAAAAGGCATTGTAAATTGATGCTTTGTTTTACACATTAATAATGCTTCTTCCAAATGAATTAATTCTTTAAGTTTCATATTTTTTTTTTATTAAAAAATAAAAGGAGACACTATTTTATTCAATAGTTATCTCCTTATTTTTTAATAATTTAATATTTTTTCTTTATCAATTTCATCCAAAGATGATTCGGGGTCATTTAAAATGACATTAGGGTCAAAACCTATTAATGTAAATAAAGATTCTTTAGTAAAATCTTTTTTCTTGATTTCTAAATCAATTTCATCTCCATCATAAATATATACAATGTCTTCCAAATCTTGTAGTTCTCCATTTATTTTTAATGAAAAATCATATATATTATTAGTTTCAACTTTTTTTATTATAACATCACCATCCATTATAAAATTAGTTGATTGATTACAATAATGGATTTCCACATTAATTGTTACTAATCTATAATAATATGGTTCTTGTTCATCTCTAATATCACATATATCTTCGAAATATTCATTTTCTTCAACAGTAATTTTATCTTTTTTATCTTTTACTTTATCACCTAATGTTTTTATTGTTATACGTGAAGGTAAATGAGTTATCTTAAAATCTTCTTCTTTGATTATATATGCTTTTAATTTTAGTCTAAATGTTTGAGAATAATATTTTCTATCATCTAAACTATATTCTGATTCATCTGATATATTTTCCAATGTTAAAGGCATTGGGTGATTATTAGGAAATATATAAGTATTTATTGATTTAAATTTATCATTCACCAATAAATTCATTTCATTAATTAATTCATATTTGTTTGTGACTATATTAATAACATATTCCATGTTAATACAAAAGGGTTGCTTCATGGAATACATATCATATGCTATCAATTGATTTTCTTGTAAAACTGGAACCATAAACATAGGATAATCTCTATCACCTGGAATGTTATAAAAATTTCCTTGATTATCACCCTTTTGAGGATTATTGTCTCTTGTTATAGTTTTAAAATTCATTAAAACATTTCCTTTATCATCTAAATGAGACCATGTTTGAGAATATTCATTAATCCTTTGATTGGCAAATAATTTAAATGTTGGTAACTTTTTCCCTTCAAAAACGACATTCAATTCTTCTTCTACCCATTTTAACATTGCAGCGTCAATATCTTTATATTCGACTGGTAATGGAAATGGTGTTCCATTCTCTAATATTTTTAGAGAAGAATTTATGCGCTGGTCAACACCTTGTTGTTCTTGACGTAATTTTAAATTATGTAAAAATGGTTTAGGTTGCATAATAATTTTTTAAACATTATGAAGGTGGAGTTCGCCTCTCCACCTTCTCTTAACAATCCATTTAATGCGAAATTCCCAAAAGCAAAACAACGGTGTTTATTTGTATTAACTATTGAAATATGTTAAGATTATTTTTGCTTAATTTACAATAAATATATAAAGTATTAATATTTTTTAACATTATTTTTGTTTAATTTTATTTAAAAAAATTGTAATTTTTTGACATACTCCAATAGCTAAAGCAAGTGAGCTTCTTGGATAGTAGCGCAACTGCCTTGTAGCTTATGCTACAATGGTCTTACCGTTACTCTCCAATTCGTGTTGCAAAACCTTCATCTTCAAAATTTTCAACTATTTTTCTTAATGCTTCTTCACTAATGATAATAGTCTTAAAATTCTTTTTATCTTCTGTTTGATACATTTTTTCTAAATGTTGAGAATGTTTTTCCATATCGTTTTCATCATTTCTATATGTTAAATCATAATTAATATCATTAATAATTTCATCTTCATTATCTCTACAAAGAGAAATACATTTATCTAAAAAATCATGATTATAACATTTCAAAAAAAATGATGCAGAGCTATAACAAGGTATTCGCCCTTTCTTATCTTTAACTAAATATTGACCATTATTTCTAAACATTGTAGGTTCAACACCATATTCGCTAAATAAAGAATGTACATTTTGAGGTGTTAATTTAACACCTTTTTCTTTTAACCAATCATTAATATATTTAGCCCATTGCTTAGCTGTTTTATATACAATTTTTTGTTTACTCACTTTTAAAAACCATTAAATTCATTATTATCCACAATAGCACACTCTATATTTCTATACGCTGGCTTAAAACCATAAGTAGACATATCATTAGAAAAATTATTTCTACCATCATTCACTACTGTGTAATATTCTATTTGTGTTGGTGTAACTTGTACACCTACATAATCCCCAACTTTAATATCAACATTAAATTCATCTAAAGTTGCTTGAAAAACCCCAAATGTTAATTTACCACTTTTAACATAAGTCCCAAGATTTTTTGTCTTATCATATGACATTAAATCCCCTTTTTGTATTTCATATAAAACATGTAATTCTACTGGAGGATGAAATACAATAGCATCTTTTTTTGTTTCATTATATATGTTATTAACATTAGTCTTAGTTAAATCAACTGAAAATAAAACTATAGTTTGATTAACATCTGTTTCTAAATAATTTTTACCAATTTCAGTTTCAAAATTAAATGATTCTTCAGAATAAAACAAATTATTACGCTTAATAGGATTTTTTCTAACTTTATTTATATTAAATTCTATATTTGTCATTTTATTTTGTTTTTACCGCTATAAAATTTATTATATATTTCATCACTTAATCCACTATCTAAAATTACAATTTCTAAATCCCCATTACGATTTGTAATTCCATAAGATGATAATCTCAATAAATCACCAATACCACCTAAATCATAATTATCCCAATACCAAGAAAAAGCTTTTAAGTCTTCATTATCATAATATAATGCTTCCATATCATTATCACTTAATTGTCTATATTTCCATTGAGGTAATTTATTCCTCGGATTTCGCATATTATATACAGTCGCTAATATCTGACAAAAAGTATGAAAATCAAATCCATAACAATGTTCAAAATCTTCTTCTTTCGCTGGTAAAACATATTCCATCACAATGAATTCAAAATTTTTTGTATCACACAACTCATTGTAGATTTTCGGAGTAACATCAATATCATAATTATTACAAAATTGATATTCTTCTTCATTTTGTGCCAAACCTTTATTATTTAACGCTAATTTAATCACCCAACTATCATTATATTGAAATATAATACGAGAACTTCCCCTTCCTATTGGATTACCTAAAAATTGTTTACAATATTCATAACGTTTTTTAAATGATGTTAATTGACGCATATATTCAATTGAAAAACCAAATCCTACAGCTTCCTTTAACATCATTTTTTTTAATATTTCTTCTTGCCTTTCATTTATAATAATTTGCATATTTTCAACGGTTTATTATATATAAATACTTGTTTTATAATAAAAAAAAGATATAATTTAATTATCTTATTTCTTATAAAAATGGGTAATAATTTAGAAAATACGCAACAAGCATATGATTTATTAAAAAACTATAATGGGATTAACCCATATATTATTGATTTAAAAAATGATGTATATGCTTATAATAAAAAAACATTAAACATTTTTCATGTTGAATATATTTTAAAAAATCATAATTTTCAACCATATTTTATGAATAAAATTGTAAAAATTTGTAAATGGTATGGAGAAAAAAAACAAATTGAATGGGAGCTTGAATTCACCCCAAAAATTTTATTAGTTGGATATTATTTAGGTGAAACTGAACAATTTTATCATATGTATGTAAAATACAGAAAATCACAAACTGATTTCATTCCTATTTTTATACCTAAAAATGTTTTATTAAACCCTTTATTCATTGAAGATTTTAATGAAAAAAATATTGATTTTAACAAATACAACCAATTAGGTAATATAACTCTTAAACCTCAACAAGAAATTGCTGTAAAGTTTTTAACGACACGTAAAAAGGGGATATTGGCATTACAAATGGGTGGTGGTAAATCTTTAGTTTCTATAGTTTCAGCATTGGAAGATGGTTATGAAAAGGTGTTAATTATTTGTCCAGCTAGTGTTAAACCAACATGGGAACGAGAATTAAAACGTTTTGTTAATCAAGAAGATATTACCATTGTTGAAGGTTCTAAATGGAAAGAAAATAAATTTACTATTATTAATTATGATATATTAGATAATTTTTATGAAATACCAACAGAAATAGTAAAAAGGAAAACTAAATATATTGATGAATATGGTAAAACAAAATACAAAACCGTTGAAAAAGAGATTGTTTCTAAAAAGAGTATTGTCATTTCCGAAGCAATGGCAAATTCTCAATTATTCCAATCTAAATTTGATTTGATTATAATTGATGAGGCACATAAATTAAGTAATGCAAATAGTGGTAGATATAAAATAATCACTGATTTAATACAAAGAAGTAAACCAAAAGGCATATATGAATTGACTGGAACAATGATTACTAACAACCCCATGAATTTATATAATATCCTTAAAGTTATTGATGCTGACATTACTAAAGATTGGCAAAGTTATGTTATAAATTATTGTGATGGAAGACAGATATTTGTTAAAGAAGATAGAAATAATCTTTCAAATGCTTTTATTAGAAGTAAAGGTAAATCTTCTTGGTATGATTTAACCTCGCAAGAAAAAAATGAATTGAATGAACTTCTCAATCAAAAATGTAGAAAAATATGGCTAACTAATGGGGCTTCAAATCTTGATGAATTAAAAGAGAGGATTAAACATTTATATCTTAGAGACCTTAATGAAGATATATATAATAATTTTTCTAAAGAAACAAAAATTTTATCTTATGATTTAACACTTGAAGAGAAAAGTCATTATGATAAATTATGGGAAGAATATGTTAATTCTTGTGAAGAAGATGAGAAAGATATTAATAAATTAATTAACAATAAAAAATTAATTGAAAGTTCAGTACTTCGTCAAGCAACTTCATTAATGATGATTCCTCATACTATTAAACTTGCAGAATCTATCATTGAAAATGGTGAAAAAGTGATTATATTTTGCGCATTTGATGAGGAAATATATTCATTAGAAAAACATTTTGGCGAAAAATGTAGAGTTCATAATGGTAAATTAACATTAAAGAAAAAAGAAAAAGCTATTAATGATTTTATTAATGATGATAATGTTATGATATTATTAGGAAACCTTGTATCAACAAGCGTAGGGTTAAATTTGATTATTGCTAACAATGTGATATTTAATTCTGTGTCATGGCTTCCCGCTGAAAATCAACAAGCTGAATATAGAATTTTAAGAATTGGTCAAAAAAATGATTGTAAAATATTTTATCAAAAATTAGCTAACACTTATCAAGAAAAAATGTTTGAAATACTTAACATTAAAAATGAAATTATTGATGCAGTAATTGTTGATGAAAAAAATAAATAAAAAAAAAGGAGTGATAATTATCACTCCTTTTTTTAACTTAACAATAATACAGTGCATATAGATAATATTGCTATATTTTCTAACCAATAAATTTTAGATTTTTTTAATGTTTTGGTTAAATATGCTAAGATTAAAAAAATGAAAAACCATATAACCATTAACCACCACAAGTTAGTTGCTATTATAATCCATAACATAGCAAAAATCGCAGAACATGTTGCACTAATACTATGTACTTTCTTTTCTAAAAAATTAGACCTAAATGATGGTGAAAAACTTGTTAATAATATACATAATAAAGATAAAAAGGGTAAAAACTGAAAATTGGTATTATTGGTTAAATTTAACCAATATGGTAATAAACAGCATCCTATAGACAACAACATTAAAGGAAAAAATATTTTCATCCATTCTTTTTTATTTTTAAACAAATAAAATGTTTCACTTAAAGATTTAGGTATTCCAAATAAAATGATTGTTGCAATATTAAATACTATATATAATATTGTTATTAATAATATTAAAAACATAAAACATT
>JAEIGA010007944.1_pt1 | contig 16102 bp, 15 predicted proteins | sample 9270691 | NCBI WGS metagenome assembly JAEIGA01 (sample SAMN17057246, study PRJNA624740) | gut metagenome | biome: biome; isolation source: fecal sample | host: Bos grunniens | place: China: Xizang | collected 2019
CCAGGGCATCGTGACCCACAAAGACATCCTTGAGGGCCTTGTGGGAACCATTTCCGATGAGACCGAAGAACCGGATATCATCGCCCGCAAAGAGGGTAGTGGCTGGCTCGTGGACGGTCAATGTCCGTTCTACGACTTTCTGGCCCACTTCGAGCGCGAAGACCTGTTCTCGGACAACGACTACAATACGATTGGAGGCTTGATTCTGGAAAAACTCGAGCACATTCCCCAGTCCGGCGAGACCTTGACTTGGGAACAGTTCACCCTGGAAGTGGTGGACATGGATGGCGCCCGTATCGATAAAATTTTGGTAAATGTGGTTGAAAAACCGGTAGAAGAGGAAGAAGTATGAGAACGTTGATTTTTGTGATGATCGGCCTTTTTGCCGCCAGCTGGACCCCCGCCTTTGCGCAAGCGGATGTATTCTTTGTTCCCAACCCCGAGACTGCCATCTGGTCCTACCGGGAGACAAACCACCAGACCGGGGAGGTTCGGCTCGTCGAGTATTCGGTCCAAAAGATGACGGGCGATGCCGTCAACGGCCAAGCCGAAGTTCGGATGCTCAACCAAAAGATGGGGGAGGAAGCTCCTGCCGATACGACCTTCCTGCTCTACCGTTTTGACCAGGGAGAACTCATCCTAGATCTGGGCGCGATGTTCAGCGGCGATTTGTTTGTGCAAATGATGGAGTCTTCCGGTGCGATGGAGTCTGTTCCTGCAGCGGATCGCGATGAGTTTTACCAAAAATTACGTGAAAACATTGAGGTGTCCGGTCAGGTGCGCGGCGTTCCCCGTTATCCCGAGGTGGGCAAACTTCCGGACTACGAATTGAAGATCAAACTCCTTTTCTTCAACATCAAGATTCGAGGCAAGGCAAGAAAAATCACCGGCGTAGAGACGGTGAAAACTCCTGCCGGTGATTATGAATGTTTTGTGTTGACAGAGGACGTGTCGACCAAGGCGATGATGTCCACAGAAAAGAGTCGGGTCAAGACCTGGTATGCGTACGGCATCGGTGTGGTCAAACAAGAGAGCTACGACGATGACGAACTCACATCGACCCTCTTGTTGGATACCATTAATTGGTAGCCAGGTAGCCTTGTACGCTGCTGAAATCTTTTTTCAGCAAGTCTTCTTTGCGGATGGTGAAATACATCGTTCCGCCTTCTCCAAACACGAGGTCTTCGTGTGCGGTGTGGCATGAGTCCAGTTGGAACAACAGGATGCGGCCACTTTCTTCCAACCATTTGCTGTCGCCCAGAGGTTGACCCAAGAGTTGGTGACCTTCTTCAGCTTGGCCTTGTTCGAAGGTGATTTTTTCATCATCGGGAGCAATGGGCTCGTCGTTGTCGTCCAACAGAACGGCTTCGGCCAACTTGCTTTCGTCGTTGCTCGGTACGTAGATCACGCGGGTATCTGCCGGGTTCCACCAACCGATGTTGCGGGGTTCGTCGTCAAAGCTTTCGGTGAAGTAGTAACCGATGCGGGCGAAGAAATAGAGAATACCGGTTTTCGGAAGCAAGTTCTCAGTGTCCAGTTTTGAAGCCTCGCGGCAATCAATTTGGCAGACAAAACGGTAGTGGTACATATCACCTGCTTCGTCTTCAAACATAGGGAATTCGAGGTCTTCCGGCAAGTCCGGTCCGCCCCACATTTTGGAACATCCCAAGGGAAGTTCTTCGGGGTTGATGGCGTGGTTGTTGATGATCATAATTAGAGGGTATTTTGGTTTTCTTCCGCCATGGCTTTGCAGAAGCAGTGGCGGCACAAAGGTTCGTAAATATCTTTTTCCCCAAGTACGACGAGTTCGTTGCTGGCAGACAATCGGTGGGAATGTTGGGCCGGGTCACCGCATTTTACACAAATGGCGTGTACCTTGGTCACAAACTCAGCCACTGCCATCAAGGCCGGCATCGGGCCGAAGGGTTTGCCCATGTAGTCCATGTCCAGGCCGGCCACAATGACGCGGATGCCTTGGTCCGCCAGGTGTTGGCACACATCAACCAGGTGTTCGTCGAAGAATTGGGCTTCATCAATGCCGACTACGTCCACATCCCCCGCCAGCAACAGGATGCTTTCGGGTGATTCCACCGGAGTGGAGAGGATGGCGTTCGAGTCGTGGGAAACCACTTCTTCTTCCGAGTAACGGATGTCGATCTGGGGTTTGAAAATCTCCACGCGCTGGTGGGCAAATTTGGCCCGTTTCAAGCGACGGATGAGTTCCTCGGTTTTGCCCGAGAACATAGAACCGCAGATGACTTCAATCGACCCCGGTTTTTTTGCGTTTTCTAAAAACATTTCAGTACTTTTGTGGGTATAGATTCGCGCAAAGTTAAGCATAATATTCAATTTTCTCCGATATGGATGACCGTTTTTATCAAATAAAGGAAGCGACCCTGCAGGTGCAAGAATTGTGGCTCGCTTGGGGCAAAGAAGTGGAAATGAACATCGAATCCCTGACGCAGCGCGTTGCTGAATTGGAGCAGGAAATCGAAGTCTTGCAGAAAGAACTTTCCCGGTTGCGGACCGAGGCACACCCCCAAGTGACAGGGATTATGGTGGAATCCGTGGAGGAAGCCGCAGTCGCAACGGAATCCGTGGAGGAAGCCGCACCGGAAGTACCCGTAGTATCGGAGCCGGCGCCGGAAGTGGAAGATCTGCCGGAAGAAGATGTGCCGACAGCGGAAGAGGAGGAAATCGTTGCCGACGAAGAAATCGTTGCTGAGGAAGAAGCCGCATCGGAGGTGGAAGACCTGCCGGAAGTGCAAGAAGAGCAAGAAGAAATGCAAGCAGAAGAGCAAGCAGAAGCGGCTGAAGCAGTTGCAGAAGAAGTAGCTGATGACGTTGCAGAAGCAGCGGAAGAACCGGTTAGAGAAGCGGTAGAAGTGGCTGTCGATGCAGAAGACCTGCCGGTGGCGGAAGGCCCTGCCGAAGCGGATCCGATAGTGCCGACCGAACCGGATTTTGAAATGGAACAGGAGCCGGAACTGCCCTTCGGCGCGAATGTGCTGATGGAGGAAGGCGATCTTTTTGCCGGCGTGGTGGAATTGAGTACCGAAGTAGAACCCATTTCGGAACAGGAACAACAGCTCTCCATTTTGGAAGCGGCGGCCCGTCGTAGCCAACCGGCCTGGAAAGTGGACCTGGCAGGACCGGAGGTGAGCGATGTGCGCAAGGCCCTCTCACTCAACGACCGCATTGTCCTCATCCGTGAGTTGTTTGATAATTCGGGCGATGCCCTGGCAGCGGCCCTTGATGCTGCGAACCAAGCAACTTCGTTGGACGAGTTCGTAGCCAAGATGCGTCGCGAGCACCCGCAATGGGACGAACAAAGTCCGCTGGTGTACCGCTATTACATGATCGTGCGTAGAAAAATCCGTAATTAATACAGAATAACATTCGTAAGCATTTCGTCAATGGGCAAGTTGTATTTGGTGCCGACACCGGTCGGTAATTTGGGAGACATCACGCTGCGTGCGTTGGAGGTCTTGAAGGAAGTGGATTTGATTTTGGCAGAGGATACCCGTACGAGTTCAGTCTTGCTGAAGCATTACGAAATCCGTACGCGGATGGAGTCGCATCACAAGTTCAACGAGCACCGCGCTGCTGCCGGTGTGTGCGACCGCATCCTGGCGGGGATGAACGTGGCCTTGATCTCGGATGCCGGTACGCCGGGCATCTCGGACCCGGGCTTTTTCCTGGTGCGGCATTGCGTGGCAGCTGGGGTAGAGGTCATTGTTTTGCCGGGAGCAACGGCTTTTGTACCGGCGCTGGTCTCTTCCGGTCTGCCTTGTGACCGTTTTGTGTTCGAAGGCTTCTTGCCGGTGAAGAAAGGCCGTCAGACCCGTCTGAAAGCCTTGGCAACCGAGGAGCGTACCTTGATTTTCTACGAGTCGCCTTACCGGTTGGTCAAGACCCTGGAACAGTTGGCTGAGTATTTCGGCGCAGAACGTCCTTGCGCGGTTTGTCGGGAAATCAGCAAGCTACACGAGGAAACGGTACGCGGTACCCTGGCGGAAGTGGCGCAACATTTCAAAGAAAAAGAGCCGAAAGGCGAAATCGTTTTGTTAGTGGGAGGATGCGAGGATGAAGGAAAAAACAAACGTGAGCAAGCGTGTTGAGCGCGGAATTTTATCATTAGTCTTTTTGTTGTTGCTGGGACAGGCCGTACTCTTTGTCCGTACGTGGCTGTTGCCGGCTGAGCATCGGAAACAGGCAGCCGCCCTGTTGGCCCAGAGTCATCGCAAGCGGCCGGATACCTTGTTCTATTTTGATCCCAATTATGCGACCACGGACGAGTTCGTGGCCCTGGGACTTTCGTACAAGCAGGCCGCCGTCATCGTCAAATGGCGGATGAACGGAGGATATTTCTGGCAAAAGGAGGATTTTGCCAAGATGTACACCGTCTCGGATTCGTTGTACCGGCGCCTGGAACCCTATTTGGTCTTGAACATTGCCCAAGAGCAGCGGCTGGAGCTGAACAGTGCCGATTCTGCCGCCTTGGATGCCTTGCCGGGCATTGGTCCGTATTACGTGCGCAGGATCCTTGCCTACCGGGAACGGCTGGGTGGTTACCGGACGACGGACCAGTTGTTGGAGGCAGGGTTGGATTCGGCCCGATGGAGGGGCATCCGTGCGCGTATCTGGTGTGATACCACGCGGGTGGTTCGTCTGTCTTTGTCCTCGGCCGATCCGGCCCTCTTAGCCCGTCATCCGTACTTCGGTTCCTACGTGACTTCGTCGCTGGTTCGCTGGAGAAATTCTTCAAAATCTTCAAAAAAAATTTTAACGCTACAACAACTTGTTAATCAGGGAATTATTTCTGAAAAAGCAGCCAAAAGAATGGATGGATACTGGAAATTTTGAATTTTTTTTCAAAACCCGTGCAACGAAAAGCCACATACCCGCATCTATTATGCAGGTTTAGGTTTTAGTACGCAAAAAGAGATACCTGTTGTAGCAGAGGGGTGTCTCTTTTTTTTATTAACTTTGTCTGAAATTTGTACACCAAAAACTGCAACCTGTTTATGAACATCATAACCTGTCGGGACATTGTCAAGCGCTTTGGTAATTTTACCGCCTTGAACCACGTCTCGATCGAAATTCCTCAAGGAGAAATTTTCGGAATGTTGGGCCCGAACGGGGCCGGCAAGACCACGATGATTCGGATCATGAACCAAATTACGGTTCCGGATTCCGGCCAGGTCTTGTTCAACGGTCGTCCCATCCAGCCGGACGATGTCTATCGCATCGGCTATCTGCCCGAAGAACGCGGGCTCTACCGAAAAATGAAAGTCGGGGAGCAGGCCCTCTACCTGGCCCGCCTCAAAGGCATGTCCTCTGCGGACGCCCTGCGTGAACTGAAAATCTGGTTCGAACGTTTTGAAATCCAAGGCTGGTGGAACAAGAAAGTGGAAGAGCTGTCCAAGGGGATGGCCCAAAAGGTACAGTTCATCACGACCATCCTCCATCGTCCCAAACTCCTCATCCTCGACGAACCCTTCTCCGGTTTTGACCCCGTGAACGTCGAACTCATCCGTCGCGAGATCCTGCGGATGAAGGAGGCGGGTACGACCATCATCCTTTCGACCCACAACATGGAATCGGTGGAAGAATTGTGTGACCGGATTGCGTTGATCAACAAGTCAAACTTGGTTGTGACCGGATCGGTGGACGAAGTCCGTCGCCGCCACGGAGAACACCAGATCGAACTCATTTACCAAGGCCAGACCCCGGCTCCGATGCCTTACTTGGACGGCATTACCTTGTTGCAGGACGAGGCCTTCAAGAACCAGCGGCGTGCCCGCTTGCAACTGAACCCGAACCTGACCTCGCGCGAGGCGATGGCAACCCTCTTGGCCGGTTGGGACGTGCAACCCCTGGAAATCCGTGAGCTCATCCCGAGCATGAAAGACATCTTTATCAAACTCGTCAAAGAAGGAGGACGCTAGCGATGAATTGGAAAAAAGTAGGCATCGTGATGGGACGTGAGTTTTCCATCCGCGTAAAGAAGAAATCATTCTTGTTGATTACCATTTTTGCCCCCTTGCTCATGGCCGCGTTGATTGTCATGCCGACGCTGTTGATGGTCAATACCTCGGGCAACAAACAGGACATTGCCGTCCTGGACGAATCTGCCTTTGTCCTTCCGTACTTGGAAGATACCGAAACTTTGCATTTCACCCCCGTTGTGGGCACCCTGGATAGCCTGAAACTGCGTTTTGATGAGCTCGGCGTGGATGGGCTCGTCGGTATTTCTCCCCTGGACAGTGCCGGCAACCTCGCGGTGACCTCGTGGTCGGAAAAGGACCTGAATGTGGAAACACGTTCTTACATCACCGGTCGCGTGGAACGCGCATTGCGGGATCACCGCATCCAAGGTTATGAAATTGAAAACATCGAAGCCATTCTGGCGGACCTGAACCCCCGTGTGCCGATGAAATCCTTCCTGCTCAGCCAAGGTACCGGTGAGGAGAAAGAAAGCATTGTTGAGGTAAACATGGCCATTTCCTACATCGCCAGCCTGCTCATTTATATGTTCGTCTTTATGTTTGGTAACATGGTGATGCGCAGTGTTATCGATGAGAAATCCAGCCGGATTGTGGAGGTCATTGTGTCGTCGGTGAAGCCGTTTGAATTGATGATCGGGAAGATCTTCGGGGTGGCATCCGTGGCGTTGACGCAGTTCGGTATTTGGATTGTACTCACCCTGCTCTTGGTGACCGGTGGCCAGTTCCTGGTCGGACAGTCGCTCTTGCAGGACATGGATCCGGCCCAATTGGCACAGATCGCATCGACCGGAGGCAACGAGGTGATGGCGGCCCTGCAGACTACCGAATTCGGCGGTTTCCTGGATTCCATCCGACAAATCAACTTCCCCTACATCCTGGTGTGCTTCTTCCTGTACTTTGTATTTGGTTACCTCTTGTATGCAGCGATGTTTGCAGCCATCGGTTCGGCCGTTGAGAACGAAGCCGATACCCAAATGCTCGTGTTGCCGCTGACGGCTCCGTTGATGATTGGCCTGTTCATCATGTTGCACACCTTCCAATATCCCGACAGCCCGTTGTCGGTGTGGGCGTCCATCATTCCCTTTACTTCCCCCATGGTAATGATGGCCCGCATTCCCTTCGAGGGTGGGGTGCCGCTGGGTGAACTATTGGCTTCCCTGGGCTTGCTGGTAGCGACCTTCCTGGGCATTACCTGGATCTCCGGAAAGATTTACCGTACAGGTATTTTGATGTACGGCAAGAAAGTTGGTTTCAAGGATTTGTGGACCTGGTTGAAATATTAAAATCTCAGATATGAAACGATTGTTAGCATTCTTTGTGGCCTGCCTTGCCCTGAGCAGTGTGCACGGACAAGCCCAATCTTTTACGTACAAATGGCAACGCGTGGCGATGGACACGACCTACGAGTCCAAACAACCCAACCTCGTGGATTCCATCCTGGTGAGGTACCAGCCCGGCATCGAGTCGCTGATGGAAATCATTGCCTATTCCGAAGTGGAAATGGACAAACACAAACCCGAAAGCAGCCTGAGTAACCTGGCAGCCGACATCATCCTCGATGCCGCGAAGGCCTACACCGAGCCGGATGATCTGGTCTGGTCCCTGACCAATTTCGGCGGTATCCGCAGTTCGTTGCCCAAAGGTGCCGTGCGGATCTACGATGTATTTTCCATTTTCCCTTTTGAAAACAGCATCGTCATTGTGACGGTTTCGGGTGCGGATGTACGCAAACAGCTCGAACGCTTTGCCTCCCGCAACAACTACGAAGCCTTGGGCGGTATTGAAATGGAAGTGCACGACGGAAAAATTACCCGTTGTCTGGTGGGAGGCCAACCCCTGGATGACAACAAAGAATACAAACTGGCTACCATCGACTTCTTGCTGGGTGGTGGCGACAAGGTCTTCGTCGGCTCCCGCGCCATTCCCAACAGCCTGGTGGAAACGGGCATCGTCTTGCGGGATGCGGTGGTGAGTTACCTCAAACGCGAGACCGCAGAAGGCCGGAAGTTGACCGACCGCAAAGACGGACGCATCGTTGTTCACAAAAACTAGTCGGACCCTGAAACGAAAGAAATCATGAAACGATATGCATTGTTATTGTGCGGATTCCTGGCCGCACTCGCTGTTCAAGCGCAAGATTTGATCATTTTGCACACCAACGATACCCATAGCCAGCTCGAAGTCATTTCGGTGGGCAAAGGCAAGGACAAAGGAGGCGTGAGCCGCCGGATGGAATACTTCAACGCTGTTCGCAGCGAAGGTCCGGATGTGCTGGTTCTTGACGCAGGGGACTACAACCAAGGTACCCCGTATTTCACTGTCTTCAAAGGGGACGTGGAAGTGGACCTGATGAATGCCCTAGGATACGACGTCGTTGCTTTGGGTAACCACGAATTTGACAACGGAATGGAAGAGTTGGCCCGTCGCCTCTCCAAAGCCCAATACACCACCGTTTGTGCCAACTATGATTTTGCTGGTACCCCGCTGGAAGGCTACATCGAACCATATACCATCGTGGAAAAAGCCGGCCGCCGCATCGGAATCATCGGTGTGACCACCAACTTGAAAGGCGTGGTGTCTGCCCATTGCCGCGAAGGCCTGGAGTACCAGGATCCGATTCCGGTTGCCAACCGTTATGCCGAAATGTTGCGCAAAGAGATGGGTTGTGACCTCATCATTGCCTTGAGCCACTTGGGTTACAGCGGAAAAGATTCGGACATCGAACTGGCGGAGAATTCCCGGAACATCGACATCGTGGTCGGGGGCCACTCGCACACCTTCCTCAAATCGGAACGTGTGTATAAAAATTTGGACAACCAGGAAGTCCTAGTTGTCCAAGATGGTGCCCAAGGGGAATGGGTCGGTCGATTTGATATTGACTTTCAGTAATCTTTACTTGCTGTCTTTCGACTCCTTGGAGTCATTCTCCTTGTTGGTGTAGAGATAGCGTTTGATTTTCTTGGTAGCAGTTTTCTCGAACTCATCTTCCTGATGATGGATGGTGCTGATTCGGGAGAACTTGCTTACTTTTTCGTTCACGTACTGGATCAACTCAGCTTTGAGTTCTTCCAGTTTTTCTTTGGCTTCCTTGCTGTAGTCTTCGAAGGATTCCATCTTTTCGTCCAACCAAGCATTGAGCTTTTCTTTGTTGAAGTGAACGAGGGCTTCCAAACGGCCTTTGTTTTCTTTGACGAGGGATTCTTCAACCAGGTCGTGGCTGTTGATCACGGACTCAATCTCTTCGGGGTAGATGTTTTCCCCGCTGGGACCCAGAATCATGTTGCCCACGCGGCCTTTGATGTACAACCAGCCGTCTTTGTCAAACACACCCAAGTCTTTGGTACGGAACCAGCCGTCGGGGGTGAAGGTTTCTGCGGTGGCCTCCTCGTTTTTGTAGTAACCCATCATCACGTTGTCGCCGCGGCAAACGATTTCGCCTTCGCCGTTCTCGTTCAGGTTGATGAGTTTTACCTCGGTACCGTACACCGCCGGACCGGTGGATTTCCAACGCACCATTTCCGGGGCAGCACCGGCTACCAACGGAGAGGTTTCGGTCAAACCGTAACCGATGGCGTAGGGGAACTTGGCTTCTGCCAGGAATCTTTCCACCTCGCTGTCCAGTTTGGCACCACCGATGCCGAAGAAACGGATGCGGCCACCGAATTTTTCCATCAACTTCTTACCGGCTATGCGGTTGAGGAGTTTGCGGAACGGAGGGATGGCGTACAAGGTGCGGGTGACTGCACTTTTTTGGAAGGTCGGCAACATGGCCGAACGGTAGATCTTTTCAATGATCAAAGGTACCGACAACATGGTCGTCGGTCGCACGGTTTGGAAGGCCTTCATCAAGATGCTCGGGGTCGGAGCCTTCTCCAAGAAATAGACACAGCTACCGGACATCATCGGCAGCAACATACTCAAGCTGCATTCCAAGGTGTGTGACAAGGGAAGGATGGACAACCAAACGTCCCATTCGTAGCCCGGGCGCAAGATTTGTGCGGCACGCAAGGTGGTACACAGGTTCTTGTGGCTGAGCATTACACCTTTGGACTTGCCGGTGGTACCGGATGTGTAGATGATGGTTGCCAGGTCTTCGGCTTTGATTTGTTCGGGGCCGATGAGCGGGAGCGGATTTTCTACTTTTTCCGGGGTCTTGATTTCTTTGAAACCGTCCAGGGAAACAATCAGGCTCAACCGATCGCGGGCTTTCTCCTTGATCCGGGGGTAAATCTTGTCCGAGACAAAGAGGGCTTTCGCTTCCGAGTGTTTCAAAATGTGCTTTAATTCGCTTTCAGAGAAGTCGGGGAGCATCGGGACAACGATGTAGCCGTAAGCAACGCAGGCAAAGTAAGCCGCGACCCAGTTCGGGGAGTTTTGGCCCACCAAACCCACGCGGTCACCGGGCTCAACGCCGTAGCTTGCCAGCATTTCGGCTGTTTCTACCACCTTTTCGCCCAATTCCTGGAAGGTGTAACCGTCGCCTCCTACGTTGAAGAAGGCTTTGTTTTGCCAGAATTGGCTGGTGGCTTTGTCCAACAAGACCCGAAGATTCTCCAATCTTTCAGGGATGTTCTTTAGGTTCATAACAATTACATATAGGTATTGGTTCGTACGTTTTTCGTACGTCTATTCCAAGTCTGTGCCGGTGCTGAATTTTTCTGGATATTTTCCGACTACGCCTCTGTCCTTGTACCATTGGCGGGCACGTTTCAAGTCGGCCTTTGCATCGTCGGTGAGTTCGAGTTTCGGTCCTACGCCGACGGTCTTGGTGCCCCAATCGAAGAACCCGAGGTAAACCGGTACGTTTACGGTCTTCGCAATGAGGTGGAAGCCGGTCTTCCAGTGATCATTGCGCGAGCGGGTGCCTTCCGGAGCGATGGCCAATTGGAGTTGCGGGTGCTCCTTAAATGCCTTGATGATCTGGCGCACAAAAACGGCCCGGTTGTTTTGGGTCACCGGAATGCCGCCCATGCCTTTCAAGATCCAACCCAGGGGCGGGAAGAAGAAGGTGCTTTTGATCATGCAATAGGCTTTGCCGCCCAAGGCAGCATAGAACAAATAGGAGACGATGAAGTCCCAAATGGTGGTATGCGGGGCGCCGAGGATGATGCATTGTTTGTCGGGAATGACATTCCCTTCCATTTTCCAGCCCATCATGCGGAGCAGTCCTTTGCAGAATTTTTGTTTACAGCTCATAGCGTTGTATTGGTTATGCGTTGCCTTCAATGGCTTCGGAACGCAGGTTCTCTCGAATGAAGTTTTGACGGTCCAGGGTGTTCTTGCCCATGTAGAATTCCAACAACTCCGGAATCAGGTCCTCCTGGCTGAGGTGGACCTTGTCCAGGCGCATCTTGTCCCCGATGAAGTGACGGAATTCGTCCGGTGAGATTTCACCCAAACCTTTGAATCGGGTGATTTCAGGCTTGTTGCCCAACTTGGCAATGGCCTTGTCTTTCTCGTCTTCGCTGTAACAGTAGATCGTCTCTTTGTTGTTGCGGACACGGAAGAGGGGCGTTTGCAGGATGTACACGTGGCTGCGACGAATGAGTTCCGGGTAGAACTTCAGGAAGAACGTCAGGATGAGCAGACGGATGTGCATACCGTCCACGTCGGCATCGGTTGCAATGACGATCTTGCCGTAGCGCAGGTTTTCCAGGTCCTCGTCGATGTTCAAGGCGGATTTCAACAGTAGCAGTTCTTCGTTGGCGTAGATCTCGCGGTTGTTCTTCTGGTAGCAGTTCAGCGGCTTACCGCGCAGACTGAAGACCGCTTGGGTGTTGGGGTTCCGGCTTTTGGTGATGGAACCACTCGCAGAGTCCCCCTCAGTGATGAAAAGGGTGGAGTTGATCGCCTCGGCGTGTTTGTCCGTGAAGTGAATCCGGCAATCGCGGAGCTTGCGGTTGTGCAGGCTGGCCTTTTTAACCTTCTCGCGGGTGCTCTTTTGGAGGTTGGAGATGGCTTTGCGCTCTTTTTCGGATTCCTGGATCTTTTTCTGAATGATGTCGGCTACCGCCAAGTTCTTATACAGGTAGTCGTCGAGTCGTTCTTTCAGAAAATCACCGATGAAGGCACGGATGGTCGGGCCCTTGTCTTTGGTATTGGTCGAGCCGAGTTTGGTCTTGGTCTGGTTGGTGAAGATCGGCGCATCGATGCGGATGCTGACTGCGCCTACCAGGGACTGACGGATGTCGGCCGGATCGTAGTCTTTTTTGAAAAACTCCTTCAGGGTCTTGGTGACCGCTTCTTTGAAGGCAGAGAGGTGGGTACCCCCGTCACGGGTGTTCTGGCCGTTGACGAAGGTGGCAATGTTCTCGCCGGTACCGGAACCGTGGGTGATGACAATTTCAATGTCTTCGCCCAGCAGGTGGATCGGAGCGTAACGCGGTTCGGAATCCAGGCCGTCCTGAATCAGGTCGGGCAAACCGTTCTTCGATTTGAACTCCTGGTCGTTGAAACGCAGGGTCAGGCCGGTGTTCAGGTAGGAGTAATTCCGCATCATCTCATCGATGAATTCCTGGTTGTATTGGTATTCCGGGAAGATCTCGTTGTCTGCGGTCCAGCGTACCATCGTGCCGTTTTTCTCGGTCGTGGTGTCGTAGGCTTCTTCCAGCAGCTCGCCCTTTGCGAAGCGGGCCCAGTGTGTCTGGCCGTCGCGGAACGACTGGATGTAGAATTCGGAAGAGGTTGCATTCACGGCCTTCAGACCGACACCGTTGAGGCCGACGCTCTTTTTGAACGCCCGCATTTCCTCTTCTTCCGGGTCAAACTTACCCCCGGTGTTCATGGTGTTGGCAGCTTCCACCAGGACTTCCAACGGAATACCCCGGCCGTAGTCCCGTACGGTCATCTCCCGGTCTTGGAGCCGGATTTCAATTAGCTTGCCCGTGCCGTTGGCGAACTCGTCGACCGAGTTGTCAACCACTTCTTTGAGCAATACATAAATCCCTGAATCCGGAGCTGAACCGTCGCCGGTGTTGCCAATGTACATCCCAGGGCGTTGTCGGATGTGTTCGTTCCATTTCAGGGTCTTGAACGAGTCTTTTGTGTATTCTGCCATCGTGTGTTATACCTCTTTATAGAATCCACAAAATTACGAAAAATAAGGGTAATCGCAAAAATCGGACTATTCTTGGCCTCTGGCGGCGGTTTGTTGCGAGAAATACTTATCTTTGTTCTAATTTTCTTGAAAATAACCAAAAATTAATCCGTATGAATACAACCAAAAAACAAAGTGCAGCCCTTCCGATTGCGATGATGTTTGCACTCTTCTTCATGATTTCCTTCGTAACGGGCTTGCAAAACCCGATGGGTGTCATTGTAAAAAACCAATTCCAAGTCAGCAACTTGATGAGCCAACTCGGTAACTTTGCGAACTTCATCGCTTATGCCGTTATCGGGATTCCGGCTGGTTTGATCCTGAAAAAACGGGGTTACAAATTCACCGCTCTCGGTGCTTGTGTCGTAGGTTTTGTCGGTGTTGGCGTCAGCGCTTTGTCCGGTTATATTTACGATCCGGCTATCAACAACGTGGGTTTGACCTTCTCCATCTACTTGTTGGGTACTTTCATTGCCGGTTTGTCCATGTGTATGTTGAACACCGTGGTCAACCCGATGTTGAACACCTTGGCTGGTGGTGGTAACAAAGGTAACCAACTCATTCAATTGGGTGGTACTTTGAACTCTGTCGGCGCAACCATCGTTCCCATCTTCGTTGGTGCTTTGATGGGCAATGCAGCGACTGCACAATTGGCCGATGCCCGTCCTGCTTTGTGGATTGCCATGGGTATCTTTGCCTTGGTGTTCTGCGTGTTGTTCTTCGTACGCATCCCGGAACCACACATTGAAAAGAATGCCGTTGCCAAAGAAAAAGACGCACACAGTCCGTACTCTTTCCGTCACTTCGTCTTGGGTGCCATTGCCATCTTCATCTACGTGGGTGTTGAGGTAGGGATTCCGAACATCGGCAACTTGTTGATGACCAAAGACCTGGCTATGGATGCTGCGACTGCAGGTACCATCGTGGGTACGTACTGGTTCCTGATGATGATCGGTCGTTTGATCGGAGCCGCTGTCGGAGCAAAAGTTTCCAGCAAAGCGATGTTGAGCACCGTTTCCATCCTCGGTATCCTCTTCGTCCTCCTTGGTATCTTCATGCCGTTGACCACTGCTGTCAAAATGCCCGTCTTCCAATCTGATTTGTCTTTTGCCTTGGTAAGCGTTCCGGCGTCCATCATGTTCTTCACCCTCTGCGGTCTCTGTACATCTGTGATGTGGGGCGGTATCTTCAACCTGGCCGTTGAAGGTTTGGGTAAATACACTCCGGCTGCTTCCGGTATCTTCATGGTGATGGTTTGCGGTGGCGGTGTGCTTCCGTTGGTACAAGGCGCGTTGGCCGATGCTACTTCTTATGTAAGCAGTTACTGGGTGATTGTTGCCGGTCTTGCCTTCTTGTTGTTCTATGCGTTGATCGGTTCGAAAAACGTGAACAAAGATATCCCGGTAGAATAGTGATTGATAGACCTTATTAATAGCATACTTTGAATATGGAAAAATACGTTGTAGGGATTGACATTGGAGGTCAGTCTACCAAATTGGGCATCGTCGATGCACGTGGCAACATCTTGTGCCAAAGTGTGATTTCTTCGTTGCAAACCCGTCTGGACGATTTTCTGGACGATTTGACCCGCGCCTTGGAAGAACTCATTGCCAAAGCCGGTGGTAAAGAATTGATTCGCGGTATCGGTGTCGGTGCTCCGAATGGCAACTACTACAAAAGCTCCATCGAGTTCGCTCCCAACCTCAAATGGGGATACGATGACAGCGGAAACCCGATGATCATCCAATTGGGCAAGATCCTGTCGGATCGCATTGGTGTGCCGGTAGCAGTTACCAACGATGCCAATGCAGCTGCTCAAGGAGAAATGACTTACGGTGTGGCCCGAGGTATGAAAAACTTTATCATGATCACCCTCGGTACCGGCGTCGGCAGTGGTATCGTGATCAACGGTCAGGTGTTGTACGGCCACGATGGCTTTGCCGGAGAGTTGGGACACACCATCGCCGTTCGTGGTGGTCGTCCTTGCAACTGCGGTCGCGTAGGCTGTCTGGAGACTTATACCTCTGCCATCGGGGTAGCCCGCACGGCCCGCGAGTTCTTGGCCAACAGCGAAGCGCCTTCGTTGCTCCGCGAATTGGATCCGGAACGCATTTCCTCAAAAGACATTTACGAGGCAGCCGAGAAAGGCGATGCGTTGGCTGTGGAAATTTTTGAATACACAGGCAAGATCTTGGGCCAAAGTTTGGCAGACTTCGTTGCTTTCAGTGCGCCGGAAGCCATTGTGTTGTTCGGTGGTCTGACCAAGGCACGCAAATACATCGAAGAGCCTATTTTGCGTCACATGAACGATAACCTTTTGAATATCTGGAAGAACAAGATCCGTTTGGAGTTCTCTCAACTCAAGGATTCGGACGCGGCCATCCTCGGCGCATCCGCTTTGGCGTGGGAACTTTAAAAAAATATTTGGAGGTTCAGAAAAAATAGCTACCTTTGCGGTCCGATTCGGGATGTGGCGCAGTTGGCTAGCGCACTACGTTAGGGACGTAGGGGTCGGGTGTTCGAGTCACCTCATCCCGACAAATGAATCGGCGGGATGTAGCACAGTTGGCTAGCGCGCCACGTTCGGGACGTGGAGGTCGGGTGTTCGAGTCACCTCATCCCGACAAAAATTGAGAGAATCTAGGTTGAAAAATCTGGATTCTCTTTTTTTTGTACCCGCTAGCCAGCACTCAGGGGCTCCGAAATCGGGCGCTTTTGTGGACGGGAGCCTTGTCAGGCGGTGGCTATCCATAAATCAGGCGGTTTTCGTGGACGGGAGGCGCTTTTCGGGTCGCGTATCCATGAAATTAGGCGCTTTCGTGGACGGAAGGCGCTTTTAAGGTTGCGTATCCATGAATCAGGCGGTTTTCGTGGATAGAAGCCTCGTCAGGCAGCCGGTATCCATAAATCAGGCGATTTTTGTGGATTGACGATTAGAAAGGCGGGCCTGTGGAGATGACGGAGGAGGACTTCGTTCGCTTCGCTCTCTCCGGCC
>JAEIGA010007945.1_pt1 | contig 16099 bp, 14 predicted proteins | sample 9270691 | NCBI WGS metagenome assembly JAEIGA01 (sample SAMN17057246, study PRJNA624740) | gut metagenome | biome: biome; isolation source: fecal sample | host: Bos grunniens | place: China: Xizang | collected 2019
AACTCCGATAACCCTTCAGACGAATTTTTCAAATATTGGGTTTTAAAAGAAAGTTACATGAAATACACCGGCCTTGGAATGAATTTGAAATTAGACAGTTTTGAAATAATATTCAAAGATAGAATTAGGATTAAAAATGATGATGAAAATTTAAAATTTAATTTATTTGAAATAAAAAACTATAAAATCGCAATAGCTAGCAATCATGATGTGACCAGTCTAATTGAATATAGTGCTGACGAATTATGCATAGATTAGATGGAAGATTATCCTCCACCAAGAAATCAGTGCATCTCTTTCAATGTTAAAACAGAATCCCCATAATATTTGAGTTGAATTTTCCTCAACAGACTCGGGAGGATATTATTAAGTTAAATCTTTTGATTTCAAATAATCTTCGAATCAACTTGCGGAGTAAATTTTTTACATTTATATTCAAAATAAGTTATTTTGTGCTAGGTATCATGCCCACTAATAATTTTTAAAAAAAGCAATGCATGCTGTTTTTGGAATGTGATTGCATATTTACATCTTTAAATGATAAATAAAATAATATGGTGTTTTTTTAAAAATAAATATTAAATATTTTCATTAATTAATCATTAAAGGCAAATCACCAATAACATTAGCTCTTTTTGAAATAGAAACAGTATCTTCAAGGCGAACGCCGAATTCACCTTCCAGATATATTCCCGGCTCAACAGTAATGACCATGCCTTCTTCAATTATCGTGTCGTCACGAAGGGAAAAACCGGGAGTTTCATGAATGTCAAGCCCTAAGCTATGGCCTGTTGAGTGGATAAACTTATCGCCATAGCCATACTCTTCAATGATGTCGCGAGCCACCTTATCAATCTCACAGCATTTCAAACCGGGTTTAATGGCCTTTATTGCTTTGTCATGCGCTTCAGCCACAATATCCCAAATTTCTTGTTGGCGTTCTGTATAAACCATGGTGCGTGTATTGTCAGAACAATATCCCTCATAAATCGCACCCCAATCAATTAAAATCGGTTGGTCTAATTTTTTATCTTCAGGAATAGCATGAGGAAGACTTGAAGCCGCACCGCTTGTAACGATTGTGTCAAATGATTCCTTTGAAGCTCCATTTTCAATCATCAGGCGAACCAAATCAAAGGAAACTTCCTTTTCAGTTCCGGAATTAGTTAAAATGTCCAAATCCAAAAAAGATTTTTGAGCAATTTCTGTTGCCTTGGCAATCTTTTCGATTTCAGAAGGCATTTTAATCATCCTTTGCTTGTCAATGTAGGTTTTAGAATCTATTTCAAAATCATCCCTGAATTTGACATAAGTGCTGAAAGGCAGGCTAGGCTCAATAGCCAAATTCTTAATCCCTTCCTTTTTTAACTCATCAATCATGACCTTATAGGATTCATATTTCTTGACTTCAATTGCGGAATCGCGATTTGCCAATTCCATATCCATTCCAGATGCATAGATAATAGGATTTTCCTTTATAATACAAAATGCAAAACTGGTTGGTTTATACCCTGAAATATATTCAACATTTGTAAATTGGGTAAGTAAATAAGCTTGAAAATTATCTTTTTCCAAATCTTTTAAAATATTGCCGATATGTGATTCCATGATTAATATTAGAAAAATTTAACTATATAAAATTAGATATTTTAAAATCATGTTTAAATTTACAAGTAGTGAAGTAAGAGATTTGATAATTGCATTTTTCGTTATTTCACTTTGTTTTGCAATATTATATGCTGGAAGAAATGCTTCAGGCATCATTACCATGTTGCCAATTGTTATGGTTGGCGTAGGGCTCGGTTTTATCTTACACGAGCTTGGACACAAATTCGTGTCAATGAAATATGGTTACTGGGCGGAATTTAAATTATGGCCACAAGGATTGATATTTGCACTCCTCTCATCATTTTTCGGATTTGTATTTGCAGCACCTGGTGCAGTTTACACCTATGCAAACTACATGACCGATGAAATAAACGGAAAAATATCTATTGCAGGACCTATTGTCAATATAATTCTTGCATTACTTTTCTTAGCCGTGGCAACCATGGTTTATCCTTCCATATACTCAACAACTTCAGCATTAATTTTTATTGTTTGTTCACTAGGTTATTCAATCAACAGCTTTTTAGCCTTATTTAACTTAATACCGATTGGAAACTTAGACGGATCAAAAGTGCTAACTTGGAATTTCGGAATTTGGATTATTACAATAGCAGTTGCTGGTGTGCTAACTGCATTATCCATGACAATGGGCGTTGAAAGTATTGTTAGACTAATATTAGGAATATAACATGAGCGAAGAGATTACATATTTTAAAGGGACACATAGAGTGATTCCTCCTAAAAAAACTATTGAAATTAATGAAGATAAGCTAAAAATAGCTGGAATAACTCGTATTGCAGACATCACTGATTTAGATAGAATTGGACTTCCAATCTATACCGCAATTAGGCCAACTGCAGAAGAGGGAGCCATCAGTATTTATGGAGGCAAAGGGATTTCAAAAGATCATGCCAAAGCTTCAGCGATGATGGAAGGTTTTGAAAGATATTCTGCCGAAAAGCAAGACGATGATGAAGTATTGATTGCTAATTTAGATGAAATATCAAAAAAAGGAGATTACATTAATCCAATTTCCTTAAATCTGCCAAAAGATTTCAAAAAAGAAAATCTTGAAGCGATGCAGATTGAGTGGAGCCTTGCAAAGGATATTGTTTCTGGCAAAGACTTCTATATCCCAACCAATGCCATTTTTCACCCTTACATCCATGACAATCAAGTTCAAAGCTTATTTAAATCCAACACCAATGGTCTTGCTTCCGGGAACATCTTAGAAGAAGCCATATTGCATGGAATGCTTGAAGTAATTGAAAGGGATGCATGGAGCATTTTTGAGCTTACACATAAAAACTATGCGCAAATTGATGTGGATAGCATTGAAAGTGAACTTGTCAACGACATTATTGATAAGTTCGAAAGCGAAGGCATTAAAATTAAATTAATGGATTTTACAGCCGATGTTAAAATTCCAACAATAGCCGCTTCCGCTGATGATACCATTACAAAAGATGCGGGCCTTTTAACACTTGGTATGGGTACACACTTAGATCCTGAAGTTGCAATCCTAAGAGCCCTAACCGAAGTTGCTCAAAGTAGAGCAACACAAATTAATGGTGCTCGTGAAGATACCGTAAGAGCTGATTTTGCAAGAGAAGCTGGCTATGAGAGAATGAAAAGAATCAACAAGTATTATTTCAGGGATGAGGATGAAAAAATCAAATTAAGCAATATTGAAAATAAAAGCACATCCTCAATAACAAAAGACATTGAAATTGTCAAAGAGGAATTAATAGCTAATGACATTGAAAGAATATTGTATGTTGATTTGACAAGACCTGAACTTGATGTGAGTGTTGTTCGCGTGATTATACCTGAAATGGAACTTTTTGCACTTGACCCATCTAGGGCCGGCTATAGGTTCTTAAAAGTCTGATTTCTATGTTTAAAGTTATAATATATGCAGGATTATCAATTACATTTGATGAAGCAAAAGAAATTCTAAATACCTCTGAAGGCGTAGAAGTAATCTATAAAAGGCCAATCCAAAGAGGAGATTTGGGCCAGGCCATTAAAGAACATCCCGACATAATTGGAATAATTGACGGTGTGTTTCATCAAAACTCCGCTGTTGGACATAAGGAAATACTTAACGTGATGAAAAATGGAATTCAGGTTTTTGGAGCTTCAAGTATGGGTGCTCTTCGAGCATCTGAACTTGACACACTGGGAATGCATGGAATAGGTTATGTTTACAAGCAATATGCAAGCGGAGAAGTTGATTCAGATGATGATGTGGCAGTAATGCTTGATTCTGATACATTAGAAGCACTTTCAGAACCATTAATTAACATGAAATATGTCTTTACAAATGCTGTATCTGAAAATGTAATCACAAAAGAAGAAAAGGATGAATTGCTAAGCATTGCTAAGAAAACATTTTATCCCAAAAGAAATTATTCTCAAACATTATCCTCATCTAGTTTGGATAATGAAACCAAAGAAAAGCTAATTGATTTTATCCGCATTTCACCAGATATTAAAAAAGAAGATGCAAAATCATTGCTCACATGCATCAAAGATCTTGTGGAAAATAATGTTAATGTTTTAGATTAAAATAAAAAAAAAGAAATATCAAAACTCATTTTTTCATTTCTTTATACTTTTTTAAAATGATATCTGGAGTTTCAATAACGTGATCATATGTTGTTGAATATTCTTTACTTTCAAAGTCCGGTTCCACTTTGCGAATTCCACTCAAAGTAAATGAACCATTCTCGATTTTAAAGCCAACACCATCCGCTGAAACGGAAATCAAATTTACTTCTATAATTGAAGCCTTGTCCAAAACCTCATTTGCTTTAACATCATATTTAAGATTTAAATTTTTATGAGGCATTATTTCATTGATTGTTCTTTTAATAACAGAATCAAAAAGCTCTAAAAATTTAATGGCTGGAGGCATATCATTAGCCCACCAGTATGTGAGAACAGAATTCAAAATAATTTCGTGTTCTGCAAAATCATCATATAATCTTGCACGAACACTAATAGCACTGTCATTAACCAATTTAATAATTAAAACAGGACTAACAGCCATTATACCACTATTATTCCATTACTAACGCTTTAATTAAATCACTAGCTCTTACAATACCGACTAAATCCCCTTCAACACCAATAACAGGAATTTGTTCAATGTTTAATGATTTCATTTTTTTAGCGCAGTCAGAAACTTTTGTTTTGGAGTTAGCTACTTCAACATTACCTACAGCAACATCCTTAACAACTTTATCTGTGAATTTCAAGTGGTTTTTCTCAATGTATAATACAGAAGTACTATCCCAAGACCATTTATCCCCTTCAGTACCGACAGTAGAACTGTGTTCACTTCTCTCAGAGATAATTTCAATTTCAGATATGAAATCTGTTTCAGTTAAAATGCCTGATAATTTAGCATCATCATCCAATGCTAAAATGGATTTTAATCCAAATTGATTCATTGATTCAAAAGCAACATTTAATGGTGCTTTGTCCCAAGTGGTTGGAACAGTAGTAATCATATAATTTTCAACTACATCATTAGTTTCAATTTTAGTCAAAGCTTTAGATACTAAATCAAAAGAAGTTATAATTCCTACTAATTCACCATCATCATTGACAACAGGAACTCTTCTTACATCATTTTCAATCATTTTACTGGCAGCAACAACTACATCATCACCAGGTTTTACAGTAATCAAATTTCTAGTCATTAACATTGCAATTTGTTCTTCATCAGGATTATTAATTAAATCAGAACGAGTTACTAGTCCTACTAAAATATCAGTATCTTCTTTGACTACTGGCAATACTGCTTTTTTTTCTTTTCTCATTAAGTCTAAAACTTTATCTCTGTTTCCAGGTACAGAAACAGATACAACATTTTTAGACATTGTTCTTTTAACTAACATATAAACACCTTTTTGCAAAATACAATAATAAAATGGTAAGATTAATGAACTACAAGTACTGCGCATTTGGCTGAGTTTACAACCTTGTCTGCAACACTACCCATAATAAATCTATCGAATCCGGATTTACCAGAACTACCCATTACAATCAAATCAATTTCCTCATCTTTTGCCACCTCCAAAATAACCTTAGCAGGTGAACCTTCCCTAATCACATGAGTAATTTTTATATCATCTTCATTTAATTCATCAAATTCTTTGAGATTTTCTTCTGATTGCTCTTTTAGAATTTGATTTAGCTGGTATACTTCATCATCCAATGGAAGTCCGTTAACAAAATTATTTTCTGTGACGCTCACAGCAACAATTTCTGCCCCACTGACTTTTGCCAAAAATAAAGCCTGTTTTTGAGCTTTTTTTGCAAATTCTGAACCGTCTGTAGGGACTAATATCTTATTATACATCATTAACAACTCCCTTAATATATAGATTTATATCCATTATATTATACATTAACTTTTTTATTAATAGTATATAATATATTTTTCGTTTCAGCCCTATTTATTATATTTAAATAAGGATTTTTAGAAAAAGAATTTAAAACAATGAATTCGGCAAAATCATTTTCCACAATCATAGATTTCTGAATTATATCGTTAATCTTAAATCCGCAAATATTGGTTGTCGCCATTTTTAACAAATCGACAGGATTAATATAGTTATTATAATAAACAGACATTATTTTAAGTGAAAATTCTAATTCACGAAGCATATTAGGTGAATTAATCATTACATTATCTGTTCCAAGCAGCGGCTTTAAACCTAACTTAATCATATCATTCAAAGGAACGACACCAACATTCAAAGTTGCATTTGCTCTTGGACATACAACAGTGTTTTGATTGGACCTACTTACTAAATTTAAATCCTCGTTTTTGGGATTAGTAAGATGGACCAATTGGGAAAAATTAGTTTTTACGCCTTTTTCTATTTCACTTAATCCATATTTATTTAAGGATTCAATCTGATTAGATTCAGATTCAGCAACATGGATTGATGAAATCTTGCCTGCTTTTTCACATTCACTAGATATAATTTCAGCAACATCCATTGTAATTTCGCCAAATCCGCTTGGAGCAATGCCGTCAGCAAGTTTAAGAAGTTTGCGAATAGCTATTTTAACTTTTCTCAAATCGGGATCCTCTCCATAAAAACTATCGTCACGACCTAGAATAATCGGTTTTATCGGGATGCCTTTAGAAGCCTCCTTCAATAGCTTGACACCCTTGATTCCGCCCTCACGATAATCAATGAAATGAGTTGTTCCTGATTCAATCATTTGCCACATTGAGGATTTCATTGCTTCGATTAAATCATCATCACTGGCATTGGACAGTGCAACATGTTTGACTCCATTAGGAGGCTTTACCATTTCACTTAAAGATAATCCGTATCCTTCATCCTTAATAATGGAGTCTCCAATATGAATATGGCCATTAATAAATGACGGGCAAACTATTGCACCATCAACATCAATGATTTTGCCTTCTGATGATTCCTTTCCAATTTCAATTATCTTTCCATCATCGACGACGATATTTTCACGGGAAGGAATTAAATCTTCGCCTTTCAATATGACACCATTTGCTATAGTAAACATTAAAGGAAAATCTAATTTTTTTTATTAATAAAATTTATTATTAAATAAATTTATAAAATTAAAAAACGAATATTAACTTGTAATCATCATACATTTAACAGAATTTTCAAAATTTTTAAATGATAATTACAATCCTTTTTAAAATCTAAAGGTGATTTCTATTAACTCACAGGAAATAAGATACTTCTACAGAAATATTGTAAAAACTGGTGACGTATATAGGGTCAAATATAACAATAAAGACTATGGTGAGTTTAAAAAATTATCTGATGCATTATATGAAAGAGATGCGCTATTTTTCTGTAACTTTGATTATGACTTGCTTGTTGAATGCGACCTAGAAAACAAGTATGAAAACATGGTTCTTCCACCATTTCCTGAAAAAAGACCAAAAGGCAGAATAAAAGGAACCAAATTTAATAAGACCGAAAGAGAAGGTGAAATTCTTTTCAACCATAAAATACGTAAATTCTTCATCAAAAAAGGTGAGGAAATAATTGGCTATTATGACACCATGACCGAAGCATTTTACTACAAAAAACTATTGATGGACAATAATTGGGACATGTCTGTCTTGAAAACTCACATTACCGAAAGAATCGAAGTCAACATTATTATTAATCCAACCGTCAATTATAAAGTGCAATTAAACTTCTGCCCTAAATGTAAAAGCAGACTAAAAATCGGCGTGGAAGAGTGTCCTTCCTGCGGTATCAATATCAAGGAATACTTGTATAAAAATTAAAAAAAAGGATAGAGAAAATCTATTCTCCATCTACATATTCATTTAAAGATTTCACATTGATTTCACTATTTTGTACAGCTTGAATAGCATTTAAAACTGCTCTTGCACCAGCTAATGTGGTAACATATGGAATTCCAAGCTCAATAGCTAAACGTCTGATAATGTAACCATCTTTAGCAGATTGTTTACCTTCAGAAGTGTTAATAATCAAGTCGATTTCATTGTTCAAGATAGCATCCCTAATGTTAGGTGAACCTTGAGATACTTTTAGGATTCTTTCAACTGAATCAAGACCGGTAGCCTTTGCAGTACCATCAGTAGCAATGATATCAAAACCTAAATTGTCTGCCATTTCTGCAATAGGCCTAATTTTTTTCCTATCTGATTCTTTAACACTGATGAATATCTTACCTTCTTTAGGCAATTCCATTCCTGCTGAAAGTTGTGATTTGTAGAATGCCATTCCATAGCTTTCATCAATACCAATACTTTCACCAGTAGATTTCATTTCTGGTCCTAAAACAGTATCGGATTCAGGAAGCTTTAAGAATGGGAATACTGATTCTTTTACGGCAACATGATCTATCTTGATTTCTTTGTTTAAACCAAAGTCTTTTAGTTTTGCCCCATTCATAATCCAAGTAGCTACTTTTGCAAGCGGCACACCAATAGCTTTACTTACAAATGGAACTGTCCTACTTGCACGTGGATTTGCTTCAATAATGTATACCATTTCTTCATCAAGTTTTACAGCATATTGAATGTTCATTAAACCTTTAACATCTAACTCTAAAGCTAATTTTCTTGAATTTTCACGAATTGTATCTAAAATATGTTTTGGAAGTGTTTGAGGAGGTATTACGCATGCTGAATCTCCTGAATGAACACCTGCTTCTTCAATGTGTTCCATGATTCCTGCAATAAACACGTCATCGCCATCACACAAAAGGTCTACATCAACTTCGATTGCATCCTCTAAGAATTTATCTACTAAAATCGGATGGTCAGGTGAAACTTTAACCGCTTCTACCATATATTCTTCGAGTTCAGCCATGTCATAAACAATTTCCATTGCTCTTCCACCAATTACATATGATGGGCGCACCAGAACTGGGAATGTGATTCTTTCTGCAATTTCCTTTGCTTCTTCAAATGAATTTGCTGTTCCATATGGTGCTTGATGAATGTGTAGTTTTTCCAATAACTCTGCAAATAACTCACGGTCTTCCACTCTATCGATGCTGTCATATGAAGTTCCCCATATTTTAACGCCAGCATTGGCTAATGGCACTGCAAGGTTAATTGAGGTCTGTCCTCCAAATTGTACAATTACACCATCCGGTTTTTCTTGTTCAATTACTCCCATCACATCTTCAAATGTTAATGGTTCAAAGAATAATTTGTCTGAAATATCATAATCTGTACTTACGGTTTCAGGGTTGTTGTTGATTAAGATTGTTTCAATTCCATCTTCTTTTAAAGCTAAAGAAGAGTGTACACAACAGTAATCAAATTCAATACCTTGACCAATTCTAATTGGCCCTGCACCTAAAATAACTACTTTTTTCTTATTTGTAGACGCCAATTCGTTACCTTCATCATAACTGCTGTAGTAATATGGTGTTTTCGCTTCAAATTCTGCAGCGCATGTATCTACCATCTTATAGGACTGTTTAATGTTGTATCTTGAAAGCAAGTTTCTGATGTATTCTTCAGTTTGACCTGACAATTCAGCCAATCTTTTATTGGAACAACCCATCTGTTTTGCCTTTCTTAAATAAGCTTCATCATTAAGTTTTTCTGCAGTCACATCGTTTTCAAAGTTGACAATGTTTCTGATTTTGTACAGGAAGAAGTTATCGATTTTTGTGATTTCTCTTATTTCATCAATGTCCATTCCATCTTTGATTGCGGAATAAATTTGGAAATAAATCAAATCAGTTGGATTTGCCAAATCTTCTTTAGTCCATTCAACATATTCAAATCCATCGAATCCCATGTCAAGAGATCTGAGTGCTTTTTGGAAAGCTTCTTCAAATGTCCTCCCAATAGCCATTACTTCCCCTGTTGCTTTCATTTGAACTCCAACTTGACGGCTAACCCCTTTGAATTTGTCAAATGGCCATCTTGGAATTTTTATTACAACATAATCAATAGCAGGTTCAAAAGAGGCAGGAGTTTCTTTTGTAATGTCGTTTTTGATTTCATCCAAGGTTAAACCTAAAGCCACTTTTGAAGAGATTTTAGCAATTGGATAACCTGTTGCTTTTGATGCAAGTGCACTACTCCTTGATACACGAGGGTTTACTTCAATGACTTTATATTCATCATTTTCTGGGTTAAGTGCAAATTGAATGTTACAGCCACCGCGAATGCCTAATGCTCTGATGATTTTTATTGAAGCATCTCTCATTTTTTGAATAGTTTCATCGCATAAACATTGAATAGGAGCGACAACGACACTGTCCCCTGTGTGAATACCCATAGGGTCTATGTTTTCCATGGTACATACAATGATACATGTGTCTTCCTTATCCCTCATTACTTCAAATTCTATTTCTTTCCAACCGAGAACGGATTCGTCAATGAGAACCTGATTAATGAAACTCATGTCCAATCCATGATTTGCAATCTCAATCAATTCCTTTTCATTGTGAGCTATTCCCCCACCGGTTCCGCCTAATGTGAATGCAGGCCTTACGATAACAGGATAGCCAATATCTTTTACTGCTTCAAGAGCCTCTTCAACACTTTCGACAGCATGACATTTTGGAATTTCCTCACCAATCTCTTCCATGAGATTTGCGAACAAATCACGGTCTTCTACATCTTTGATTGTTTGAACATCTGATCCTATAACTTTAATTCCTTCAAGTAATCCTAAATCTCCAAGACCTGTTGCGATGTTTAATCCGGTTTGTCCGCCCATGGTTGGTAAAATAGCATCTATATCCTCTTCCTCTATGATTTTTGCAACAACTTCCGGAGTTAAAGGTTCAGTATAAACAGTATCTGCCATTCCTAAATCTGTTTGAATTGTAGCTGGATTACTGTTAACGAGCACTGTTTCAATACCTTCCTCCCTTAGTGATTTACATGCTTGTGAACCTGAATAATCGAATTCTGCAGCTTGTCCTATTTGAATAGGTCCTGAACCAATAATCAATACTTTTTTAATATCTTTATCAACTGGCATATGTAATCCTCATTAAATTTGTTTTAGTAATCATCCATCATTTGATTGAATTCGTCAAAAATACTTCTTGTATCATTTGGACCGGGACCTGCTTCAGGGTGGTACTGTATACAATGTAACGGTAATTCTTTATGTGAAATTCCTTCTGGAGTCCCATCGTTTAAGTTGATTTGGGTTAAAACTAAATCAGTTTCTTTTAATGATTCCTTATCAATGGTAAATCCATGGTTTTGAGATGTGATAAATACTTTTCCAGTTTCTAAATCTTTAACTGGTTGGTTTTCACCCCTATGTCCAAATTTCATCTTATATGATTTAGCTCCAAAGGATTTGGCAATTAATTGTTGGCCCATACAAATGCCGAAAATCGGCAATCTATTTGATAATTTTTTCATTGTCTCAATAGTTTCACTAACCCTATCAGGATTTCCAGGACCAGATGTAATCATCAAACCGTTTGGGGAATAATCTAAAACAGTTTTATAATCAGTATCATATGGGAATAAAATTACACCAATATCCCTTTCTAAAAAGGAGTTAATAATATTCTTTTTAACACCACAATCAATCAAAGCAACTTTTTTATCTGCATCTTCGTTGAATATTTTAATTTCTTTAGTGGATACAAACTGAACAACATCTATTTCTTCAATACTTGGTTGTGCACGTGCCATTTCAAGCAATTCATCATCCGGAATATCTTCAGTTGTTATTGCTGCCTTAAATGAACCTTTTTCACGAATTTTAAGTGTCAAATCACGAGTGTCAATTCCACATATTCCTGGAGTTTCAAATTCTGTTAAAAATTCATCCAATGTCTTTTGAGGTCCAAAATTAGAAACCTCACGACAAACCTCACGACAAACAAAACCTTCAACCTGAATCTTATCAGATTGATACCACTCTTCACTTACACCATGATTTCCTTCTAATGGGTAAGTGGACATTAAAATCTCTCCTTTAAAAGACGGATCTGTTAAAGATTCAGTGTAACCGCCCATACCTGTGGAAAAAACTAGTTCTCCCAATTTGGTGGTTTCATAACCGAAAGCTTCTCCTTTTAAAATAGTACCATCTTCCAAAGCCAATTTAGCTATTTTCACCATTAAATCACCATCATAAATAAAAAATTACTATCTATCTTTAATATATATTATTTTACTATATTATTAATCTTTGTTTTTTGGAATTAATGCAATAAATATAAAAAAATAATTCAATAATAAAAATAATTATGTTATAAAATTGAATAATAATTTAATATAAACAAACACTTACAAGATTAAATGAGACAAAAGCATGGATGCCGAACTTAAAAAATTAATGAAAAAACAATTTAAAAATCCGAAGGATTATACCCGATTTGAACAGTTAATCAATGAAACAAAAGCATATGAAGTCCCAAAATCTTTAACAGGTGAATTAAGACCTTATCAAAAAATAGGTTATTCATGGTTAGTTCAAAATGTTAAATATAAGTTTGGATGCATATTGGCTGATGATATGGGGCTTGGAAAAACAATCCAAATCCTAACTACAATTCTCCATTTTAAAGAGATAAATCCCATGGATAATGAACCTTCCCTGATTATTGTACCTCCCACATTAATATCAAATTGGGAAAATGAAATTAAAAAATTCACACCTGACTTAACCTATTATATTTATCATGGGCCAAATAGAACATTCCCTTTAGAGGATTATGACATCATATTAACATCATATGGAGTAATCAGACTTGATTTAGATATGTTTTTAGATAAAGAATGGTTTATATGCGTTATTGATGAAGCCCAAAACATTAAAAATCCAAATACACAACAAACAAAAGCAATTAAAAGTGTTCCCGCAATGACAAAAATTGCATTAACCGGTACCCCAATAGAGAATAGATTAACAGATTATTGGTCAATATTCGATTTTGTAAACAAAGGATATCTATCGACATTAGATAACTTCAAATCAAATTATGTAATGCGTATTGAAAGGTTAGAAGAAACAAAAACTTTAGAAAAATTTAAGGCTATAACAAAACCTTTTGTTTTGAGACGATTGAAAACTGATGACAATATCAAAGACGAACTTCCAGACAAAATTATTAACGACATCTATTGCAGCCTAACCAAAAAGCAAATATTATTATATAATGCAATAATGGCAGGCATATTTGAGGATTTGGAAGGAAAAACAGGTATCGAAAGAAGAGGAATTATCTTAAATATCATCACTGGTTTAAAGCAGGCTTGCAATCACCCTGCTCAATACTTGCGTTCGGATAATCCAAAAATTTCAGAATCAGGAAAAATGGAATTGCTAATTACCATTTTGGAAAATATTTTGGATGTTGATGAAAAGGTAATAATATTCACCCAATATGCCCAAATGGGTGAAATAATACAGAAATTAGTCTCTAAAAAATTAAAGACAAATGTGCTGTTTCTGCATGGTTCACTCACACAACAGAAAAGAGATGAGGTTATTTCAAACTTTCAGGAAAATGAAGATTATAAAATTCTAGTTGCTACACTTAAAACCGGTGGAGTGGGATTGAACCTGACTGCCGCTCAAAATGTCATACATTATGATTTATGGTGGAATCCTGCTATAGAAAACCAGGCTACAGATCGTGTGCATCGTATAGGACAAAAAAGCGATGTTATGGTTTATAGATTCATCACCAAAGGAACATTAGAAGAAGTAATTGATGAAATAAGTAAAAACAAACTTAATTTGGCTGAAAAGGCAATAAGTAATGATGAAACATTTATTACAGAAATGAGTAATGAAGAATTGAAAGAAAAATTGTCTTTAAGACTCTGAACTTTCAATTTTCAAGCTAAAATTTAAACTTCTGGATGAATGTGTTAAAGCGCCAATTGAAATAATATCCACACCATATTCAACATAGTCCATAATATTGTCTTCAGTAATGCCCCCAGATACTTCAATCAATGAATTTTGGCGAATTTTAAGTTTTTCAAGCTCATCAATGACCTCTTTAACTTCTTCACCACTCATATTATCAAGCATTACAATATCCGCTTTATTTTCTACACATTTAATTGCATCTTCTAGAGTTTCAACTTCGATTTCGATCTTTTTAGAAAAGCTGGTATTTTCTTTTGCCTTCAAGAGTGCATCAAGTGGAGAGTCGCAAACTGCAATATGATTATCCTTAATCAATACCATATCATCCAAACTGAAACGATGAGTGTCAGCACCACCTAATTTTAGCGCAAATTTATCGAATTTAGCGATTGCGGGGGAAGTTTTACGAGTTCCTGCAATTCTTACATCATAATCCTTAACTAAATTAGCATAATAATTAGCTGCTGTAGCCACACCACTCATTCTCATAGATAAATTGAGTACAGTTCTCTCGAGAAGCAAAATTGTCCTGGCATCTCCTTTCATTGACATTATCAAATCATTTTTGGAAATTTCGCAGCCGTCATTCAACCAAAATGTTACTTTAATACGATACTCTTCTAAAACTTCACGGATAATATCCATACCTGCCAAAATTCCTTCATCTTTTGAAATAATATATGCATTAACTTCCTTATCCTTTTCAACAACTGCATTTGAAGTGATGTCTCCAAATCCTTCATCCTCTTCCAGCATATATTCAATAATCCTATCCAAAAAATCACCTAAAATTTAATAATTATTATTAATATATAATATTTTTAATTAATAAAATAAGTGATTAAAGTGGAAATAATATTTTTAGGAACTTCATCGGCTGTTCATTCATATACTAGAAACCATCCTGCAATTGTTTTGAAAGCATTTGGAGAGACAATGTTATTTGATTGTGGTGAAGGAACCCAAAGACAGCTAATATTTGCAAAAGTAAGTCCTATGAAAATATCCAAGATATTTATAAGCCATTATCATGGCGATCATATTTTAGGCCTTCCAGGATTATTGCAATCCATGAACTTTAGAGGAAGAGAGACCAAATTGACAATTTATGGTCCAAAAGGACTATATGACTTGAAAAATGCATTATTCCACTTAGGCTATTCAAAAATAGAATTTCCTATTGAATTTATTGAGATTGGCAGTGAAACTGTTGAATCAACAGAAGAATATGTCATCCAATCCCAATATGTGCAGCATAATGTTCCGTGTTTAGCCTATTCTGTAGAAGAGCTGAAAAAACCAAGATTCCTTCGTGAGAAGGCTATTGAACTTGGAGTGCCTGTTGGACCAGATTTTGGACGCCTACATAGAGGAGAAGAAGTTGAAATTAATGGTAGAATCATAAAACCCGAGCAAGTGCTTGGACCTCCAAGAAAAGGAAACAAGATAACCTATTCTGGAGACACAATACCTTGTGAAGAAATGATAGAATTTGCAAAGAATTCAACAATACTTATCCATGAATCGACCTATATCAACGATGATGCAGATAAAGCTGAAGAAAATTTCCATTCAACATCTTTTGATGCTGCCGGAATTGCCAAAGCATCAAATTCAAAAGAATTAATCTTGACTCATTTCAGTACAAGATATACGAATACTGATGAATTATTAAAAGAAGCAAAAGAAATCTTTGAAAATACAAAATTAGCAAATGATTTTATGAAAATAAATATTTAGGAGATAAAATGGATTTTCCAACACCCAATGATCCGATGATTCTTATTTACATTTTAATAGTAATTATTGGTGCAACCATAATTACAAGAATAGTTGCTTATTTAATGAATAAAACGGACCGTTATCATAAAAATAAAGCTGCTATATATCTTGCAAGAGACATAATCAATTATATAATTTATTTCATAGCATTAATGATAATTTTACAGTTCTTTGGTATCAATCTTGCAGGAACACTATTGAGTTTAGGAATTGTCGGTATTGCAGTGAGTTTTGCTGCTAAAGACATCATCTCAAATTTATTTTCAGGGATAATCTTAATTATCGGAAAAAGTATTCAAGTTGGAGACACAATAGAAATAAATAACAAAAA
>JAEIGA010007946.1_pt1 | contig 16097 bp, 16 predicted proteins | sample 9270691 | NCBI WGS metagenome assembly JAEIGA01 (sample SAMN17057246, study PRJNA624740) | gut metagenome | biome: biome; isolation source: fecal sample | host: Bos grunniens | place: China: Xizang | collected 2019
CCCATAACGATGCCGTCACCGTCAAATTCTTTAACAGTGATGCTCTTTGTTTCGCCGTTCTTGTCTGTTATAACGATCTCTGCCTTTGAGCCTGCCTCAACCTTGCTTTCAACAGCGGCGTAAATATCGCCGTATGCATGACGTGCAATGGTAATCGGCTTTTTCCATGTGGGAATATAGGGGTTGATTCCGTTAACAAGAATGGGCGCGCGGAATACGGTACCGTCAAGAATTGCTCTGATAGTGCCGTTCGGGCTCTTCCACATCTTTTTGAGCTTGTATTCTTCAACTCTTGCCGCGTTCGGAGTGATCGTTGCGCATTTAACGGCAACACCGTATTTTTTAGTCGCATTCGCAGAGTCGACAGTTACCTGGTCATTGGTTTTGTCTCTGTTTTCAAGACCGAGATCGTAATATTCGGTCTTGAGATCTATGTAAGGACAGAGAAGCTCGTCTTTTGTTTTCTGCCAGATAATTCTGGTCATCTCGTCGCCGTCCATTTCGACGAGCGGCGTTTTCATCTGAATCTTATCCATGTTTGTTCCTTATCAATATATATTATCTTGCGGAGAGAACGTCTTTTTCGTATTTTTTAACTTCGCCCAACCATTCTTCGCCTGCACATACACCGGACTGTTCGCAGAATTCTGCCCAAACGTCGCCGAGCGGATAGTATTTGTATTCTTCGGTAAGAACGAGACGTGCGGTGGTGTCGCCTTCAAGTTCAGCCTTCTTGAGAGCTGCGGTCGGTTCGAGAAGAGCTGCGAGAAGCGCCTTCTGTGTGCTTCTGATACCGAGAACCCATGCAGCAATTCTGTTGATGCTTGCATCAAAATAGTCAAGTGCGATGTTAACTCTGCCGAGAAGGTCGTTTCTTACGATCTCCTGTGCGGTCGCGCGAAGCTCATCGTCAAAAATAACAACGTGGTCACTGTCCCAACGTACAGGACGGGATACGTGAAGAAGAAGCTCGTCGCTGAAAAGAGCCATTGCAGAGATCTTGTTGGAGATAACTTCGGTCGGATGGAAATGACCTGTGTCGAGAGTTACCATAACTTCGGGATGCTTGCCTGCGTAACCCATGAAGAATTCGTGAGAACCAACAACGTAGCTTTCGCTGCCGATACCGAAAAGCTTGCTTTCAACAGAGTCTTTGTTGTATTTTGCATCAACGGGAACGGAGAAGATCTTGTCGAGAGATTCTGCCATTCTTGCTCTGGGTGCCATTCTGTCGATGGGTGCTTCCTTGCAGCCGTCGCACATCCAGAAGTTGGTGTTACATCTCTGACCGAGCTCTTTACCGAAATATTCTGCGATCTTTCTGGAACGGATACCGTGTTCGATCCAGAATTCACGGATGAAGCTGTCGGGTGAAGAAATCGTCCAGCCGTCAGCAGCATATTTATGGCTGAAATAAGAGGGGTTGAAGTCGAGACCGAGACCGTTCTTCTTTGCAAAGTCTACCCAGCCTGCAAAATGAGCGGGCTCAATTTCGTTTCTGTCAACAAATTTGCCGCCGTTGTCAAGGTACATTGCGTGAAGGTTGAGCTTGTGCTTCTGAGGAATGAGAGAGAACGCTTTTTCTATATCCATCTGGAGCTCAGCAATATTTCTTGCTTTGCCGGGATAGTTGCCTGTTGTCTGAATACCGCCGCCGGAAAGAGAGCTTCCTACTGTTTCGTATCCGCCAACGTCATCACCCTGCCAGCAATGAAGAGAGATCTTAATATCCTTGAGCTTTGCTATCGCTGCATCGGTATCAACGCCGATTGCCGCATATTTTTCTTTTGCGATCTGATAATTGTTCATGATTTCCTCCGTTGTATTGAATGAAAATTTTTTTTCTGATAATAATAACCCGCAAAGGAGTTGATTTAATGCTGTTTTACAAAAACCGTTCTTCCTTCGGAAAAGGGCTCGCCGTCGGTATGGTCGCAGGTGCCGTCGTCGGTGCTTCCGCAATGATCCTGTGCGATGAGGACAGAATGCGATGCGTTCGTAAATTTGCCAAAAACGGCTGGCGTTCCGTTTCAAGAAAGTTCTGATCTTTCAGGCTTGTTTTCTTATCTGAACAAGCCTACATACCTATTATATATTGTAGCAAAATATGATTAAAAAGTCAAGGGAATATTTGCAATAAACCTTGACAATATTTTTTTATTATGTTATAATAATTGTATTTCAAGAAAGGGGAACTGTTATGGCAGGTAAAAAAACAGAATTTCTGACTTTCAAGGGAAAACCTCTCGTTCGCATGGGCAACATGATCTATTACGGAAACCCCGGTGATAAATACGTAACCATGCTTCAGATCCTTTCCACGGAGGATCTCGGCGGCTTTGGTCTCTCTCGCAAAGTCTCGGTCCAACTTCAGTTGACGGACCCCGAAGTAAAAGCCGTTGACCGTATTGTTAAACGCGCAGACAAAACAGGTCTGTATCAGGCAATGGTTATTGCAGATATTTGGCTTGAACGCGCTCTTTCCGGCGACGCAAACCTCGACTAATGCCTTTTTTGTCGCAAAATCAGGCACATTACAAAATACGTTCTTCTGTAAAGAGAAAATTTGGTTATTTTGACTAACAAAAAACTCTTGACAAATTTGTGTCTATATAGTAGAATGTAAGTATACCAAATCAGTTTTATTAAAGAATATGTAATCTTTCTTGACAAAGAAGAATTAGCATATTAAAATTAGAAAGGATGAATATGGTATGAAAAAATTCATTTCGATTATGCTGGTCCTCATTCTTGCGATGAGCCTTCTTGCCGGTTGTGGCGGAGACGCTGGCGGTGTCAAGAATAACGGCATAAAGAGTAACGATCTTAAGGATAGCTCCGAAGCTCAGCAGCGCTGGCTCAGACTTCCCGACAGCTCTTCCAACACATGCAGACTTGTTATCAACCCCGACGAATACCAGGGCGGTAATGCTGGTAACTACAACAGACTCCCTCTTAACCTCGGTCTTCTCGACGACTCTGCAGCTGTAACCAAATCCCTCAACGACCTTATCTTCATCGTTGAAAGCAATGCTGCTAACGGCGTTGGCGGCACTGACGTATTCGTTCCTGTTTACGATCAGGAAGCTGAAGATGTTAACACCCGTTATACCGTTAAGAAAATGACTTGCGATATCGACGGTACTAAAGTTTCTGCTATCATTCCCGACGGCGACGAAACCTCCACTCAGAACATTACCATGAGATCCAAAGTTGAAGTTGACTTCAGCGTTGACCTCGTTGCTGTTGTTGATATCGTTTCCAGCTCCGGTGTTAAATGGAAAGTTACCGGCGCTTCTCAGAAGCCCACTTACTCCATCCTCGCTCAGAACGACACCGATGCTACCGGTCACTTCGCATTTAACCTTACTGAGATCCTTTCTCAGCAGCTTAAAGAAGATGATGACACCACTAACATGACTCTTAACTGCACCCTTTCTGTTATCGGCGCAGGTTCTCCCCTCGTATTCCAGGATTACAAGATCGTAGCTATCGAAAAAGGCTTCCACTATGCTGACACCGATGCTGCTACCACTTGGTATCCCTACGGTATCGTTTCTACCCTTACTTACCCCAACGGCACTGCTGCTGAAGTTATGGACTACTTCGCTGACTACAGCACCGTTGCAAGAAGAATCACCTTCACTAAAGACGGTTCCTTCTACCTTGCTGGTAAAGTATACGGCACCCTTACTTATGATGAAAAACAGAACCTTATGATCGTTGAAGGTAACGGTTTCAACTACGTTGTATCTCCCAAGAGAAAACAGTATGTAACCTTCTACAACAGCGAAGCTGATATGCTCAGCCGTGTAAACGGCACCACCGAACCCACTGCTGATACTCAGTACTGGACCGTTGGTTGCGGCAGACTCGAAGTTGACTCTGATCTTTATGTATCTGTAGCTCTCGATGCTAACAAATCCGTTGAAGAACTTTGCGAAGAAGCTAAAGCAGCTGTAGGCGCTGGTAACACCGCTAAGAGAATCGAAACCAATATCGAATATTGGGATGCTTATCTCGCAGCTATTACCATCCCCTCTGACCTCATTCTCGCTTCTGCACCCGAAGTAGAATAATCCTGACGGATATTTGATTCAGATTAATATTTGAATAACCACAGGGAGGATATGGTTTTCCGTATCCTCCCCGTTTTTTTAATGTTTTACACGTAATTCACGGAACATTTTCGATATTAAACAGTCAAATGTATTATGATAGAAAATGCTTTTGAGATTTGATTGATTATTTAAAGGTGTTACGATGAAAAAAATACTTTTAATTCCTTTTTTTATTTTATTATTAACATTCGGTCTTTCCCTTTCGGGCTGCTCTTCTGAAAATGATGCTTCTGTTATCCCCGCTTCCGAACTTTCAAAGCTTCCCGAAAACTTTCCGCTCGAACACTGCCCTCTTTTCTTTACCGAAGAGATCGTTTCTGTAACAAACAAAGGTTCAGATTCTTATTTTTCCTACGAGATAGTTTTTAACTCAGGCGCAGAATACCAAACACTTGTTGATTTATATTCCGAACGTTTTCCTTCTGCAATCGAAAAAGATTTCGGCATCGCATATAATCTTCTTTCCGTTCCAGCTTCCGGCAGCGGCTATATGTGCAATTTTAACATATACTCCGATCTGACAAAAGGCGAAAAGGGCATATGCACCATCGTTGTAACGGTTAGTGAATATTGAAAATAATTTATAGAATAAGACCTCTGTTTCAGGGTAAATTAATCCCGAAACGGAGGTCTTTTTATGAAAATACGCGAAATTATGACTAAAAATGTTTGCTGCGCATCGGAATATGACACGCTCAAAGCGGTTGCCTCTTATATGAAGCATAATAATACCGGCTTTATCCCCGTAAATAACTCAGAGGGAAATCTTTCGGGCATAATAACTGACAGGGATATCGTTATCCGCGCAATCGCAGAAAATCCTGATATCAATTCACTTCATGCTTCGGACATCATGAGCAGAGATATCGTCACTCTGTCACCCGATCATTCTCCCATAGAGGCTTCGCGCCTTATGTCGAGAGCTAAAGTCCGAAGATTACCCGTGACCGAAAAGAATAAGGTGGTCGGTGTTATTTCTCTCGGCGACCTGTCAAGATCCGAGAATTTCTTTTCAGAAACAGCTTCGGCCCTTTGCGATATTTGCGAAAATAATTAGCTTTTACTCTCCGTAAATTCATAGAGCGTGCCGAAAACGTACCCTTGCTCTTTCCAATCAGTCAGAAGCTCGTCAAGAATTTCCGCATTTGTCTGAGATGTCGAATGTAAAAGCACGATCGCACCGTTATGTATCCTCGAATTTAATTTTTCAAGCGCATATTCCCTTGACGGCTGATTAGATGTGTCCCAATCCGCATATGCAAGCGACCAAAAAATCGTCGTATAGCCTAACCGGTTTGCAAATTCAAGGTTAACTTCGCTGAATTTACCCTGCGGCGGTCGGTAAAACTTCGGCATCTCTTTCCCTGTCAGCTCCTCAAATATGCGTTCGAGCCCTTTTATTTCTTCCGTAAAGCTTTCGATTGTTGAAATTTTACTCATATCGGGGTGTGTGGCAGTATGATTTGCAACGATATGCCCTTCTTCAACCATTCGTTTAACAAGCTCCGGACAACTTTTTATATAATGCGAAACAAGAAAAAATGTCGCTTTGATATTATGCTTTTTTAACGTGTCCAATATCTTTTCTGTCTGTCCGTTTTCATATCCTGCATCAAATGTAAGATAAATTGTCTTTTCTTCCGTGTTTCCGATAAAGTATGCATTGTTTTTCTTTAATTCTTCTGCTGAAACGTTCCCTCGCGGCGGCGTGTTCTTCGCTCCGAATGAAAGTCCCCAATCTACCGTTTGGCTTGATGCGGGCGCGGAGATCCGATAGGATGTTAAAACACCGTGAATAAGCAGCGATGCCGCAACACAAAAAATAGAAAGAAATACCCAGTTGTTTTTCATCAGTTCTTTCAGACGTGACATATTCGTTCTCGCTTTCATATGTTATATTACAGTTTATTCGCCTTTTTGTATAATATTCGCAAATGCCAAATGCGAATATTTGTTTATTATGTCTGTTTACATTTATCGGTAACTGTGGTATAATATATTATTATAAAACTATTTTGGGTCTCGAAGCGGGGTCTTTGGGAGATCAACGTCGAGCGAAACAGTTTTAATTTTATTCTATTTTATTTGTAGTAAATGCAGGAAAGGCAGGAAAATTTAATGACTCAAATTATTGCTGTTGCCGCACTTGTTATTTTTGCGGCTACTTTGGTAGTAATCGGTGTATTCTCGTCCAGGAAGTCTGCAACCTTGGACGGTTTTTTGTTGGGCGGACGTAAGATCGGTGCTTGGTTGTCCGCTTTTTCTTATGGCACAACGTATTTCTCAGCAGTTATTTTTATCGGCTATGCAGGTAAACACGGTTGGGACGTCGGTCTCGGCGCTTTATGGATCGGTATCGGCAACGCGCTCTTAGGTGCGATGCTCGCATGGATCTTCCTTGCAAATAAAACAAGAAAGATGACAAGAAAGCTCGATTCACGTACGATGCCCGAGTTCTTTTGCTCAAGATACAACTCAAAGGGTATGAAGATCTACGCCGCTATAATCATCTTTATCTTCCTTGTTCCGTATGCGGCAACGGTCTACAAAGGCCTCGGTTCACTTTTCGGCTCCATTTTCCCCAACGATATTCTCGGCATGTCTCCCACAACAGTATGCATGCGTATCGTTGCGGTTCTTGCGGCTGTTTACCTCGTTCTCGGCGGCTACATCGCATCCGCTATGAGCAATCTTATCCAGGGCATTGTTATGATCGGCGGCGTTATCATTATGTGTATTGCCCTTGTTAATAATCCCAACGTCGGCGGCATTTCAAATGCTGTCAAGGCTCTCGGAGATATCGACCCGACTCTTACCGATATTTTTGGCGGCGACAATTGGTCGTTCCTTTTATCAAACGTCCTCCTCACAAGCTTCGGCACGTGGGGCCTTCCTCAGATGGTTCATAAATATTACGCCATCAAGGATGAGCATGAAGTTAAAAAAGGCGCTGTTATTTCAACACTTTTCTGCCTTATCATCGGCTGCGGTGCATATTTCGCAGGCTCTCTCGGCAGATTCTTCATCCCTGCAAATGAAGCAGGGGCACCCGATCTTGCAGGCGGCTACGACAGTGTTGTTCCCTCAATGCTCAATGCAGCGTTCTCAAGCTCTGTATTCGGTAATATTCTCTTGAGCATCATTCTCCTTTGCGTTCTTTCTGCTTCAATGTCAACGCTCACTTCGATTGTTTTAACATCATCCACCGCTATCACCGTTGACCTCGCAGGTGTTTTCAGAAAAGAAAAAGAGATCGACGGTATAAAGCAGATGCTCGTTACCCGAATTCTTTGTTTCGCGTTTATCGGACTCTCTCTCGTTTTTGCCCTTTTTGATTTCTCAATTATCGTTACCATAATGTCGTTTTCCTGGGGCGTCGTTTCAGGATGCTTCCTCGGTCCGTACTTCTGGGGTCTTTACTCTAAAAAAACGACCCGTGTCGGCGCATGGTGCGGTATTCTTTCCGGTACAGTTGTTTTCGCTGTAAGCTTTATTCTCTCGCTCGTTGTTCCTGCTTTTACATTTAACGTAGCTCTTACCGGCGTTGTCGCTATGGCAACATCGTTTGTTTCCGTTCCCGTTGTAAGCTTGTTTACGAAAAAACTTCCCGACGAAGTTGTTGCAAAAGCATTTGATTGATTTACGAAGACTCACTTTTTTAAGTGAGTCTTTTTGTATATAAATTGTTTTGCCGCATATATTTTCAGTAATATGATCTGATATGTGGTGATTTATATAAAAAATATTTTACGCTCCAAGTTTGCAAAAGATCTGCTTGTCTACACGATCTCGTCTGTTCTTCTGAGCCTTATGTCAACGGTTTTTCGTGTATGGATGTCAAATAAGGTCGGGGCTGAGGGCATGGGGCTTTATTCTCTTGTCTATTCCGTATATCTCCCTGCCTGTACGCTTGCAGTATCGTCCGTAAATCTTGCCTCCACACGCCTTGTTACAGAGGCTTTGGCTAAAAATAATGCAGGTTCTGTTAAAAACATCATGCGCCGATGTTTTGTTTATTCTGCGCTTTTCGGATCGTTTTCATGCTCTTTGCTGTGGCTTTTCGCCGAGCCCATAAGCGTTTATTGGATAAAGGACACCGCAGCGCTCGTTCCTCTCCGAATTATCTGCTTCGGCCTTCCGTGTCTTTCAATAGCTTCGGGGCTTCACGGAGCATTTACGGCTCTTCGCAAGATCTCAAAATCTATTATTGTTCAAATTACAGAGGATGTAACGAAGATCATCGTTATGTATTCTCTTGTAACCTTCTTTTTTGCTGAACATCTCGGCGATAACATCGTCAACGGCGTTGTTTGTCTCGTTGCAGGCTCTGCGGTAGGGGAAACGGTGTCATGCATAGTTGCGCTGTTTCTTTATATCTCCGAAAAACGCGGCTTACCCACTGCATCTTCTTCTGAACCGAAAATAACGAAAAAATTGCTTTCTATCTCTCTCCCGTCCGCATTCAGCGCGTATGCTCGTTCGGGGCTTACGATGTTTGAAAGCCTTATGGTCCCCGTCGGCTTTCGTAAGTTCGGTATGAGTGAATCTCAAACATTGTCGGCGCTCGGTATGTTCAAAGGCATGGTCATGCCCGTAATTTATTTTCCTGCAACTCTTATCGGCTCGTTTTCAAGGCTGATCGTTCCCGAAATGGCTGAGGCATATGAAAAAGGCGACAAGCGTAAGATCGAGTCGGTCGCTGTCAGCTCTGTTAAAGCAACGCTCGTCTTTTCGCTTTTTGTTATGTGCGTTTTTCTTTTTTATGCCGAACCTTTGGGGCAGGCTCTTTATTCGTCAAACGAAGCCTCTGTTTATATCCGCCTGCTTTCTCCGCTTATTCCTCTTATGTATCTCGACAGTGTCGTGGATTCGCTGCTCAAAGGCATTAACGGTCAGGTCGATTCAATGAAGATAAATATTGCGGATTCTGCGGTACGTGTGCTTTTAGTCATTTTTCTTCTCCCGAAAATGGGCTTTGACGGCTATCTTCTTGTAACGTACATAAGCACCGTCCTTAACGGCACTCTCTCAATAAACCGCTTTCTCAAGCTGTCAAAAATATGTGTTTCCGTGTCCGAGGTGATTTTTTTTCCGCTTCTGTCTTCGCTTGCCGCAGTTCTCGTTCCTTTTACTTTTTTCGAAATATCGGGAGCCGCGGTTCCCGTGTTTGTTAAAATAGCGGTATGCGTTCTTCTCTACGTGCTTATAGTATGGTTTGATGATATCAAAAATATTTTGCTGATGTACTTGACAAAAGCGAAAAAAAGTGATAGAATATCAACCAATATTCAAGCACCGAGCAATAATAAAACATAATTTTATATCCTGAAAATGATACGGGGCTTGATCTCTGTATCATTTTGCTTATTTTACATTTGAAAGGTGAACACAATGCAATTTCTTCTCTCAACCGGGGCTTTTGTCGGAAGGGTCAACGGCAGAAACCATGCTCTTTTAACGGAACATCATTCTGAGTTCGACTGCGACGGTTTTGAATTTATGATATTTCCCGAGTTTTACAATAATTCCGAGCCCGTTATCGAATCCTACCGCAGTGCAGATCTTAATATCCCCGTAATGCATTTCGATAAAGAGATCGGCGGCGATATCGGTTCTGAAAATAAAGAAGATTATGCGCACGGGCTTCGCCTTTTGTTAAACGATCTCAACACCGCCAAGCGCCTCGGCACCAAAAAGGCGGTAATTCATCTTTGGGGCAGAAAGGACAGCGATAAATATACCGATCTCATCTATTCCCGCGCAGGTGAGGTCCGCGATATCTGCCTTGATAATGGGGTCGTTCCGGTGTTTGAAAATATTTTCTGCTGTGTTTCTTCTCCGCTTATTCATCTTGAAAATCTTGCGGAACGTTATCCCGATATTTGTTTTACAATTGACAGCCGCCCCGCGCAGTTCCACGGAGAGCTTGAAAAAACGCTTAAAAGCCACGTTATGAAAAACGTGAGCCATATTCACATCAACGATTATGCGGGCGGTTATCTCGAATGGGATAAAATTAACCCGATCCCTCAGCCGCTTAACGGTAATGTTGATTGGGATAACTTCTTTTCATCATTGAAAAGCATCGGTTTTGACGGAACGGTCACTCTCGAAGCGCCTGCCCATCTTCCCGTCGGCGTCGATTCCGAAACACTCAACAGAAGCTTGCGTTTCATAAAAAATAATCTGAAATGAAGGAATCAATAATGGAAAAAGAAAAAGATATTAATATCCGTTTGGCTGAAAAGAGGGATATCCCAAAGCTTTTATCTCTTCTCTCTCAGGTCCTTACCGTTCATGCAAACGGACGTCCCGATATCTTTAAGTATAACGTCACAAAATATAACGATACCGAGCTTGAGGCTATTATTGCGGACAGCACTCGCCCGATATTTGTTGCCGAATCCGAAGACAACGTGCTGGGCTATGCGCTCTGTATGCTTCAGTGTCCGATGACAAATTCCGTGCTTAACCCCATAAAAACGCTTTATATAGACGATCTCTGCGTTGACGAAAACTGCAGAGGCGAAAAGATCGGTACGAAGCTTTTTCAAAGAGTGAAGATGTTTGCAAGAGAAAAAGGATGTTATAACATCACTCTCAACGTCTGGTCGTTTAACGAATCCGCAATGAAGTTTTACGAGTCGCTCGGTATGAAGCCTCAGCGAGAATATAAGGAGCTTATTTTATAATGGAACATAAAGGTACCGTTTGCCTCGAAAGTGAAAGACTTATTTTACGAAGATACGAGATCTCCGACGCCCCTGCAATGTTCAAAAACTGGGCAACAGACCCGTTGACAACGAAATATCTCACCTGGGAACCCCATGAGTCGCTCATGGTAACCACGGAATTTCTTTCGGGTCTTATCACTCTTTACAGTAATCCTAAGTTTTATACATGGGTCATTGAGCTTAAAGATGAAAATACCGTCATCGGCAGCGTAAATCTTCATTCTGTCACTGACAGGGATGAACGTGTCGAGCTCGGCTACTGTATGGGTTCCCGTTGGTGGAACAAAGGTCTTATGACCGAAGCGGTCGGCACGGTTATAGATTTTGCTTTTGAACATCTCGGAGCATATAAGGTCTGTGCTGAATACCGGGAGGAGAATGTCGCTTCGGGAAGAGTTATGATGAAAAATAAAATGGTCTTTGAAGGCAGACTGAGAAGCCATGTAAGAAACAATGACGGCTCTTTTTCAGATATTCTTTATTACGGAATATTGCGAGACGAATGGCTCGAACATAAAAACAGATAAAATAACGGAACAGAAGCAGTTTTATCCGCCTCTGTTCCATTTTTATTATTCAATTTCTTTTAACAGTGTTTCAAGCACGATATCTGCCGTTTGGTTTCGGATCTCGTCGCGTGTGCCCGAAAGGTTGAGCTTTTTCGTTATCTGTCTGTCGGTTTCTTTAAAATAGATCGACATATAAACGAGCCCCACGGGCTTTTCCGGAGTTCCGCCTCCCGGACCTGCGATGCCTGTCGTTGATGTGCCTATATCGGCATTTGCCGCCTCGCAAACACCTCTTGCCATGGCTTTTGCCGTCTCTTCCGAAACCGCGCCAACGGTGTTTAATACCTCGTTCGGAACACCTAAAAAGCGGTTTTTTATTTCGTTTGCATATGAAACTATTCCCATATCAAACATTGCCGATGAGCCGGGTATATCCGTTATACGTTTCGCTATGAGACCGCCTGTGCAGGATTCGGCCGTTGCAAGCTTCAAGCCTTTATTCGTCAGTATTTGTACGATCTTTTCTTGAGGGAGCATAGAGAGTTACCTTTTCTATCTTATCAAGTATTCCGTCAAGGAGTGCAGCCTCGTCGAGCGGAGATTCGGCTTTTTCAATAACTTCAAGAGAGGGGTTTGTTTTGGGATGACGGGGAGTGAACACCGTGCAGCAGTCTTCAAACGGCAGCGAAGATGTTTCAAAAGTATCTATCTGTCTTGCAATGTTGATAATATCCTGCTTATCTGTGCCGATAAACGGTCTGAAAACGGGGTAGGATGACACCGCATCTGTGCATCTTATCGCACCGAGCGTCTGTGATGCAACCTGACCGAGACTTTCGCCTGTTATAAGCGCACCCGCATTGATCTTTTCGGCAAGACCGCACGCGATCTTTATCATATAACGTCTCATGATGACCGTGAAGCAGTCTTCGTTACACTGATCCTTTATCGCTTCCTGAACCTCTGTAAACGGAACGATGTAAAGATCGATCTGACCTGCGTATACGCAAAGCTTCTGCGCGAGAGTTATAACCTTTTCCTTTGCTCTGTCGCTTGTGTATGGCGGAGACTCAAAATGTATAGCAGAGATCTTCAAGCCTCTTTTTGCCATAACGTAGCCTGCAACAGGGCTGTCAATACCGCCCGAAAGCATCAGAAGACCGTGGCCGCCCGTTCCTGCGGGAAGACCGCCCGCACCCTTTTCGGGGTTGCCGTGAACGTAAACACTGCCTTCGCGTACTTCTGCATAAACCGTGATCTCAGGCTCTTTTACGTTTACGGTAAGATGGGGAAATCTGTCGAGAATATACTCACCGAGCTGCTCCATTATCTGCGGAGAGGTGAGAGGATAACCCTTGTCTGCTCTTTTTGCGTTTACCTTGAATGTTTTTGCTCTCATGAGCTTCGCTTCAAGATAGTCGCCTGCCATCTGCTTTACCTGCTCAAAATCGAGCGGGCACTGTATTGCGCGGCATACGGAAACAATGCCGAATATCTTTTTACAAGCCTCGTATGCACCTTCAAAATCCGCATCTTCACCCTCAACTTCAACAAAAATCGTTGACTGCTTATCGCTTACAATAGGGTTGCCGTACGGCCATATCGCACGTTTAACGTTTTTTACAAGTATACTTTCAAATCTGCTTCGGTTAAGTCCTTTTAAAACAACTTCACCGAGCTTGAGGAGAATTACTTCTTTCATAATCTATTTCCATTTCTTTATTATTTTTTCTTCAGTAACGAGCCGAGGGCTTCTTTCAATGCTTCCGCAAAAAGATCTATGTCTTCTTCTGTTGTGTCATCGCAAAATGACAGCCTTAATGCAGATTGAGAGTATTTCTCAAGCCCCAATGCTGTGAATGTCGCACTCGCTTTCTTTGACGAGCAAGCCGAGCCTGTTGAAACGTATATTTCTTTCTTTTCAAGAAAATGAACGATATTCTCGGAGACGTATCCCGGAAAAGCCGCCGTTAAAATATGCGGAGAGGATATTTCTGGCGATATTATCTCGCCTCCGAGCTCTGTTATTTTTTCAACAGCTCTTTGCTTTATCATCGCCATACGTTCGTTTCTTGCATTAACAGTCGGCAAAAGCTCGTTTATTGCCGCCGTCCATCCTGCCATCGCAGGTACGTTTTCCGTTCCGCAAAAAAGACCCTTTTCCTGACCGCCGCCAAAGATAACAGGCTTTAATCTCACGCCTTTTTTAACGTATAACGCTCCGAGGCCTTTCGGTGCGCCTGTTTTATGAGCCGAAAACGAAGCCATGTCGCAGAAAGAATATATACCCTTTTCTTTTAAAAAGCCCTGTACCGCATCGGTGTGAAAAACAGCATCGGTATAATCTTTCGTTAATTTCGAAAGCTCCTTTATCGGGTTGATCGCGCCTGTTTCGTTATTTACGTGCATTATGCTCACGAGTACAGTGTCGGGCGTCAGTGCTTTTTTCAGAACATCCGGCGTGATGATTCCGTTTTCGGGCTTGAGATAAACAACCTCAAACTTTGTCGCCAACGCTCTGAAACATTCGAGCACCGCAGGATGTTCAAATGCAGAGGTAATTATCCTTCCGCTCTTTTTACTCTGTAAATAACCGAATATCGCAAGGTTATCCGCGCCTGTTCCGCCCGATGTGAAAATAATCTCTTCGGGGAGAACACCTGCCGCAGCCGCAACAGCCTTTCTCGCTTCTTCTTTTATTTTTTCTGCCTCATAACCGAATGAATGCAGAGATGACGGGTTTGAATAAGTCTCCGTCATTGCCTCATATGCGGCCTTTGCCGCGCAGGGGAGGACCTTTGTTGTTGCCGCGCTGTCAAGATATATCATTCAAAATCGCCTTCGCTGTCTTCAAATTCGCTGCCGAGAATGGATTTTGCCGATTCGTCGGACATTGTTTCAACATTTTTGAGCTTTCTCATCATTGCGCGCGTTCTTACGCCGATAAGATCGTTAAGCTCGTTGTCTGCCGATGTAAATTTCTTTTTAACGGATGCCAGCACCTTGTCAAAATGACCGAATTCCGTTTTGACCGCACCGAGAATGTTCCATACCTCATGCGATCTTTTTTCGATTGCAAGGGTGCGAAAACCCATCTGCAGACTGTTCAGAAATGCGGATATCGTTGACGGACCGCATACGTTTACGGAATATTCTGCCGCAAGGATTTCTATAAGCCCCGTTCTGCGGACGACCTCCGCATAAAGTCCTTCGGTAGGCAGGAACATCACCGCAAAATCGGTCGTGTTCGGAGGATCGATATATTTGTCGCGGATATCTTTTGCGTTTTTCTTTATTGCCGCTTCGAGCATCTTGCCTGCGGCTTCTGTCTGCGCAGGGTCACCCGAATCGTATGCGTCAAGAAGTGCGTTGTAAACGTCAAGCGGGAATTTTGCATCGAGAGGCAGATAAACAGGCTCGTCGTATTCGCTCTTGCCGGGTAATTTTACCGCAAATTCAACAACGTCGCGGCTGTTTTTCTTCGTTGCAAAATTAGTTACGTACTGGTCGGACGTGAGTATCTGTTCAAGTATTCTCGAAAGCTGAACTTCGCCGAATACACCTCTTGTTTTAACGTTTGACAGTATTTTTTTAAGGTCTCCGACACCCGATGCCAACGTCTGCATCTCGCCGAGGCTTTTATGTACCTGCTCAAGCTGATTGCCAACAAGCTTGAACGACTCCGTAACACGGTCGTTTAATGTTTTCTGAAGCTTTTCGTCAACAGTAACTCTTATTTCTTCAAGCTTTTTCTGGTTGTCTTCCTGCATCTGACGGACGTTTCTGTCGAGGGTCGCTCTGACCGCTTCAAGACGTTCATCCTGGTTTTTACGAAGGCTTTCCATTCTCGTGTCAAGCCCTGCGGAAAGAGCCGAAACCTGCTCACCGTAAAGGCGCAGAGATGATTGCAAAACCTCGTTGTTTGTTTTTATACCGTCATTAACAGCCGAAAGCGCATCTGTTTTTATTGCCGCGATCTCTTTTTTAGCTTCGGAAACTTCTTTTTTTGCTTCTTCAACTTCTTTTCTGACCGCCGAAAGCGATGTTAAACAAATTATTGCCGTAACAGTTGCTCCAACTGCCGCCAATGCCGATAAAACTATCAATATGATATCCATTAATAAATCCTTTTAATTATGTTTTGAAAATCTGATATTTTTAACCTTATACGGTTCGATTTCAACTGAAAGCTCTCCGTTAAGCTCATGCCATTCCTCAGACTCCATCAAGCCGTCTGTGTATGCATATTTAACATAGTCTGACGGAACGGTTATCTTTGCTGTTTTTTTCTCGCAAAGACCTGTGTAGATACGTAAAAATACATCGTTATCCACTTTTCTCATCGCGGAAATATATGCATTTTCAACTTTCCAATCGGATCTAACGTCGTCTGCCGCCTCAATTATCGGAGCGTTGAACTGCAAAGCGTTTTCCAAAAGCTCGCAGTCGCAGTTTTTTCCGTGAGGAACTATTGCAAAATCCACCGCATACGATTTGTCAACGTTATACGAAAGGTCGCTGTCGCACTTGTATTCCATTGCAACAGAACGGAAGATAGTTGTCATCATAATTCCGTTTTCGCAGTTGTTTGCAGGCAGTCCCATGTTCAAAAGCGCTAATCCTACACCGTTTTCGGATGTCGCATCAATAAAGCGTTCTGTTGGCTGAAGCCCTTCGTTTCGTTTAACTATCGCGTAGGGGATCTGATGGCGTACCGTGTCCGAATTTTTTAC
>JAEIGA010007947.1_pt1 | contig 16097 bp, 16 predicted proteins | sample 9270691 | NCBI WGS metagenome assembly JAEIGA01 (sample SAMN17057246, study PRJNA624740) | gut metagenome | biome: biome; isolation source: fecal sample | host: Bos grunniens | place: China: Xizang | collected 2019
ATTAAGTGTATCACCACGCCACATGTGAATGTTGCCGTATGCATTAAACGAGTTTTCTTGGTCAAAGAAATATGCACTATCACACGACATAAACATGTCGCCATGACGGAATTTTACTTGTTTTTGGGTGCCAAATAGTGTGATGTAATCGGCATTAAGGTGTTTTACCATAGAATCAGCTTCCTCAAGAAAAACTTTTTTTGTATTGCTGTGGTCCATTGATTCAATGGCAGGCTTTACGATGGTTTTAGCCTTTGAGGTTTTAGCTGTGACAGGTGTGCCTATTGCAATTGTTGGCACAAGGCAAATTAAAGCACACAAAGCCATCAAAATTGATGGCTTGCGTAAATTCTTGGTAAAATAGTGTGAAGTCATTGCGACTTATTTATTTTTTTAGCCAATTGTGTTCAAATTGACAATTGTTCCAACCATCTTCGATGCGAATATAGGTGTCGTCAATTTTTTTATTAATCCATTCGCTGATAATATTGGCCTTTGCCGACGCTTCATACATAGACTTGATGAGTTGATAGTCGTCAGAAAGATTTGCTTTATGGCCTTCAATGCGATTTGTGAGTTTAACTATTGCAACGATATCGCGATTGAGTTTTGGATCTTTCATGATGAAAGGCATAGAAATTTCACCTGGATTAAGTTTGTTAACCTGATGTGCAATCTCTTGAGGGAGTTGTGACATCTCAAAACGAATAGTTCCAGATTCGCTATTAACCATAACACCTTTACTGTTGCGAGTGTCTTTGTCTTGAGAGATTACAGGTGCAGCATCTTCAAATGTGAATTTTTTATCAAGGATATCAGCACGTACTGAATCTAAACGTTCAATGGCTGCAGTAAGGTCTTTTTCTGACACTTTAGGACGGAGCAAGATGTGGCGGGTGTTGATGCGGTCACCACGCTTTTCGATGAGCTGTATAATATGGTATCCATATTGAGTCTCAACGATTTTTGATACTTTTTTAGGGTCGTTGAGATTGAATGCTACAGCAGCATATTCGGGCTCAAGGTGTCCGCGACCCATGAACCCAATTTCTCCACCACGCACGCTACTGCCATCTTCGGAGTATAGGATTGCTAATGTAGAAAATTCACTTTCACCGTTTGTGATGCGGTTAGAGTAGTCGCGTAGTCGCGCCTTCACATCTTCAATCTCTTGCAATGGAATTATAGGGTTGAGGGTTATAATTTGTACCTCTACTTGCATCGGTACGAAAGGAATGCTATCGGCATGCAAGTTTGAGAAGTATTTTCTTACATCAGATGGAGTTGTTTTTAGGTTTTTAGTAAGTGAAGCTTGCACTTGTTGCACGCGTGATTGATTTTTCCACATTTCTGTCATTTCCTCACGCATTTGAGGGATTGTTTTGCGGAAATATTGCTCAACTTTCTCTTTTGAACCGAGGTTGGAAATATAGTAGTTAATGCGGCTATCAACTTGTTGTTGAATCATAGAATTTTGTACTTCCACTGTGTCGATATCGGCTTGGTGGAGAAATAGTTTTTCGACAGCAATCTTTTCGGGTATCACGCAATAAGGATCACCATTGATAGGGGTGCGCTCATATTGCATCTGTTGATACATTGCTTCAATTTCTGATTTGTATATAAGTTGGTCGCCAACAACCCATGCCACCTCTTCGGCGATGTTATTTTGAGCCGATATTGCAATAGATGCAAAGATGGATAGCAAAATGCTTAGTGTGAGAGTTTTTATATTCACGATTTTTGTATTTTCTTGTTTTATCCTACAAAGTTAACCTATCTTTTTGAATTTATTATTCTATGATGATACTTAATTTGTTTTTTTCGCTTTTTTTGGCATTATATTGCTCAATTTTAGATTTAGTAGCATAGTAGATAAACAAAAAACTCCCCATCATTGTGAGTGAAAGGGAGTTTTTATCTATTAAAATAAATCAAATGCTATTTTTGTTTGAGTTTATTAAGCTCTTTAGTTTTGATTTTTACTGGATATTTAGCTTTGAGGCTATTAATCCATTCTTTTTCAAGAATTGATTGGTAGTCAGATGTTACTTGACCTCTTACATCGGCTGCTTCTTCGGGCGAAGTGATGATTTTGCCCATGTAACCGAAGTATGATTTCCATTTATTCTTTTCGTTTGATGGTTTTTCGCAACCAAATGCAACGTAGTCAACGATTGCATTTTCACCCTTAGCAGCAATTACGCGTTCAACGCGAATATCTTTGCGAGTGAATTTTTGGCGTAAAACATTGGCAACTGAGTCAACTGAAATTTCTTGACCTTCGAGGAATGTTTTAGCTTCGTTCATGATTGAATCGTTAGTGGCAAATACAATGAAACCTTTGTATTTAGGAGCTGTCCAATTGTCGTATTTAGCACGATTTGCTTGGAAGTATTTCTCAAGACCATCTTTATCTTTTGCTGCCTTTTCCCATACATTGCGATTGCTCACTTCAAATAATAGAATGCCATCACGATATTCGTTAACGAGATTGCGGAATTCGGGATAATATTCTTCAAGGTGACGATTTTCGTAGTCAACTCCACAGCTGTTAAGCTCAGCATTAAGGTAGCTATTGATTTGACCTTTGCCGTATGCTACGTCTGTATTCAATGATTTTGGGAGCATTTTGAAAACCTTCTTTGCAGGAATAGTTTCATCACCAACCTTAATGACTGCGAAGTCGCTATCAATATATTTTGCAATGAATGTTGAGTCGTATGCACCATGTTTATCGAGAACTTTGAAGATTTTGTCAACATTCTTTTGGATGATAGTAGCGTTGTGTTTAATCTTCATTTTTTCAGCAAACTCTTTTTGAGGGAGTAGGCCACGCTCGTCATTGTTGATAACCATTTGGATAGTAGGTTTGCACTCTTCAAATGAACCTACACCTTTGCTGTCAATGCGATAGATAATGTGCCAACCAAATTGTGTTTGAACAGGTTTAGACATTTCGCCATTGTTAAGAGCAAATGTTGCTACTTCAAATTCTGGAACCATTTGTCCTGAACCAAACCAGCCAAGTTCTCCACCATTTTGACGTGATCCACATTCTGATTCAGTTTTTGCGATTTCGCTAAATGCTGCGCTTAATTCTGAAGGAGATTTGCTTGCAAGGATATTGTAGATTGAATCAATTTGTGCTTTCGCGAGCTCAGCATCGGCAGGAGTTTTACCATGAGTGAGTTTGAGGATATGTTTTGCGTTAACTTGACCTTGAGAAGGACGACGACTGTTAACCATGATGAGGTGGAATCCTGCGAATGTTTCTACTACGTCAGAAATTTCGCCAACTTGAGTGTCCCAAGCTGCTTTCTCAAAAGAGTATGGCCAACGATTTGCAACAAGCCAACCCATGTTGCCCCCACGAGATTTTGTAGAGCGATCGGTTGAGTATTTTTCAACCATTTCGGCAAATGTAGCATTGCCAGCTTTGATTTCGCGCTTAATGCTGTCAAGAAGTTCTTTGCTTTCTTTGTTTTTGATAGGATCTTCTGAGATATGAAGCATGAGATGGCTCACATTTACCTCTTCGTGCATGCGTGCATACGCTTCGTTCATAAGACGTTCTAATATAGTCTTATCTTCAAGATATGGCGTAGCAAGCTCGTTGCGATGACCTTTGAACTCGTTTATGAATGCAGCAGTGGTGTCAATTCCAGCAGCTTCGGCATCAGCAACTTTGAGTTTGTATGTTACAAACATATCAACATATTCGTCGATTGATTGTTTTTGTACTTGTTGTGAGTTGTTTTTGTTGTAGAGGTATTCAAATTCACTCATCTTTACATCTTTACCATTGACTTTCATCAATACAGGATCGTCATTTTTTGCAGATGCGCAAAAGATTGTAGCGGCAATGAGTGCTAATGATGCAAAACGTTTGTTCATTGTTTATTAGTTTATTGTTAAGATGCAACAGTGTTGCGATTACATTATTACATAAAATATATAGAGATATAACGCAACCAATTGTGGTTTTATTATATCTCTATAGTGTATTTAAGATTATTTTGCCAAAACTTTTCTAAATATTTGTGAATTGTTTAGTTAAGGCTTTTTAATCAGTTCATTATTGTGGAGTGCTGTAGTTTGGAGCTTCACTTGTAATTGCAACATCGTGTGGGTGGCTTTCGGCTACACCAGCATTAGTGATGCGAGTGAATTTTGCAGAGTGAAGTTTTTCAATATTTTCAGCACCACAGTAGCCCATACCTGCACGGAGACCACCTAACATTTGGTACACTACCTCGTAGAGCAAACCTTTGTAAGGAACGCGAGCTGCGATACCCTCTGGAACGAGTTTTTTAGCATCGCTTTCGTTTGCTTGGAAATAGCGGTCTTTTGAGCCTTTTTCCATAGCTTCAAGAGATCCCATGCCACGATAAGCTTTGAACTTACGACCATTGTAGATGATTGTGCTACCTGGAGATTCTTCAACACCAGCAAGCATACCACCGAGCATTACTGAGTAAGCACCAGCTGCAAGAGCTTTAACAATGTCGCCTGAATAGCGGATACCACCATCGGCAATCAAAGGAACACCTGTGCCTTCAAGTGCTTTTGCTACATCATATACTGCGCTCAATTGAGGAACGCCTACACCAGCGATTACGCGAGTAGTACAGATAGAACCTGGGCCGATACCCACTTTTACACCATCTGCGCCATTTTCAACGAGATATTTAGCAGCTTCGCCAGTTGCAATGTTACCAACGACAACGTCTATATGTGGATATTTTTCTTTGATTGCTTTTAATACACCTACAACACCTTTTGTGTGACCATGAGCAGTGTCAATTACGATAGCATCAACGCCTGCATCAACAAGAGCATCTACGCGGTCCATGCTGTCACCAGTGACACCTACACCAGCAGCTACACGAAGGCGACCGAGTGAATCTTTACAAGCATTTGGTTTATCTTTAGCTTTAGTGATGTCTTTGTATGTCACGAGACCAATCAAGTGGTTTTCGCCGTCAACTACTGGGAGTTTTTCAATCTTATGTTGTTGAAGGATTTCAGCTGCTTCTTCAAGATTGGTAGATTGAGTAGTTGTAACAATGTTTTCTGATGTCATAACATCATCGATTAGACGATTTACGTCGTGTTCGAAGCGCAAGTCGCGATTTGTTACGATACCCACGAGCTTATTGTTGTCGTCAACGACAGGAATACCACCAATGTGATATTCTTTCATCATGTTGAGTGCATCAGCAACAGTGCTACCACATTTGATAGTAACTGGGTCATAAATCATACCATTCTCTGCGCGTTTCACAGCATGTACTTGACGAGCTTGTTCTGCAATAGTCATGTTCTTGTGAATTACACCGATACCACCTTCGCGAGCAATTGCGATAGCCAATTGCGCTTCAGTAACAGTGTCCATGGCAGCTGATACCAATGGCACATTTAGCGTAATGTTGCGTGAGAACTTTGTTTGGAGATTGACACAGCGAGGAAGAACTTCCGAATAAGCTGGAATTAAGAGGACATCATCAAAAGTGAGTCCATCCATTTTTACACGATCTGCAATAAATGACATATAAACGATGTTTAGATTTTATTGCACGCAAAGATAAGCATAATTGAGCAATCTGCAAACAAAATACAATAAAATTAGGGCTATTTATGCCAAAAAAATGTGATTTTTGAGAGTTGTATCCTACTTATTTGACCTTTCGCGTGTGTATTTTTTTTCGTATGCGTTGAAGGCTTTGATAATTGCTACAAAAAGACCGATATAAATAAAAGTTACCATAAATAAAATGTTTTAAGTGTTATTATTTCGTTTATGGTGCAAAGGTAAGAGATGTGGTGGGCAATAATATGGCGCAGTAAAATTAATAAACCTAAAAGCTATTACAAAAAAAGTTGCGCCAAAAATGTTAGTTTTGGCACAACTACTTGTATATTGCTATTAATATAGATTTACTTCAATATCGCGTCGGCGAGAGTTCCCATTGCTGGAAGGTCGCTTTGTTTCATTGTTGAACGGATGGTTACGATAGGCTCGATGATGTCAAGTTCTTTCATTTTGCCGAGCATATCTTTCATTATACGTCCTGCCGATGGCGCCCACGAACCATTTTCGATGATTGCTACGCGACGACGTTGGTATGCTTTGAGTTTAAGGTGGTGTAAGAAATCATACATAGGGGGGAATACATCGCCGTCGTATGATGATGCTGCAACAACCAATTTGCCATAACGGAACGCGTCTTCAACGGCTTCTGCCATGTCGTCGCGACATAAGTCGGTAATTGCAACTTTTTTTGCCCCTTTTTCTTTGAGCATATCGGCTAATTTTATTGCAGCCGCTTTTGTGCCACCATGAATTGAGGCGTATGCGATAAACACACCTTCGCTTTCCACTTCATATTTGCTCCAAGTATTATATAGACCTATATAATATTCGAGATTTTCACTGAGGATAGGGCCATGAAGAGGGCAGATGTGTTTTATTTCAAGTGTAGCAAGTTTTTTGAGCAATGTTTGCACTGAAATGCCATATTTGCCACATATATTATAGTAGTAGCGACGCGCCTCGCAAGCCCAATCTTCTTCGTGGCTCAATGCTCCAAATTTGCCAAATCCGTCGGCAGTGAATGCAACCTTGTCGGTGTGGTCATACGATACCATAACCTCGGGCCAATGCACCATAGGTGCCATAATGAATTGCAAAGTGTGAGAGCCGAGCGAAAGTTTTTCGTATTCATTAACTGCGATAGTGCGACCTGTGAAATCTATGTCTTCAAAAAATTGAGGCATCATACCGATTGCTTTAACTGATGCCACGATTTTCATTTCGGGATACTTAGCCATTGCAGTAGCAATATTGCCAGCATGGTCGGGCTCCATGTGGTGCACAATGAGATAATCGGGAGTGCGACCCTCGAGAGCCTCTTCAAGATTTATCCACCATTCATCGCTCATACGACGATCAACAGTGTCCATAATAGCCACCTTTTCATCGAGAATGAGGTATGAATTATATGAAATGCCATTGGGAATGATATACTGACTTTCAAATAAGTCGAGCGTAGTGTCATCAACACCAATATATTTAATCGTAGAAGTAATGTTCTTTATCATAATTGTAGATTTTTATTTAATAACAAATTTGGTGCAAAAAATCCTATATCAAATTCTTGGGCTTTGTGGCTTGAAATTCTTTGAGGTAGGATGGTGTTGAATAGGCGAGGTCGAGGAATTGTTTTTGTGCGTATGCTCGTTCGGCAAGGGCCAACATGTCCACGGCAAGAGGATTAATGCCATCGATGAAACGTGCACAAGGGTGTGATTCAAGCAACTCTTTTGCTTTTTCGCTACCATTTCCGAAGAATATCATTTTCGCGCCTTTGTCGAGCCACTCATGATAAGATGTCTCATCGAGAATGAGTGGAGTGGGGGCGAGTTGTGTGTCGAGAGCCATATCGTAAACGGCAGTATAAACTTCCATACGTCGTGCATCAATCATTGGCACGAATAGAGATTCGGGGTCAACATCGTGGTTAAACATCACTGATACTGCCATAATTTGCAACGTGTCAATGCCGATAAGTGGAATGTTGAGTGCGTATGCAAGTCCTTTTGCTTCGGAAAGACCGATGCGCAAACCGGTATAACTTCCTGGACCAATGCTCACAGCTACAGCGTCAAGAGCCAATTCTTTATCGCGAATATAGTCGAGACATGCTTTCACATAGCCACTTAGCAATGCAGCATGGTTTTGACCTTGGAAGTCTTCATAGTGAGTTAAAATCATTCCTTCGGCTGTTACTGCAACCGAGCAAACATTGGTAGATGTTTCGATATTTAATATTACTGCCATTTTTTTTTGATATTTTCGCTACAAATTTACGCATTTTCTTAACTTTGCAAAAATAAACTAATAAAATACCATTATAATGCTATTATCAATGACGGGATTTGGCAAGTCGGTTGTCGAAATCCCTAATAAGAAAATCACAGTTGAGATAAAGTCGCTCAACAGCAAACAACTTGATATGACTGCGCGTGTACCAGCTGCATATCGTGAAAAAGAACTTGAACTTCGCAACCGCATTGCTCATCGTCTCGAACGTGGCAAGGTGGATTTAAGTGTGCACGTCGAAACAGTTGTGAGCGATACTGCTGCAACTCTTAATATCCCTTTGATGGCACAATATAAACAACAGGTTGAAAAAATGTCGCAAGAACTTTCGATACCAATGCCTGAAGATTGGTATAGTGTATTGTTGCGTATGCCTGAGGTTATGAAAGCCGAGACATCAACATCGTTGACTGAAGAGGAGACCGAAGCATTGTTTAAGGCAGTTGATGAAGCTGTTGAGGGATTGATGCAATTCCGCCGTGAAGAGGGCAAGAAACTTGAAGAATTCTTTGCTCAACGCATTGAGAACATTCGTGCACGATTGGCTGAAGTGCCACAATATGAAGGTGAACGCGTAGCAAAAATTCGTACTCGCATTGAGGAAGGACTTGCAAAACTCAAAGAGGTCGATTTTGATAAAGGTCGTCTTGAACAAGAGATGATTTTCTATATTGAAAAATTAGACATCAACGAAGAGAAACAACGACTCACTCAACATCTAAACTATTTCATTGAAACGATGAACGATGCTCATGGTCAGGGTAAAAAACTCGGATTCATTTCACAAGAAATGGGTAGAGAAATAAATACACTTGGTTCTAAAAGTAACCACGCTGAGATGCAAAAAATTGTGGTGAGAATGAAAGATGAACTTGAGCAAATCAAGGAACAAGTGCTTAATGTAATGTAACGGCTATGGCAGGCAAAATAATTATTATATCGGCACCTTCGGGGTGTGGCAAGTCAACCATCATTAATGCAATTCTTGCTGAGGGAAAAATTGATATGCAATTTTCGGTATCGGCAACAAATCGTTCACCTCGTGAAGGGGAACAACATGGTGTGAATTATTTCTTCCTCAGTGACGACGATTTTCGCAAGGCGATTGCCGAAGATGCATTTGTAGAATATGAAGAGGTGTATCCTGGTCGTTATTATGGTACATTAAAAAGCGAGGTAGCACGCATTTGTGAGGCTGGTCATAACGTAGTGCTCGATATTGATGTAAAAGGTGGCGTAAACGTGAAAAAACTATATGGCGACCAAGCTCGAAGCATATTTATCATGCCCCCAAGTGTTGATGAGTTGCAACGACGTCTTGAAGGTCGTGCAACCGATAGCGCAGAGGTTATTGCTGAGCGAGTAGGAAAGGCCGAATTTGAAATTGGGTTTGCCAAAGATTATGATTTTCAAGTGGTGAACGATGATTTGGCAACAGCAATTGCTCAAACAGCATCTTTAATTGAAGAGTTTGTGAAATAATACTATCATAATGAAAAAAGTGGTGGGCATATTTGGTGGTTCTTTCAACCCAGTGCATCGGGGGCACATTATGCTTGCCCAATATTTGAGCCAACATTCGCATCTAGATGAGGTGTGGCTCACACTTTCTCCGCAAAATCCGTTTAAGGTGTCAAAAGAGTTGCTCGATGATAATCACAGATTGTCAATGCTCCAACTTGCTACAGATGGGATAGATGGGGTAGAGGTGTGTGATATTGAATTGTCAATGCCACGTCCGTCATATACGATAAACACTCTGGAGCGACTATCGCAAGATTATCCACAATATCAGTTTAACATCGTGATAGGAGGAGATAATTGGAACCTGTTTGATAAATGGAAAGATTATTCACGCATCATAAACGAATATGGAGTAGTGGTGTATCCTCGTCCAGGTTATGAATTGAACCCTATTGGTGACACTAATGTTGTATTTGTAGATGCACCACTTGCCGATGTGTCGAGCACAGAAATCAGGAATTTTATAGCCAACGGAAAAGATGTGGAAGAATTATTGCCACAAGGTGTGTGGGAATATATAAAAGCAAACAATCTATATAAATAATCAATATGGAATCAACAACACTAAATAACAATACATTGGCGTTTATTGCATTGTGTAATGAATATTGTATGGCAGTAGAACATGCTCGTGAAAGTGAGCGTGTTGAATTCATTGCTGAAATGGTGCGACTATTGCCTCGTATATACATTGCTGCAAACGATTTGCGAGTTGATGAACTTAGCGAAGATGAAGATGCATATCTTGAAAGCGTACTCGATGAGGACTATTATGAGTCGGCTCGTCGTAATATCGAAACATTGTTGGGCGCCGACGATATGTATCTCGAAGTATTTGAAGAGGATATGAAATATTCCGACACCCCTATTGCAGCGAGCATATCAGAGGGCCTTGCCGATCTGTTTCAAGTGTTGTATAACTTTGTAGAAACAATCAAGGAAGCCCCTCAAGAGATGATGCCTCTTGCTCTTGTAGCAATAAAAGAGGATTTTGAAAGTTATTGGAGTAGAATTCTTTGTAATGTGATGCGTCCGCTCAACCATCTTCGTCACAACCAAGATGAAGATGACAATGAATATTAATCAACTTAAATTGTTGTAACATGGAAAATTCAATGAAATATATTAACGACCTAATGTCGTTTATGGATAGCAGTGTGGTTAACTTCTATGCAGTTAAGACGATTCGTGAACGATTAGAGGCAAATGGATTTCAACATCTCGATGCTGCTGAAAAATGGGATTTAACACCTGGAGGTAGATATTATGTAGTAAAAAATAATTCAGCTATCTTTGGTTTTGTTGTAGGCGAGGGCGATGTTGCTGCAGGATATAAAATTATTTCGGCTCACAGCGATTCGCCATGTTTCCGCATTAAACCAAATCCCGAAATGGTGAGCGATGGAGGTATTATGAAACTCAACACCGAGGTGTATGGCGGACCAATTCTATACACATGGTTTGACCGCCCATTGTCGATTGCTGGACGAGTATTGCTTCACTCCGACGACCCAATGAACCCTGAAACTCGATTGGTAAAATTTGACCGTCCATTATTGACAATCCCTCATCTTGCAATTCATTTCAATCGTGCTGTAAACGAAGGTAATCCACTTTCGCGTCAAAAAGATATGCTTCCTGTGATAGGGTGCATCAACAATATAGTCGAAAAAGATGGATATTTGTTGCGCCTCGTCGCAAGAGAATTAGGGATTAGACCTTCAGATATCATTGACTTTGATCTATCTCTTTATGATACCACAAAGGCTTGTCTTGTGGGTGTAAATAACGAGTTTATTACTTCGGGACGTCTTGACGACCTCAGTATGGCACATGCAGCAATGACTGCGTTGCTTGAATCGAACGACACCAAGCAAACTCGCATCATGGCGATATTTGATAATGAAGAAACTGGTAGTGGCACAAAACAAGGTGCAGCATCACCCGTGCTTGAACATATTTTGCGTCGCATAAATGGTTGTCTTGGAGGAAGCGAAGAGGATTATTTGCGAGCAATCGCCCGTTCATTTATGGTATCGGCCGATAATGCTCATGCAGTACACCCCAACTATGTTGAAAAACAAGACCCAACTAATCATCCAGTACTTGGTGGAGGTCCAGTTATTAAGATTAATGCCAACTGTAAATATATGACCGATGCCGACTCGGCTGCAGTGTTCAAAACCATTTGTGAACGTGCAGGTGTGCCATGTCAATATTTTGTAAACCATAGTGATGTGGCTGGAGGTTCAACATTAGGCAATATCCTCACTTCGCAAATCGATCTTCGTGGCGTGGATATGGGTGCTGCGATGTGGGCAATGCACTCAGCTCGCGAAACAGCTTCAACCGTCGATCACATTTACATAATAAAAGCCTTTACCGAGTTCTTTAATTGTTAAATAAATCACAATATAAACATTAAAATGGGCTGTCCTCACGGGCAGCCCATTTCTACTAAAAAAATACTAATCTAATCCTAATTTATAATTGCATTTTGTGGTTAATAAGTATCAATGAAAGTAAGATATAAGAGAATTATCGAGTACAATTGTTTTTGCTAAACGCTACAAGCATCCACACCATTTTTTCTTGTTCGGCAATGTAGCCTGTAAGCATATCGGCAGTAACTACATCGTGAGCTTCTTCAGCAACAGTAAGGGCTTCTTTTTCGAGACCTATGAGATATTTATAGGCGTCGAGAATGTGACTAACGGCGCAGTCGCTGCAGTTGATGCCAGTAACTTCGGGCAATTTTGCTACTTTGAGATATTCGCTGAAACGATTTTCGGGAGTCGCACCGAGCATTAAAATGCGTTCAGCAACTTCGTCGATTTTGCTTGCCATATCGTCATACATACTTTCAAATTTTTCGTGTAACACGAAGAATCCGCGACCTTCGATGTGCCAATGCATGCCACGAAGATTGGTGTAGTGAACTTGGAAATCGGCAAGGAGTTGTTTCAATACGTTAGCAACAGCATTTGCATTATTTTCATTCATGTGGAGATAGTCTAAAGTTTTCATATTCATATTTTTTTGAGTTGTTAATATTTTTTCTTTTCTTTGTACTGCAAAGGTATATCGGTATCTGACAATGACCAACCGATGAAAACTATTGCACTATAGATAAAATTTATAATTGCATATAAAAGGCTGTAAATTATGACTTTACAACAGTTTGAATATATTGTGGCTCTTGAAAAATTCCGTCATTTTACAAAGGCGGCAGAGCATTGTAATGTAACCCAACCCACATTGAGTGCTATGATTCAAAAACTCGAAGATGAACTTGATGTGAAAATCTTCGACCGTAGTCAGCAACCAATTGCACCCACTGCTGCTGGGCTTTTAGTAATTAAACAAGCAAAAGAGGCACTTGTTCAAGCCGAACATATAAAAAATATTGTGCAAGAGCAAAAACAAGATGTGGCTGGTAAATTTACGTTGGGTATCCTACCAACTATTGCACCATATCTTTTGCCACGATTTATCTCGGTGTTGATGAAAAAATATCCTAAATTGGAACTACGTATTGCCGAGTTGAAAACGCATGAGATAAAACGAGCGTTACTCAATGGTGATATAGATGCTGGTGTGTTGGCGGATATTGAAGATTTGGAAGAATACAATATCTCGCACCTATTCTATGAGCAATATATGGCATACGTGTCAAAGTCATGTCCATTGTATGAAAAACAACTTGTGAAAAGTAGTGACTTGCAAAATCATCAATTATGGCTATTAGATGAAGGACATTGTTTCCGTGACCAAATGGTGAAATATTGCCAAATCAAGTCGGCACAAGATAGTCAGATGACTTATAGTCTTGGAAGCATCGAAACTTTTATGCGCATGGTTGAAAGTGGCTGCGGTGTGACATTTATCCCATGGATGGCAGTGCAACAGTTGAGCGAAAGTCAAAAAGACCTTGTGCGTCCATTTGCTATCCCTGTTCCTACGCGACACCTTGTGGTAGCAACAAATAAAAACTTCATTCGCAACACCATCCTCACAGCAATCATCGACGAAATCCAAGCCTCAGTGCCCAAAGCAATGCACTCTCTCGCAACTTCGCAAGTGGCAGTGTATTAAACTAATAACTTAAAATAAGAAATTGGATATTTTTCGTGCTATGATTGATATGGACGAGTTGAACGATTATCTTGAATGTACTTGTGGACGCTGCGACGACGGCATCTGCCGTTGTAGTGACTTCGATAACGAACCACCACAATACACAACCGATGACGACCTCGACTATGACTACGATTATGAAGAGCATGAAGAGGATAATGATGGATACATGATTTGAAAAACAAAGGATGTATATAAAATAAAGGTAATTATATATTACTTTACAGTAAAACTAAATTTGTAAATAAAATTAAATATTATTAAATAAGAGGACAACAAAGTCATCCTCTTAAACAAAATAAAAGAAAGTGATTATCTTTTCTTCGGAAAAGAACGATAATGGGAACGAACATAAACTTTATCTGTATCAATGTCATTCAACAAATTAATAATAGATATTGTTATGTGGTTCTTAAGATAGTCTTTAAGACTAATCATATCAAACACCTCCTTTCTAAATAAACATCTTGATGTTATGTTATTTTGTAACATATAATTATGTGTTTATTTAGTACAAAGTTACAAAAAGTCTTTTGAAAGTGAAATTTCGGAGGACTTTTATTTTTTCACAAGAATCAACTAAATTATCTAATTAGTTTTATTATATTTATACATTCAAATCATTAAAAGATATTTTATATGGAAAAGTTAACTAAACAACAGTTAGATGGTATTTGTGAATTACTTCATCATACACATAACGAAGAAATGACTCAGTATATTCTAAACACAATTGGTAAAGAGAACTGGACACGAGATGTTTTAAGTGAATGTTCTTATGATTATATGACAGAGGAACAAGAAGATTTATTTGAATCTCTTGGTGGAGGATATACAATTGAGGAAATAGATGAAATTCTCCATAATGATGATATCAATTTTGAAATATCAGAAAAACTAAAGGAACAAGGTGTAACCAAATATCTTTATGAAAACGAAGATTATTTGAATGAAATTAGAGAGGGAAGAATCATTTGTGAAGGTATAGATGTAGAGGAGATTAAAAATATGTTGACAGATTGATGAAAGTGATATTTACAAGAAAAACCAAAGATGACTTTAGAAAACATAATGATTATATTCGAAAACAAAAGAAATCGGATGGACATAAATATCAATCATACGAATCAAAAGGAATTAATGATTCATTCAAAAAGAATCTTAAAGGGAATTTAGAAAAAATCAAAGAACCAAAAGACTCTATCTTTCCAAAAGAGTTTGAATATAACTCTAAAAGTCATAAAATGTATGTTGATAAGAAGAGTCATTATGTTGTATTTTATACCATTGAGACCTCAAAGAATGGTGATAAGGTAATGAAAGTACAAAAGAATATTCATTCAACAGAGTTACGAAAAGAACTCGATAAGAAAGGAATAAAACCATTAGAAAATTCAGATCCAGAATTACAATTAGACCTTCTTAATATCGAATATGAAGATGAAGTAAATAATTTGGATGAAGATGAAGATATATCTCAAGAAATAAAAGATAAATACAACGAAAAGAAATCCGAATTAGAATCTAAAATAAACAATAAGAAAGAGGGTATTGAAAAAGAGGATAAAGACGAAAATGGAAATCCTCGTCAACATAAAACAGGACCTCAAGGAGGAAAATATTACAGAGTTAAAATAAATGGTGAATGGGGTCCTTGGAATAGTGAAACAAATGAAAATAAAAATATGAAAAGTGTAAAATCTTTTATAACCGAATCTAAAATGGTTTCATTGGTAGATTATTTGAAGAAAATGGTGGGATAAAATGAAATAAGAGTGTGGTCAGACACTCTCATTTCTATAGGACCAATTAAGGTATGTACAATTCAATCTAAATAACCCAACCACGACCCACCCAAATCTTATAGGTTATCGTAATTTACGATATAGACCTTTAATAAGATTCTTCTTCATTTGGTACAAAATACCATACTTAAGATATTTCATCTTAATATCATTTATTTAATTCTATTCATATTTTGGGTATGAATAGTCTTTGGTTAGTACTAAAATCAATTCTCACCGAATAGATACGAAAAGGGATTTCGTATCTATTTTTTATATAAATACGAATAAGGTGGGGAGTGATTATATATTAGATTTGTCATATATACAATATAAAAAACAGAGACCCCTAGTTTAGTCTTAAAGTGTTAATGATTACTAAATTAAAACATCGTTTTATTTGGTAAAGTCCTTTGTTTTTATTAAATTTAGGTATACAAAATATTGATAATATGATTACCTTGAAAAGATTTAATTCGTTATTTGAATTGATGAAAACTTTCTCTTCGGAAGAAAAATGTTTGGAGTATTTGGAACAAGTTAGATGGGATGGAAGTGTAGTATCTCCTTTCGATTCAGATTCGAAAGTTTATAAATGTTCCAAAGGATATTATTGTAAGAATACTAATAAGATGTTCAATGTAAAGACAAAAACCTTATTTGAAAACACCAAAGTTCCTTTACAGAAATGGTTTGTTGGAATATGGTTAATTACCTCTCATAAAAAAGGTATATCATCTCTTCAATTATCCAAAGACTTAAATGTA
>JAEIGA010007948.1_pt1 | contig 16094 bp, 21 predicted proteins | sample 9270691 | NCBI WGS metagenome assembly JAEIGA01 (sample SAMN17057246, study PRJNA624740) | gut metagenome | biome: biome; isolation source: fecal sample | host: Bos grunniens | place: China: Xizang | collected 2019
ATCCTTGGCGAATTGAGAATTTTGCATGAAGACCTTGGCGAGATTTCGTCAAAGTTAGAAAAATAGATATTCCTGTTACGTTTTTACCCCAAAACGCAGCATGATGCATTATAAGTATCTCCAATCGGTTTGCTATGGTTGAGTTGGCAACACACTTGTATAACCCCCAATGTACAGGTTCGATTCCTGTCATAGCAATTTAAAAGGGATGTTCTGCATTTTACTACCATCATTTAATCTTCGTGTAATCCTCATATTGATTTTTTAAATAATTGTAAAAAAACGCTACAGTAGAGCATCCCTACAAATGGTAAAAAGATATGCCTACAGAATGTCATTTTAACAACTGCATACATCAGGCAGATGGATATTGCTTCGATGACGAGTGCCGGAAGGCTTGTGTAGAAATGGCAGAGTGCATATTGTGTATAGATAAGCGAGAGAACGATGACAAAAGAGAAACTAGAGATAGAGATAATTGACAAAGCAAAGATAATAGCTTCAGCTTTGGTTAAGGGCAAGGATGTTGAGATACGGAAGTCTTCGACAGGCATAACTGTAGCTGAAGTGAAGAAAAATGTAATTTCTCGGTAAACGAGAAAAGGAACGAATGGTGAATCCGTGATGGTGGGTTCATAACAAGCGACATGGTGCTTCTATTTTTTGTATGGAGGCACTTTTTTAATTGAGAACAGATTGTAAAAATGCATTTGACAATACTATAGCCAGTCTGAAGCAGCAGGGCATTAAGTACGACCTATACGAAGACTTAAAGTATATCTGTCAGCATGGGTATAATAATGATCCCGAACACAAATGGGAATATAAGAAATATTCTGATTATATTAAGAATATAGCCTTAAAAGAAGTGACTGAAGACAAAGAACATGAGGAAAAGTGGCGAAACCTGTACTGGGAAATAATTAAAATTGAATCCTTTTGGTTTTTTGAATCTTTCCTCATATACATGGAACATAAACGCCCATACGAAAAACAATTTTATCTTCCAAGGGCCAAAACGCAGAAAACCGTAGTAGACGATTTACAGGCACTTGAAGATAGCAAGAGCCAGAAAATGTATACGCTGTCAGAACCTTCTCGTGTAGGCAAAAGTACAATGATGGTGTTTTTTCAAGCCTGGATAGTTCTTAGACATCCATATTCTCATAATGCCTTGGCAACACATTCTGGAACATTAGCAAAACATTTCTATAAAGAAATATTAGACTTTTTTGAATCAAATGATTATTGCTTTAAGGAACTGTTTGCTTATTTTCAGCCAAAAGCAAAAGGAATAGTTAATAAATCTGCAGAAGACTTGGCTGTTTACTTTGAAACTGAAGGAGATTTCCCTACTTGCTGCTTTAGGGGCTGCGATGCAACCTGGACTGGCGCTATTGATATTACCCCGGACGGCTACCTTCTTGTTGATGATCTCGTAAGAGATAGGGCACATTCGTTGTCACAAAAACGTATGGAAGATACTTTTTCGGATTATCTCAACAAAATGGTAGACCGTAAGAATGAAGGCGCTAAGGAAATAATGATAGGAACCTTATGGAATATAATGGATCCGATTAAGCGCCTGGAAGGTATGTATGGCAATAATCCGGATTATGTGTTTAGGTGCATTCCGGCATTAGATGATAACGACGAAAGTAATTTTGATTATGAAATAAAGGGTTTCAGTACACAGTATTATCGTGACATGAGAGACAAGATGATATTGGCTGGGAACGAACCGGAATGGTTTGCAAAATTTCAACAAAAACCGTATCGAAGAGAAGGCATTTTATTCGCCGCGGATGAATTAAGGTTTTTTAATGGCATTTTGCCGCCGGATCATAAGTATAACTTTATTACTGTATGTGATGTGGCTTTTGGCGGTGGAGATAGCGTATCAATGCCTATAGGATTATGGGATGAAGATACGAACTGGATATATATAGTTGATTGGTATTTTAATAGTGGCGGCGTAAAGATAACGGTTCCTGGCGTAGCTGACATGATAATAAAGTATGGAATAAAGGAAATTACTTTTGAGAAAAATAACGGCGGCCAGTTATACGCACAACAGGTTCAGGAAGAGTTGGAAAAACGCAGATATGTATGTAGTTGTAATACGAAACCGGCACCAAATAACATATCAAAAGAGGACAAGATAAAGGGTTACGAAGGCAAGATAAAAACCCTTATCGTATTCCTTGATTCTACTAAACATGATAAAGAAAAAATGCTAGAAGAATGCATAGTATATTACGAGAGAACACCACAATATGAACGTGCAATGGCTGAATTATCTATGTTTGCTTCTATAGGTAAGAATGAACATGATGACGCGGCCGATTCTATTGCACAGTTATGTGCCAAGGCATACGGTGATTTGAATGCTCTGGCAGAAGTTGAACCAATTAGCAGATCGGCGATAGGATTCTAAAGGAGAAGGGATATGACAGCAAAACAGTATTTACAAGGATATAGAAAACTAGAATGCAGTTATAAAAGCGCTATCGAAGAATATAAGAATGTCGAAAACGAAATGATTTCTCTAAAAAGCCCTGGATTTGATGAAAGAGTGCAGACAAGCCCTAAAAAAGACCCCATCGGTGAAATTGTTATTGAATTAGAGAAACAAAAGGCAAAACTTGGCATTAATATAATAGACTACAAAAGTAAAATGCAGCTGATCCGCAACCAAATATCTGAACTACAGTCGGTTGACGATGATTATTATGCAATTCTTATGTTTAGGTATATTTTATATAAGGACTGGAAGTTTATATGCAACAATATGGCTATGTCCAGAACGAAGGCAAATGAGGTCCATGGCTATGCATTGTTGGAATTTGACCGCAGATTTAATGGCAAAATTCAAAAATAAGAACAAAAAGAACAAAAAGAACAAATTGGACATTGTAATCATTTAAGAACTGTGATTTATTAAACTTGGAAGAATGACTAGAACGGCCAATTCTATATATTTTACATTTCTTTGCTAACCCCTGCGAGTTTCGTAGGGGTTTTTGTATGGGACTAAAAGAATGAGAATCAGAATTATATATTGCCCTGAGTGTGCGAGGGAACTTTATAGATACGACGGGAAACATAAAACAGACATAACAAAAAGATGTTCATGCGGAATATATGTTAAGTATATTCCTACAACGAACAGAACAGTAATAGTAAACAAACCTGAACGACAAACTGCTTCAGGCGCGAGGTTTTGGTAAATGAGTAATCCAATAATGTTTGAAAAAAATATAAGACCGTTTTCTGCTACTGTAGGCGAGTTCGGATATGGAAGACTGGTTATTTATACCGACGCAACACAGATTAACGAAAGCAACATAGTTGAAGAGTTAACTGCTGCGCTTACATATCACACAATTAATGTCGAGTGTATTAAGTATCTGGATAGATATTACCGTGGAGATCAGCCTATTCTATACAGAAAAAAAAAGGTTAGACCGGAGATTAACAACACTATTGTTGAAAATCATGCTCTGGAAATAGTAGACAGCAAGGTCGCTGATTTGTTTGGCGAACCGATTCAGTATGTTCTGGCAGATTCGGAAAACGAAGTAAAAGCAGAACAGATGGATCGCCTTAATAGATATATGAAGTCTGAAGATAAGGCTGCACTTGATATTGAACGTGGCAGATGGGCTAGTATATGTGGAACGTCTTACTACTATATAGGCAAAGAAAACAGAATGCCTAAACAGTTTGATGAAGCACCATTTTATATGAAGTGCGAGAACCCTACGAAAACATTTGTTGTTTATTTTGCAGACGACCATACCCAGGCATTTAGTGTCCAGATTAGAAGAAATAAAGATGGTGACTTATACCATGTTTATACTCCGACATGGCATTTTATAATTCAAAACGGAAAGATAATAAAGTCGGAGCCTAATGGCAACGATATGATTCCAGTTATAGAATATCCGAATAACGAAAGACGTTTATCAGATATAGAAATAACAATAGGGATTACAGATGCGATAAATAACATGCAGTCTGACAGATTGAATGCAATAGATCAGTTTGTTCAGGCTTTTATTTTGTTCAAAAACTGCAAAATTGACGAAACAACTTTTAAGAAAATAGCCATGGAAGGTGCTTTATCAATCAAAGACACAGCTGATAATAGGTCGGCTGACGCGAAGATGATGACTAGTGAACTATCCCAGGACGGCACACAGATTAGTAAGGACGACTTATATAACAGCCTTCTTACTATACAGGGAATGCCATCAAGACAAGAAGCATCTGGCGGCGATACAGGACAGGCCGTCGCGCTTCGAAACGGATATTATGCAGAAGAAAAAAGAGCAGAGTTAAGGATTCCTATATTCCAGAGATCAGAACGAATGATGTTAAGAGTTGTTCTGAACAAGCTGCGTGTTAAAGAGAATTTTGAATTAACAATATCCGACATTGATATAAGACCTAATAGAAGCAAGTTAGAAAACATGCTTGTAAAGGCTGAAGTATTAGAGATTCTTCACAGGGTTGGTGTTGATGACGGAATAGCCCTTAAAACTGTGAACCTGTTTAGTGATGTTCAGGACACAATCACAAAGTCAAAAGACAGAATGGAAAAGCAGTTTGAATCGAACCTAAAGGACAGCACAGAAGTAATCGAGGAAGATAATGGCGCTACAACAGTTTGATGAAATGAATACGCTAAAAGGCTATATCGAAAAATGGTATGGAGATATTGAAATGCCTGAAGATGCCAAAAAAAAGCGTATGGATTTATGTTCGGAATATACCGAACTAATGATATATGTTTTTTTGCTTATTACTGAGCAGGAGTATTCAGACAATGAAATTGTCGATATTTTAGCGGAGCGTTTAAAAATAATCGCCGAAAATTATATCGGTGTTGAAGAACTGGCTTATATCAATGATTGGTCTGTTAAAGAAGCAAAAAGCATAATTGAACGTACTAGGAAACAGTACCAAGACGAAATAGAAGACTTCGAAGAATCAGAAGTTGAAGAAACTGAGGAAGAAACGGAAAACGAAGAAGAACAAACCAAACCAAAAGTTTTGCATTTTGAAGAGTTTGGTGTTGATATTCCAAAAGACGAATATAAGACATCCGGATTTAGAGCATGTCTGATTGCTATAGAATGCGTGACATCAGTTGCAAATTATGACGACCATTTCCAGGCATATAGAGATCGTCGATTTAATAAAGTGTGGATGTGCGGTCATTTCAAAGATTCACGAGAAACACATTTGGAAGCACATGGACAAGATACCAAAATTGATAAACCGTTCCATGTTGGAGAATCATTATTACTTTTTCCAGGTGATATAACTTACAACCCTGACATGCAGGAAATCTATGGTTGTAAGTGTTGGTGCCAATATTATTAATAATTCAACCGTCTATTTTATAGGCGGTTTTTTTATACAAATTTTGCAAGCCGACAGCGTAATCATGGCAGCACAGCAGAAGCGAACTGCGATAACAAAGCGTGTGTGAAAGGAGAAATATGACAAGACAGGACGTAATTAAAATCTTCCCTACGGCTACAGAGGAACAAATTACTGCGTTTTTAAATGCATTTAATTCCGAAGTTAAAGTGGAAAAGGAAAAAAACAAGGACCTTAAAGATACTTCTAAAGATTTAGAAGCGGCTATGAAGGAACTTGAAGAACTGAGAGCCAAAGTTGATTCGGGTGCCCCGGATGATTGGCAGTCACAAATCGAAAAACTGACAGAAGCAAATAACAAAGCACAGAAGACCATTAAGAATATGGAACTTAAAAACAGCCTTAAAGAAAAGGGATTTTCTGACGAGGATGCAGACAAGTTTATCAAAACGATGGATGAAGGCGGCGATATTGCAGCTGTTATGGGAGAAATGAAAAACAATGTCATAGCAAGTTATGACAGAGAACGAATGGATAAAACTGGCGATCCCGATGGTGGTGACGGAACAAACCCAGATGAAGAAGCAAAAGCAGATGAAGCATTTGCAAAATCAATTGCGGGTTCAATCGGCCATGGTTCAAAGACGTCTAACGATATTGTCGATGCTTACATTTAAAAAACTTTATAGGAGGAAAACAAAATGAAGTTTACAAAATCTAGTGTTACTTCTTCACCAGAGATTCTTAAGAGACTTCTTGGTGGGGAACTGTTTGTACCTGTAACTGTTGATGCAACTGCTTTTACAAACGGCGTATGCAAGGCAGGAACACCACTTGCAAGAGACGGGAAAGCAAAGACAGGTGGTACAGGAGCAGAAGGTATTCTGCTTAACGATGTATATGCTGACGACCCTAATGGTTCACTGATTGTTGCTTTTGCAACTGTTAATTCAACTGTTGCTGCTGCACATTCAGGCGTTACTTATGGAGACGACCTTAAGGCGGCACTCCCACTTATTGTATTTGACTAATTAGGGAAGGAGGAATAAAGCAATGAGTATTAATATTACAGATATTTATAATCCAAGAATAATTGCTACAGTACATGAGGAAGTGGCAAGCAATAAAATACCTTATCTTGGCGAGGGACTTTTCCCTGCACAGAAAAAGATGGGCCTTGACCTTAAGTGGATCAAGACTTCTAAAGGACTTCCTGTATCACTTAAGCCGAGTGCTTTTGATACTGTTTCTACTATCAGAAGCCGTGAAGGTCTTGAAATGAAAGAAACTCAGATGGCTTACTTCAAGGAATCAATGCTTATCAAGGAAGAGGATGAGCAGGAACTTATGAAGTTAGAAGATGCTTCAAGCCCATTTTTTGCTGAAGTAAGAGATAGAATCTACAACGATGCTGAAACTCTTATCGATGGCGCAAAAGTTGTTCCTGAAATAATGAGAATGTCCCTTCTTGCAAACGAGAACGGAAAGCCTTCAATTTCAATTGCTGCAGATAATGCAACTTATGAGTATGACTATGATCCAGACGGAGCATATGCTTTAGGCAACTTTACTGAGTTAACAGGTACTTCCGCATGGAGTGACACAACTAATTCAGACCCTATGCAGGATGTAATGGATGCACAGGATGCAGTTGAAGCAAAGACAGGCACACGCCCTTCAAGAATGCTTATCGGAAAAGTTGTTATGAACTATCTGAAGCAGAACAAGAAGATAAAGAACTATATCCTGGCACAGAATGCAACTGCTAACGTAATCGTTACTGATGCAAAGGTAAAGGAAATCTTCTCAACTGAACTTGGAATAACAATTATTGTTTACGCAAAGCAGTATAAGGATGTTTCTGGCAATACAAGGAAGTTTTATCCTGACACAATGGCTACACTTCTTCCAGAAGGCCCTCTTGGAACTACATGGTTTGGTATGACACCAGACGAGAGAACAGGAGTTAAGGACCCATCAAAGAAGGTTTCACTTGTTGAGACTGGTATAGCTGTTTCTGTAAAGATCACAGATGATCCAGACCAGACAAAGACAACTGTTTCTGAGATTGTACTTCCTTCATTTGAGAGAATGGATGAAACATATATGCTTAAGGTAGCTTCGGACACACCTTCTGCATAAGGAGGATTAAGTATGAAGTTTAATCATCGCGTAAAGCATAATGGCGTTGTATATCCGGCCGGTGCTGAAGTACCGGTTGCGGATGCCGTTGTGCCAATAAATGAAAATGTTGTTTCTGAAGAGAAGAAAAAACCGGAACCAAAGGCTGAAAAAACAAAAGTAGGAAACAAAAGAACTAAAAAATAATGAGGTACTAGAGATAATGAATGAGGAAACTAAGGATAAACTCATCCAAGAGTTATGTGCAGAACTTGAAATAAACAGAGATACGGAGGAAGTTGAGTACAATAAACTCATTTCTAAACTCAATAGTGCTATTAAAGCTATCAAGAGAGTTATCAATTTCCCGGAAAGTTATACACCGGAAATGGAGGCTGATTATCTTGATGACTACTACGACAATATTAAAGACTTAACTTTGTACGACTATCTTCAGGACGGCGCGACAGGGGAACTCACCCATAATGAGAATGGTATAAATAGGACCTGGAAATCAAGGCGCGAGTGTTTCCTAGGAATAGATAGTTTTGCAGAGTGTTTTTAATAGTAGTTGTGCCTAGTTGGGTTTTGTGCCTTCGTGAAATTCAGCTAGAAGGGTGCTTACTATAACTTGGTGGTGGGTTGTAAGCATAAAAAAGAAATGAGGTAGCAAAATGGCAACATACATAACTATCTTAATATCGGTACTAGCTTTGTCGTTTTCTATCTATATGGGTGTACGAAACAACCGGAAAGAGGATGATAAAGACATTGCTGATAAGGTTGCTAGAGACACAATTATAAATTGTAAACTTGATGAAATATCAAGTGATGTTAAAGATGTTAAATACGATATGTCAACCACGAAAAACAAAGTCGAAGATATAGACAAACGGCTTGTTGTGGTTGAACAATCTGTAAAATCTGCACATCACCGGATAGACAGATTGGAAGGTAAGGAGGTAAAAGCCAATGCTTGATACATTTGCAGAAAGAATCAAAAGTAAAGAGTTTTGGAAGGCGGCGCTAGCAAGAGCCTTATATACATTACTTGAAGTAGTGTTAACACTTATTCCTACATCTGCAATTGTTTTGTCGGATGTCAATTGGTTGTATTTGTTAAGTGCTTCAGCATTAGCGGCAATTGTTTCCTTGCTGAAATCGTTGGTTATAGGTTTGCCAGAGGTTAAGTAAATGAGAACATTATCACAGAACAAACAAAAAATGTACTTCTCAAATCCGGGCAATTTTAATTACTTAGTCGATCAGGAAGGCAATTTTGTTGTTGATAATAAAGAAAATTACATAGTTGATTCCGAGGTTCTTGATATAGAAGTGCCAGTTTATGAAACTGATGATGAAGGTAATGTAATCACAGAAATAATAGATGGCGAAGAAATTCCGGTAATTATAGATTATTGGACATCTTACGGAATGCCGTTTCATTTTTATGCAAACATTAGTTTCAATTCAGGTGAAACACGAATGGCAGAATATGGCCTTAATGATGGCGATTATGATGCAATCATAGTGGCTGAAAAGGGGAAATTTCCTTTTACAGAGCAGACCCTTATTTGGCACAAATCAAAACCACGTTACAACGAACAAGGTATTATCAAACCTGAAAGTGCAGATTACAGAGTAGTGGCTATTAAGACATCGTTGAACACGGATAGGTTTGCCTTGAAAAAGCGAGTTGATACAGTTGAAAACAATAAAAGTACAATTAGGCAGTAGAAGTATTGATAATGCCATAAGAGAAATAAAAGAATATCGCAAAGAGATAGCTGAAAAAACCCAGAAGTTAGTCAATAAGCTGATGCAGGATGGTGTCGATGTTGCTAAAACTGCTTTAATTTCAACAGTTGGTGATAGTACAGAAGGTGACATTGATTATGATATTGATTCTAAAGGGAATATAATTTCTGCGGTTATAACATTAAATGGTAAAGACGCCTTGTTTATCGAGTTTGGTGCAGGTATTGCTTACAATACAGGCGCACAGCATCCACTAGCAGGGCAATTTGGTTATGGTCCAGGTACTTATCCTAGCAAGCATCCGCCTAACAAGGGTATCAATCCGGGTAGATGGGTGTATGGACACGATGATGACGGAAAACCGTTATGGTCGATAGGTACAGGGGCATCAATGCCAATGTATAGAGCAGCAGAGAACGCACGGAACACGGCTATCCAAACAGCGATGGAAATATTTAGGAGTTAATTATGGAATTACTTGCATTAGAGAGTAAAGTTACAACTCAATTAAAGACAAGGATTACAAAACAGTTAGGCGATAGATACCCTAATCTATCATTTACAACTGAAATCAGCGAGAAAACGCCTAACTTCCCTAATGTATATGTGCATGAATTGCCAACTACTGAACTAGGTCAGGATTTGGAAAATCAACAGATACACGCATTAAGAGACACTATTCAAATACAAGTCACAACAAACACATCAAAAGCAGATGCCCGAAAGGTTGCAAATGCTTGTGTTAATGTAATGAAGTTACTTCGATATTCGATAGTTGTATTTCCAACTTACGATAAGAAGAATAACTTACATATATATGTCATGCGAGCAAGACGAGTAATTGCTTCGGGTGACACGTTTAATTAAATATATCACAGTAGAGCATCCGTAAGGGTGCATTTTTTATGCAAAAATCAAGGAGGAAATAAAAATGGGAGCAGTAATTGATCTTTCAACTGCGGGAACAAGACTGGGCCTGGCATTCGAAACAACTGGAGGCGTTAGACCTACATCTAATTATATAAACATTCCAGGACCAAAAAGTATACCTGCAGCAGATGACGCACCTAGTATGTTAGAAACAACAAGCCTTAATGCTACAAAGTATCGTACATATATCCCTGGACTGCGTGATATAGCAGGTGGCGATATTGCGGTTACATTTAATTACACTCAGGCATTTTGCGATACTTGGGATGACCTTTATGAGACAAACGAGACAAATAAGGCTTCTGGCAAGAGAGCATGGCTTGAAATTTATACACCAGGAATTGACGACGCTTTTTATATTCCTGTAGACATTATTAGCAGGGGTAATCCTGGCTATGAAGTTGACAGTGTTCTTGAAACAACAGCACACTTCACACCTATTGGCGAGCCTGTATTTGACGATGCAGTATATCCAACAGATGCAGCTTCAGCATAAATTTAATAACAATGTGTCGGGTGCGATGATCTGATTGGGTTGTCGCACCCCTTTTTTTATATAACGGAGGAAAAAGATATGGGAACTTTTAAATTTAATGGAGAAGAATACGAAGCAAGAACAGTTGATTTTGAATATCTGGTATTTGCAGACAAATTAGGTGTTGATACCGATCATTTATTTGGAGTAGCGGGTATGAATTGTTATTTGTCATATTGTACCGGCATGAGAGAGCGAGAAGCAGCTGCGGCAATTAATGAATATGTCATTAATAATTCTGGTAAATTTCCAGAAGAAGTAATGGATGCATATTTAGCAAAATGCGAGGAAAGCGGTTTTTTTCGCGCTCTGGACAAAGGACAGGAAGCAAACAAGGGAGCAGCGGAGACAGAGGAAGAGATACGAGAAGAGACTACAGAAAAGAAGGCAACGAGAAAATCAGCTACAGAATAAAACTGTTTAGTGAATGGTTTCCGGTTTGTTCTTTGTACGGAATGACAGAAGAACAATTTTGGCGTTCAAATCCCCGGATTATTGAAGTGTGGGAAACGGCGTACAAAGCAAAACAAGAAAGCATTAATCATATGGCTTATACAATATTTGGCACATATGGATTAAGTGCATTTACAACTGCGATTGATGGTGTTCTTAACGGCAAAAAAGCCGTTTGTAAATACATTGAAAAACCTATTGAATTATTTGAACCTTCTGAAGCTGAAAAAGAAATAAAGAGACAGCATGAAGTACAGGAAAGCAGAAGGGAAGTAATGGAGTGGTGTTATTCAATGAAAAAGAAATTAAGTAGGAAGGAGGTCAAAGAATAAATGCAAACTATAGATAGTTTGGGTATTGAAATTACTGCGGATTCCCAAGGCGCAAATAACGCGTTAAAAGATGTAACTGCAAATCTTAAAAATGTAAAAGATGCCCTAAAAGGATTTAATAACAGTAATTTTAAAGAAATGGCTTCTTCTATGCAACAAGTCAAAAATGCAGTTGATTTGTTGACAACTAAAATCAAAGTTTTAAACAGTATGCATGTAAAACTTGATTTAGATACTTCAGGAATAAATAAGTCAACAAAATTTATTAACAATTCAGCAGATTCTATTAGGCGTGAATTGGCTGGCTTGAAGCCTATTGCTAATGCGGCCTTATCTGGTGATAGTAGTGCAGTATCGTCTTTTCAGCGAAAAGCAATGTCTATTCAGAGTTCTATTGAAAAGATAAAGTCTGAATTTGCTAAGATGGGCGACACAAAAATTGACAACCCAGAGTTGATTGCTGTTAGAGAAAATATAGAAAAGACTACTGAAGAATTACAAAAATATAAAGCGGAAGCAAGCAATATAACTCCGGCAATGCAAGAAAACAATCCTATATGGGATGAATTGCAAGAGAAGATACGACAGACAGAACTAGAACTTGCCAGATATAAACAAACAGAGGAATCAATTATTAATTCAGGACAAGAAAAAATTGATCCTTTGCAATCTGCAAGAGACAGTATTAGCGAAACTGAAGCAGGGCTACAAAAATTATCAAGTCAAGTTGATGCGGCCGCTTCGAAGATAAACAAAAAGCAAATAAAGCCTGACACTAAAAGTGGAGAACTTGCTATTGAATCGTACATTAAGACATTAAGCAAACTTAAAAGTGCTTTTTCTAGTGCATTAGGTGGATTTTCCAAACTAGGCGGCAAGTTAATTGAACCATTTAAAAAGGCTAAATCTGGTTTGGAGAGTATAAAAAATGCTTTTGATAAGGTCCATAATTTTTTAGATAAAGGTTTTATGAAAATCCTTCGGTATGGATTCGGTATCAGAAGTCTTTATGTATTATTTAGAAGACTTAAAGAAGCAATAAAAGATAGTTTTGTAGAATTGCAAAAAAGTGGCGCGTTTGTTCAGGAAACAAAGGCAAATATTGAAGGCTTGAAAAATGCATTAACTACATTGAAGTTTCAATTTGGTGCAGCTTTTCAGCCTATTTTTAATGCAATTGCACCGGCCCTTCAGACGCTTATAAACTACCTTGTATCTGTAATGAATATTTTATCTGCATTTACTGCGAAGTTGATGGGTAAATCCACTTATTCTAAAGCAGTGGCATCATCAGGCGCTATAGCAAGTAACATGGGTTCTGCTGCAGGTAGTGCCAAGGAATTAAACAAACAGCTACAAGGATTTGACGAACTTAATAACCTTACTTCAAACTCGCCTGGCGGCGGCGGTGGAGGCGGTGGCGGTGGAGGCGCCGGAAGTGGTGCTAACTACGTTACTGAATCAGTAGACAGCATTCTTGGCGATTTTGCAAATGAACTTATTGACAAAATACGAGCCGGCGATTGGAAGGGTGTAGGTCAGGCTATATCAGATAAACTGTCTGAAGCCATGGAATCTATTCCGTGGAATAAGATTTATAAAAAAGCTGAAAACTTTGGAACAGGTTTAGCACAATTCCTTAATGGCTTAATTACACCTAGATTATTCGGTAATGTTGGAAAGACTATTGCTAATTCCCTAAACACAGCATTCTTATTCCTTAACAGTTTTGGCAAGGAATTTGATTGGAAGAACTTTGGAAACTCAATAGCAACAGGCATAAATGATTTCTTTAAAAATGCCGATTTTGCCATGTGGGGCGATACTGTCCATACATGGATTGGTGGAATCCTAGATGCAGGGATTGAACTACTTGACAAGACCGATTTTGAGCAAATTGGTACGAAACTAGCTGACTTTATAAACAACCTTGACCCTATAGACCTTCTGAGCAAAATAGCTGTTTTTATCCATAAACTACTGAATGGTATAAAGAAACTACTTGCAAGTTTATGGCAAAATCTTAATTCCGATATTAAAAAGGGAATAAAAGATTATATTGTTGAGGCACTTTCATGGATGCCATCTAATCTCCCTTTGATTTTAGCATGGTCTAATTACCTTGCGGATTTTGCAAATTCAGTATTAGACGGAATAAAAGCTACGTTTAAAGCTATTGGCGAAGAGATTAAGAAAAGCATTAACAAACTTCTGTTTGGTGGTGGTACAACTACAGGCTATAACGGAATGCCATCTGATGTTGCCAATAACATAATGGGCGACAAAGGTTTGTCAACTTATGGTGAAAACATTATTAATGGTATTAAAAAGGGCTTTACAAATCTGTTAGATAAATTTGATGTAGTTCAAAAACTATACGACAAAATTAAAAAAGATTTTCAAACTATATTTGATATGTTTTCGCCTGCAAAAGCAATGTTTCCTTTTGGCGCTAATATTCTGTATGGAATATTAAAGGGTTATCTTGACGCTCTTAAGAAAAAGGGTGGCGAGTTCATTAATAAGTTATGGGATTTGTTCCGTGACAACGACAATGGCGGTAGCAAAGGCAACAAACAGAGTGCAGATTTTGAGATTACCTTATCAGGAGTTGTTGACAGCATACCTGGAATTGACAACCTTAAAAGTAAATACAATCTGCTGAAGACAGCATGGCAAGGAAGAACATCTGAATTTAAGACAAAGATGACAGGTGTAATCAAGAGCATTGATGAAACCCTTGGATTAACTGAAAAGTTTGGAGACTTACGAAAAGGATGGACAGGTGCTTCAGCAACATTTACAACCGCTGTTGGCGGTGCCATTAACGACATCAAAGACTTAACAGTTGGTGAGAACAGTTGGCTGTCAAGAATCAATAAGTTAATAGCTGGATGGAAAAAAGGTGCATCTGCAAAGTTTAGTGTTAAGTCAGTATTTAACGGCAAGAGTAAAGGTATTGGCAATTTGAATGATGGAGATTCCAGTTGGCTAGGCAGATTTAATACTCTTTACAACACATGGAGTAACAACGGCAAGAACAACAAAACAGCAAGTGCATCCTTTAACGCATCATTCGATAAAACAGCAAAAGACCTTGGTGATTATGCGTCAGCCATGAGTGATTTGCAGAGTAATTGGAAAGGCGCAAGTGCTGAATTTTCTGCAAGTGCATCAATAACAGCCACGGTTGCATCAACCATAGATTCAAGTAGTTTGTCTAATACTTTTGCACAAGTGAACGAAGCTATTGAAAGATGGTTGAGAAATAATCCCAATGCAAGGAAGTTTATGAATGCAAAGGGACCAACCGTAGCCACAGGTGGTATCATTACGCCTTATGGTTTTCAGACATTTGCAAATGGTGGTAGACCACACGGCACAATGTTTTTAGCGGGTGAAGCCGGACCGGAAATCGTAGGTCATGTCGGTGGCAGAACAGAAGTGCTAAATAAATCACAACTTGCTAGTACAATGGTTGCTGCAACAAGGTCTGGTATGGTGGCAGGTTTGAAATCAGTTATGCCGTTAGAGTTTAAGATGAACGGACCTATGTATGCAAATACTACACCGCCAGAATCATTAAAGTACAACACAAGCAATATTACGGCAAATGGTTATTCTGCAAATAGTAATTATGACAGTAATTCGATTGCTGAAAGTAATTATTTAATGCAGGAACAAATCAGACAACTAGAAGAACAAAATAGGCTTCTTCAAATAATTGCAGACAAAGACCCTAACATTAAGGTTAAGGATGTTTTCGATGCAACACGAAAAGGAGCAACAGAGTATTACAACAGGACTGGTAACAGTCCATTTTTATTTTAAATGAAGGGGATAGAATATGGATAATGGACAATGGCTACTAAAAGTGGGTGATTATCCTATCCCGCTAAAATATATGATGATAGACACATATGATGCAAGCCCAGATCAGAGACAAGACCTGGATGCATACCGCGATGCAGACGGATATATGCACCGCAACACTTTACCGCATACAGCAACAAAGGTGGAGTTTCAAACCCCGCCTTTGTATACGTATGAATTTAGAGAACTTATAGACAATATCAGGGCTAACTTTACCAACTTATTAGAGCGTAAGGTTAGCCTTACTTATTATGATGACGAAACAGACACATACAAAACCGGCGACTTTTATATGCCGGGAACGATGACGTATAAGAGAATGAATATAAAAATATATTCACAAAATCGTATCTGTTTCATTGAGTATTAGGGAGGGATGTTATGAGTAGTGCAAACGATTATAATTATCTCTTTTCCAAGAACATACAGAAACGAGTAAGCATTACGTTCAAAGACGATAACGACCAATGGGTAACACTTGGCAATTCGGATATAGTCAGTGAACAGATGTCGTTGGAAGACAGCCTATGTAGTGAAGAAAACCTACGATATGGTGCTTGTGAATCTGCTTGTTTCAAAATGCAACTTGTTTCGGATTACAGGCTTGAAGGCAGAATGATAGGTGTTCAGATAAACCTAACTGATGAAGTTGGAAGGCTTGTAGATGACCAAGGCAATTATATCGTGGATGCAGACGGCAA
>JAEIGA010007949.1_pt1 | contig 16088 bp, 18 predicted proteins | sample 9270691 | NCBI WGS metagenome assembly JAEIGA01 (sample SAMN17057246, study PRJNA624740) | gut metagenome | biome: biome; isolation source: fecal sample | host: Bos grunniens | place: China: Xizang | collected 2019
ACAAGGTGAACCTTGGAGCAGTCAACCTTGAAGTAGTTGATGAGCTGTGCCAAAGGAATGTAAGTGTCGGGCTCAGGGTTGCCGAGGATCATCGTGAAGCTCTTGCCGGCCTCCGATGCGGCCTTGAGACGAGTGAAGAGGGTGGAAATGAGAACGGGATGGGGGTTCATCATAACCTTAACCTCGAACTCGGGATGCCACCAAGCCTCACGCTGCTCGAGCTCCTTACCGCTCATCTTGCGAACGCGCTCGCAAACCTCACGGTCCTTGAAGGGAACAAAATCAGCGGGCTCAAAGCTGAACTTTGTTGCAGGGTCTACAATAAAGTCTTTCATTGTGTTACTCCTTTATCTTATTTTTTTGCTTTTTTATTAAAAACGGCAGTGCCGCTTTTTACTTTTTCCATTGGCCCTCAAGCATGACGCGCGAGACCTGCATTTTGTGGTCAACGATCACAAGGTCAGCACGTTTTCCGACAGCGATCTCGCCGCGATCGTAGAAGCCGACGGCGCGCGAGGGGTTGTAGGAGGCAAACTTGAAAACGTCAACTAAGGATGCACCCGTATGCTTGATCATATTACGGCAAGAGATGTCCAGCGTCATTTTTGAGCCGGCGATCTCGCCCGAATGGTCGAAGTTGATGTCGTCCACATCGTCATAGCCCTCGGGGATGGGGCCGTCACAGGCATAGGCGTCGGAGATCAGAATGATGCGATCGTCCCCCTTGATCTTCCTTGTAAGACGGAGGAGATAAGGATCGACGTGGATGCCTCTGCTGTCACAGATCAGCTCGGCATAGATCTCGTGATTTCTGTAAACAGTCTCGTCAACGCAGGGTGTTCTGCACTCGGGGTACTTCTCAAGCGTGCCGGTTGCATTCAGATGATGTGTTCCGATTCTCAGGCCATAGGGCATAAGCGCCTCGATCTGATAGGGCTCGGCCTCGCTGTGTGCGACCGAGAAGGCTACACCGGGAGTCCTTGCCATAGCGTCCAGAACAAACTGAAGAATGTTCTCACGCTCGGGGGCAAGCGCCCAAACCTTGACAAGGTCATAGGCCGCTTCGATGATCGGCATATAGCGTGCACTGTCCACCGGACCCTTCCAGGGATTGGATTCGCGGTCACAACCGAATTTAGGATTGAGATACGGGCCTTCCATATAAAGACCGCCGATGTTGGCACACTCAGGCTTTTTCATCGCCTCGCGAAGCGTGGCAATGGCCTTTACGTATCCCTCCGTGTCCATACTGAAGTATAGCGCGGGGAGAAGCGTGGTTGTACCGTGATTCAAATGATGGAGAGAAGCTACCTCGGGGGCATCCTGGAAAAACACCTTTCCGTCCGAGTGTGTGTGAATGTCCACAAAGCCGGGACCGACGTAGAGCCCGTCGGCATCCACGACCTCACAGCCCTCGGGAAGCGTCATTTTCCGCATTTCACCAAACGAGGCGATCTTTCCGTCTTCCACCAATATAAGCGCGTCCGGTATAAAATGGTCGCGCATAATAAGCGTTGCGTTTTTAATGGCAATCATATGTATTTCATCCTTTTCAGAAGGCGTGAAAAATCACGTCTTATTCTTTATTATTCTACCATTTTGTCTAAGATTTGTCAAGGGCTTTCGGGCAATATAAAAACAGAAGATCCGAGATTTTCCGATGTTTGATTTGGACGGAAAATTCGGATCCTTGTTTGTTATTCCGCAATGCCGCGAAGCGCTGTCTCGACTTTGGTCACGCCGTCCCTGTCAAGGACCGCATAAACCAGATACCGGCCGCTCGCAAAGACCTTCGCGTTTTCAAATTTGGGATATTCCTTGGTGTTGTAGACCACACCGTTTTCAAAGTTGCTCTTGATCTTGGCCAAATACTTTTTTAATAGCTTCTGATTTTGCGAGAGGTGCGCGGTGTCTTTCATATGAAAAACGCCGATCTCACTGAAATTGGTGCTGTCTGCGCAGGTGACGATATGGAAATCGTCGATATCTGCAAGGTCCGAAAAATACGTGCGCATATAATATTCGGAATTGTCAACGTATCCAAATTCGGTCGGGCAGGCCTTTTGGAGTGCCTCGCTTACCGTTTTGGCGTCAGGATTTTCCTTTGCGGAAAGGGGAATGCAGAGACAAAGCACCAAAAGGACAAAAAACAAAAAACGAAAAAGAGCTTTCATATTTCCTCCAAATAGCCGTGCGTACGGATATAGCGAAGAACCTCCAAAAGCCCCTCGCGGTTCAAATGGATTCCGTCACCGCCGTTGTCGTATTCGGGTCTCAGATATCCCTCGGCGTCGCCAAGTGCGGAGGCGGTGTCCAAATACCCAAGCTCATATTCGCGCGCCAGGTCGCAGAGCCACGAGTTACAAAGACGAATACGCTCCGGCGTATAGGCGCTGATCTTACAGGTCTTGGCGACCGGAAAAATGGACTGAACAAGGATCACGGTTTCGGGCGACGTACTTTTGACGGAATTGATCAGCATTCGGTAGCATTGCTTGAACATATCCTCGGTATAATAGGATGCTCCGTTATTGAGCCCCAGTGTGATGACCAGAATTTCCGGCTTTTTGCGCAAAAGCGCCTCGGAAAGCGTGAGCGCTTCACCTGTGCAGGGGTAAAAAAGTCGTGTGCTTGTGATGCCGGGAGAAAGAGAGAGCGTCCCCGAGCAGCAGACCTTGCCGTTTTGAACGGTAGCACCCGTCCACACCTGCTCGGAGGATTTACCGCCTTCCAGGATCCCGTAATGCCAAAGTCCGTACGTGGTGGACTCACCCAAAAAGGTGATTTTTCGGATATACTCATCGCCCAGATCCTCGGTCGGATTCAGAAGGGCACTCGGAACGGATTCCGAGCCTACAGTTCTGCTGCCGGAATGATTTGGGTACATTCCTTTCGGAAGAAAACGAGCCATACAGAAAAGAAGTAACAAAATCAAAAAAAGAATTCCGCCAAAAACAAAGTGAGCAACGGAAAAGATCGGTTTTGGTTTCATATGAACTCCGTACGTTTGGAAATTTCAATATGCCAAGCGATCAAAGCGGCTAACTTTTTTTGACGGAAAAGCCCAGCATATCTGGGACTATTGTTTCCTTTTGTTCGGACTGTATACCGATCGGTATTCGGAAGTTGTTTCCTTTTTCCTTGTGATAAATCGGGAGACAATAAGAGCACCGATGGCGTAAAGAAGGATGTAAATGAGTGCCAAAACGAGAGATGAGGATGGCGAAAGTGAATCCTTAAAAGGAAGCCAGACAAAGAGGATGAGAGCCAAGGAGAGCATGGCAAAATGGACAGGAAGCTTCCACGCACCCTTGGTTTTTATCTCGGTAACAAGCGCATTGGCAAGCGCGATCAAGAAGCAAAGAGGGAAGAAGCGCAAAAGCGTCAGCGGATATGGATTTGCGCTTGTCCGATAAAGATCTATCATTATGATCAGATAAAAAATACTGAGGATGGAGTAGGCGCAGGATGCATGAATGAATGATTTTTTCAGAATTTTAATCAACATGGGTCGATCCTTTCTTGTATGTTCGCTTTATTTTACCATACGACCGACGAAATTTCAACGGTTTTGTGTAAATAATTACAGACAAAAAAAGGATATGCGTGTGGAAATATGAAGCGTTGCCCGTTTTTTTCTTGTCTAAACGGCAAGCTCAAAAAGAAAACTATGCAAAAAGGAGGAATGCTATGAAAACCATAAAAAAATATTTTGGGGCCTTGATCCTGTTTGCGTTGCTTTTTGCTGTGGTGGCTCACGCGAAGGAAGGGAGCATCAGCTGGTATTGCAAAAGAAACAAGGAGCATAAACAGCCCCTTGCTGATCCGGAGCTTCGAGTGGTAGAGAGGTATGACGGGTATTATATTGATCATCGGCACAATGACGATGCTGCGGATAAGGTGATCTATCTGACCTTTGACGCCGGATATGAAAACGGGAATGTCGCAAGGATTCTGGATGTTCTCAAGGAGGAGCAGGTCCCCGGTGCGTTTTTTGTTCTTAAAAATCTGATTTTAAAGAACGGCGATCTTATCTCGCGTATGATAAACGAGGGACATCTTGTTTGCAACCATACGGCCACGCATAAGGATATGACCAAATGCACCTCGCTTGAGGAGTTCCGCACCGAGCTTGAGAGCTTGGAGAAGATTTACCTTGACGCTACGGGAATGCGGCTTTCTCCGTACTACCGTCCGCCGGAGGGAAGGTTCAACGAGTCATCCTTGCGCTATGCCAAGGAGATGGGGTATAAAACTGTTTTCTGGAGCTTTGCTTATGCCGATTGGGACAACGATAGGCAGATGTCTCCTGAGGAAGCCAAGAGAAAGATCTTGATGCATGCGCATAACGGTGAGGTGATGCTTCTGCATCCCACCTCTGCCACAAACGCGGCCATTCTGAGGGATGTGATTCGAGCGCTGAAGCAAGAGGGGTATCGGTTTGGAACACTGGACGAGCTGACGGCGGCATGAAAAGATCCGTCCGATTTTTTACGTGGATGCTGCTGATATGCCTCTGTACGTTTTGGGCTTCGGGAAAGGATCGTGCGGACAACGTATATCACGCGCACGAAAATTCATCGATGAAGATCGCGCTGACATTTGATGACGGACCGCACCCCATTCTCACGCCGAAAATTCTTGACATTCTTAAAAAGCACAAGGTTCACGCTACCTTCTTTTTGGTGGGCGAAAACGTAAAAAACTATCCCGACTTAGCACAGCGGATTCTAAGGGAAGGCCACGAAATCGGAAATCACACCTACACACACGGAAGAGTTTCTGAGCGCGGTTTTTTTGAGATGCGAAGGGAGATTGAGCTTTGCGAGGCGGCGATCTATGAGCAGACCGAATACAAAACAAAGCTTCTTCGTCCCCCTGAGGGCATTCTTGACAGTAAGATCAAATCCATTTCCCGGGAAATGGACTACAGCGTTATTCTGTGGAACATTGATACTAAGGACTGGGCACACGCGGCACCGCAAAGCATATGCCGAAACGTGGTCGAGCACATTTCACCGGGAAGCATTATTTTAATGCACGATTATATCGGCTTTGACAGCCCTACGCCCGAGGCACTGGAGCTTTTTTTGCCCATTTTGCTGGAACGCGGCTACCAGTTTTCCGTGGTCAGCGATTTGATCGGAAGCTACTGAAAACGGCGGAGCCTTTGTGGCTCCGCCGTTTGATTCACATATTACTTTTCTTTTTGGAGGAGGCCTTTGGTGCCGACTCCTTCAGAACGTATTTCGGGGGCTTTTGATTTTTTACACAGTCATATGTGATGTGTACCTCAGCAATATCCGCGCGCGAGGGAATCTCGTACATGATCTTCATCATCACGCCCTCGGTGATCGCACGAAGACCGCGTGCACCGGTATTTCGCTCCATTGCCAGCTCGGCGATGGCCTCGATGGCCTTGTCCTTGAAGACCAGCTTGACACCGTCCATAGCAAAGAGTGCCTCATACTGTTTGATGAGCGAGTTCTTGGGCTCCTTGATGATGCGCGTAAGCGCGTCCTTGTCGAGATCGGTCAGGGAAACGATGACAGGGATTCGGCCGACCAGCTCGGGGATAAGTCCGAACTTGACAATGTCGTGGGGCGTAACGTCCTTAAAGATGCCGTCACTCCGCTTTTCGGCTTTACCTCTGATGTTGCTGTTAAAGCCAACGGTGCTGTTGTCGTTCCGCTTTTCGATGATCTTCTCAAGCCCGTCAAATGCACCGCCGCAAATGAACAGGATGTTTTCGGTGTTGATCTGAATGAACTCTTGATTGGGGTGCTTACGGCCGCCCTGCGGGGGTACGTTGGATACCGTTCCCTCCAGGATCTTGAGGAGTGCCTGCTGAACACCCTCACCCGAAACGTCGCGCGTGATCGAGCGGTTTTCGCTCTTGCGAGAGATCTTGTCTACCTCATCGATATAGATGATGCCGCGCTCAGCGCGTTCAATATCAAAGTCTGCCGCCTGGATCAGACGGAGAAGAATGTTCTCAACGTCCTCGCCGACGTAGCCCGCTTCGGTAAGCGTGGTGGCATCGGCAATGGCGAAAGGAACCTTCAGGGTCTTTGCCAGCGTTTGCGCGAGATAGGTTTTACCCACACCCGTTGGACCGATCAGCAGGACGTTGCTCTTTTGAATGTTAACGTCTCCCGCCTTGTCGGAGTTCTTGCTGAGGATCCGCTTGTAGTGGTTGTATACCGCCACGCTAAGTGCCACCTTGGCCTCGTCCTGTCCGATGATATACTCATCCATGGATTTTTTTATATCCATAGGCTTGGGCAGGGATTCAAAGGTGAGCTGCTCGGTATTTTCCGCGGGAATCTCCTCTTCGAGGCTATCGTGAATCAGCTGTTCACAGATGTCCACACAGAAATCACAGATATAAATGCCGGTGGGCGAGGGAATCAGGAAATCCACCTGTTCCTCGGTTCGCCCACAAAAGGCACAGCATCTGAGGTTTCGGTTATCGTTTTGATTAGCCATAAAATCTGCCTTTCAGAGAATTAAGCGCGCTTGTCTAAAATCTTGTCAATGAGACCGTAATTCAATGCTTCTGCGGCGGTCATATAATTGTCTCTTTCGGTATCTTGCGCGATGACCTCAAGCGGCTTGCCGGTGTTGGCGGCAAGAATACGGTTGAGATTGTCGCGGGTGCGGAGAATGAGCTCAGCCTGGATCTTAATGTCCGAGGCCTGGCCCTTGGCACCGCCAAGAGGCTGGTGGATCATGATCTCACTGTTGGGAAGCGCGAAGCGCTTGCCCTTGGTGCCCGACGAGAGCAAGAATGCTCCCATGCTTGCCGCCATACCGATACAAATGGTGGAGACGTCACACTTGACAAAATTCATCGTATCATAGATCGCCATACCTGCCGTGACCGAGCCACCGGGGCTGTTGATATAAAAGGCGATATCCTTGTCAGGATCCTGCGCCTCAAGGAACAACATCTGGGCAACAACAAGGGAGGCGGTGGTGTCATTCACTTCATCAGAAAGGAAAATGATGCGGTCATTGAGAAGGCGAGAAAAAATGTCATAGGAACGCTCGCCGTGTCCGGTCTGTTCAACGACCATAGGGACCAGTGCGTTTTTGATTTCGTTATTCGAGAACATAGGTATCCTCCTGATTCAGATTGAATTTGACAAGCTTACGCCTCAGCCTTATCTGCCTCAGCCTTGGCTTCAACAACGGTGATGGCTGCCTTTTCCTTTACGAAGTCTACAGCCTTCTTCACCTTCATATCCTCTGCAATGGCAGAAGAATCAATGCTTTCCTTAACCTGCTCAAGGGTGACGTTGTATGCCTTGGCAATTCTTTCGTACTCACCCTCGATATCCTCCTCGGAGGCTACAAGGTTTTCAAGCTCAGCGATCTTCTCAAGAGCCAGTCTTGCCTTGACCTGCTTCTCAGCTCTCGGACGGAACTCCTCGCGAAGCTTCTCCAGGGTAAGACCCGTGTACTTGAAGTAAGTGTTCAGGTCCAGACCGCTCATACGGAGATTGTTGTCGTAGTCTCGGATGAAGTTTTCGGTCTCGTTTACAAACATGGGCTCGGGGATCTCGGCAACCAGCTTTTCGATGAGAGCGTCCATCAGCTTCTCCTCAAGAGCAGACTCAGCCTTTGCGTCGTGTCTCTTTTCGATTTTTGCCGTGAGATCTGCCTTGTATTCAGCAAAGGTATCAAATTCCGAAACATCCTTAGCAAAATCATCGTCAAGCTCGGGAAGCTCTACCTTGTTGATGGCATGGATCTTGGTCTTGAAAACGGCAGCCTTGCCGGCAAGCTCAGCAGCGTGGTACTCAGTGGGGAAGGTAACGTTTACGTCAAACTCCTCACCGATGGCGTGACCGGCAACCTGCTCCTCAAAGCCGGGGATGAATGCGCCGGAGCCAAGCTTCAGCGAGTGCTTCTCGCCCTTGCCGCCCTCAAAAGCAACACCGTCCACAAAGCCCTCGTAGTCGATCACAGCGGTGTCACCCATCTCGGCGGCACGGTCAGTAACCTCGATCTCGCGGGAGTTTCTCTCACGAACGGTATTGATCTCGCGCTCGATCTCCTCATCGGTTACGGGCTCAACGACCTTTTCCACAGCGATACCTGCATAATCCTTGATTTCAACCTCGGGCTTTACGTAGATCTTTGCCGAGAGAACAAGGCCGTTCTCGCCTTCAACCGAAACGATGTCGAACTCGGGCTGTGCCACGATGTCCTTGATGTCAGCTTCCTTGATGGCATCGGTGTAAACGGTAGGAATGATATCGTTGATGGCATCCTCATAGAAAACGCCCTTGCCGTACATCTTTTCGATGATCGCACGGGGAGCCTTTCCCTTACGGAAGCCTGCGATGTTGATGTTCTTTACCTGCTTACGGTAAACCTTCTCGATGGCAGCCTCAAAAACTTCCTTTTCTACGCCGATCTCGAGCTCATACATGCTCTTTTCGGTCTTTTCGCATTTTAACAGTTTCATTTTTTTGTCCTCCAAATGAAATTTTTACATACTTTATTATTTTACATTTTTTTGGTAACAATGTCAAGGGCTTTTCGGATTTTTCTTAAATATTAAATATCGGAAGAGATCTTCTTGGGAATAAAATTCAAATGATCGGCGGAGATCAAGGAATAGGTGATCCCATCCTCCACAAAGGAATTCGGGTGATCGTAACAGCCGTGGATGTGACCGTAGAAGCACCTCTTGATTCCGTACTCCTTCAGCACCGAGAGGATCTCCTCACAGCGAAACTCCCGAAAAACGGGTGGGAAGTGAAGAAAAACCACGCGTTCAAGGTCACCGGGATATTGCTTTCCGTCCTCCAGGCTGAGTCTCAGACGCATAGCCTCGCGGTGAATGATCTTGTCATAGTCGGTGTTTTCCGGAATGCCGTTCAGGCTTTCGTCATTGAACCAGCCGCGGCTTCCGCAGATCACCAGATCCTCGGCAAGCAAAGCGTTATTGTAAAGACACTTTACGGTGTGGATGTCGTTTTCCTCAAAAAAAGCGTGAATCTTGCTGAGCGTTGCCCACCAGAAATCGTGGTTTCCTTTTCCGATGATCTTAAAGCCGGGCAGGGAATCCAAAAAGGTCAGGTCCTCCTTGGCCTCCTTAAGCGTCATCGCCCAGGAAATGTCGCCCGGAAGAATGACCGTGTCTGCAGGAGTGACCAAAGCGTTCCAATTTCGAGTCAGCTTTTCCACGTAATTCTGCCAACGCTTTCCGAAAACCTCCATGGATTTGTTTGTGGTCTCATTGGTGGAAAGGTGCAGATCGGCAATGGTAAAGATTGACATTTTTTCTCCTTTCCGCAAATGAATGAATGTTGGAGTTGAGGGGATACTAAGATTGTCTCTCAGAATTCTGAAAGACGTTAAAAACAGAGAAACAGGAGTAAAAACATGGAGCAAAACAACAAAGAATATTGCAAGGAATGCCATTTTAACGCAGGCATTCATTGCGATGTTAAGAACTGTGTATATCACAACGGCGAAAACCATTGTACCGCAGAGGTCATTTCTGTGATTCCGCACAATGCAACCACAAGCGATGAGACGGCTTGCGGTACCTTCCAGCAGAGAGAATTCTGATGGGTTTCTCTGTGGCGCGCCTCATTTGAGGCGCGCTTTTTATCTGGCGAGGTAACGGTAGACCTCGCTCAGCATATCCTTCGGATCGATCACCGTATCGAAGTTTACGGGGCGCTTATCAAGATCGCGAAGCGGATAAGCGATCTCGGTCTTGGTGGAGGCGGAAAGCATATCCAGCGCCTTCAGCTCATCCTGCGGCTTTTCGCCGACAAGTGAGGCGTAGACGTCAGCGGCGAACTTGTAGGGGCTGGCGGTGGAGGCAACCACGAGCGGTGTCTTGCTTCCACTGTCGCGAAGGTATTTGTCGGCACAGGCGAGTGCGACCGAGGTGTGCGTGTCGGCCAGATAGCCGTTTTTCTCAAAGGTCTTGCGAATGGTGGCAGCGGTTTCGGCCTCATCGGCATAATAGCCGACAAAGGTCTCGTTGATCTTGGCCAATACGTCGGCGTCCACCGTATATTTTCCGGTGTTCTTGAGAGCTTCCATATATTCCGTGGTCTTCCTTGTGCCCGCCACAAAGTAGAGAAGGCGCTCAAGATTGCTGGAGATCAGAATGTCCATCGAGGGGGACATAGTGAGATGGAAATGACGGTTGCGGTCGTATACGCCCGTGCGAAGGAAATCGGTCAGAATGTTGTTGACGTTGGATGCGCAGATCAGCTTGCCGATCGGAAGCCCCATATTCTTGGCAAGATAAGCGGCAAAAATGTTGCCGAAGTTTCCGGTGGGAACACAAAAGTCTACGGTCTCGCCCATTTGGATATCACCGCGGCAGATGAGATCGCAATAAGCGGAAACGTAATAGACGATCTGCGGGGCCAGACGCCCCCAGTTGATCGAGTTGGCGCTGGAGAAGAAGTAGCCGTCCCCATCCAGCTTTTCTGCGGCGGCGGCATCCGAGAAGATGGCCTTCACGCCGTTTTGCGCGTCGTCAAAGTTTCCGCGGATGGCACAAACGTTTACGTTGCTTCCGGTCTGCGTCGCCATCTGAAGCTTTTGCACGCGGCTTACACCGTCAACGGGATAGAAGACCATGATCTTAACGCCGTCAACATCCTTGTAACCCTCAAGAGCGGCCTTTCCCGTATCTCCCGACGTGGCAACGAGAATCAGGGCCGTGCGCTTCTCGCCGCACTTGACGAGTGCACGGGAGAGGAGGCGAGGCATGATCTGGAGCGCCATATCCTTGAAGGCGGCCGTGGGACCGTGCCAGAGCTCCAGCGAATAAAGACCGTCGCGGATCTTAGCCAGCGGCGCGGCGCCCCCCACAAAGGAATCCTCACGGTAAGCCTCCTTGCAGTCGGCCAAAAGCTCATCGTAGGTATAGTCGGTCAAAAAGAGCGAGAGGATCTTGGCCGCGCGCGTCGGATAGTCGTCATGGCAAAGCTTTTCGATATCCTCACGGCTGATCGAGGGGATTTCCTCGGGGACGAAAAGTCCGCCGTCAGCGGCAAGACCTTGTTTGATGGCAAACGCCGCACTTACCTTGGCGGCACCTGCATCTCTGGTGCTTTGAAACATCATAAAATTTATATCTCCTTATATGTTTTTCAGATAGGGATGCTTTTTAAGAGCCGAAGGCATCCTCAATGTGACAGATTTTTTCAACCGTCGGCGTTCGAAGGAGACCCGAGCGGTGTTTTAAGTAAACCTCAATAATATCAAATCGCGGCATTTTTTCGGTTTCGCTTTTACATAGATATGCGCTTGCCGCGGCAAGTGTGCGCTTTTGCTTGGGGGTGTCCACCGCCTCAAGCGGCGAGCCGTAGGGAAGGTCGCCGAGCGCGGTCAGCGTTCTGGCCTTGACCTCAACGAAAACGATCTCGTTTTTGCGCGAAGCAATGATGTCGATCTCGTTTTTTCCGGCACGGAAGTTACGCGCAAGGATCCGATACCCCTTTCTTTTCAGGTGCCTGACAGCGGCGCTTTCGCCGAACCGTCCCAGCTCGGTCGTTGTGATATCAGCTTTGGCCATCGTTCAAAAAACGAATAAACTGTGTGCGATGAATGGGCGTGGGGCCGTATTTCCGAAGTGCCTCCATATGTGCCTTGGTTCCGTAGCCCTTGTGCTTGAGAATACCGTATTCCGGATATTCCGCATCCATATCGATGCACATGCGGTCTCGCGTTACCTTGGCAAGCACCGAGGCGGCGGCAATGCTGGGGGAGATGGCGTCGCCGTGAATGACTGTGCGGACGGGAAGGGGAAAGTCGCGTCCGACGTTGCCGTCGATCAGCGCGAAGTCCGCAGGGACGTCAAGTCCGGCGATTGCGCGTCGCATGGCCAGAAGTGTAGCCTCCAGGATGTTCAGGCGGTTGATCTCCTCCACCGAAGCTTGAGCGACCGAATAAGAGATGGCTTTTTCGGTGATCACATCAAACAAAAGCTCGCGCTTTTTCTCGGTCAGCTTTTTGGAGTCGTTCAGCCCCTCGATTTGACAGTCGACAGGAAGAAGACAGGCGGCGGCAACCACGGGGCCGCACAAGGGGCCGCGCCCCGCCTCGTCTACGCCGCAGACGTTTTGATATCCAAGAGCAACAAGCTCCTTCTCAAGATTGAATTCCAGCATGATCCAATTCCTCTTTCGGTTGTTCGGGGTCGATGTCCAGTGTGATGCGGCCGATCTTTGCTGCACGGAATTCGTCCAGAAGCATATTGGCGGTCCGTTCGGTGTCGATTTCGCCGCCTGAGATCAGAAAGCCTCTCTTTTTGCCGATCAGCTCAAACAGATCGTAGTCGGAGAGATCCTCATAATGCTCCGTGCTTTCCAGCTTGTATCGTGCGGTAAGCATTTCGGGGTAAAGGGTGCGAAGTCGCGTACAAAGCGCGAAAGCGATCTCCTCGACATTGAGAATGCTGTCCTTGATGGCGCCGGTAATGGCAAGATTTTCGCCGATGATCCTGTCGTCAAACTTTGGCCAGAGAATACCGGGCATATCCATAATATCAAGTCCCGAGCCGGTCTGAAACCACTGCTTATCCAGGGTGACGCCGGGGCGGTTTTCCACCTTGGCCTTGCGGTTGCCCGAGAGCTTGTTGATCAGCGAGGATTTTCCCACGTTGGGAATGCCAAGCACCATGGCCTTAAGGCGTCGGCCGCTCATGCCCTTGCTTTCGTATTTTTCAAGCTTATCGGCAAGGATCTCCTTGACCGTGGGAAGGATCTTGGCCATTCCTTCGCCTGTCACACAGTCGGTGGGCAGACAAAAAACGGTCTTCGAGGAGAAGCGCTTGCACCAGTATTTGGTTTTGGCCGCATCCGCGAGGGAGGCCTTGTTGAGAAGAACAAGACGGGGCTTGCCCTCGGTCAGGCGATTGATCTCGGGATTGCGTGAGCTGAAGGGAATACGTGCATCGAGAATTTCGATGACGATGTCTACGTGCTTTAGGTTTTCGGTGATCAGGCGGCGGGTCTTCGCCATATGACCCGGAAACCATTGGATGATTTCAGATGGCATATCTACGTCACGCTACCTTTCCGAATTTGTCAAGCGGGGTCACGCGAAGGATCACCTTGCCGAGAATGCGGCGGCAATCCACGGGGCCGATGATGAAATAGCGGCTGTCGGCGGAGTTGTTGCGGTTATCGCCCATCACAAAGACCGATCCCTCCGGCACTTGGATTACGTCGCCGGAGATATTTAAATCGTCTTGCCAGAAACCGCCCTCAAGATAAATATAATCCTCTTGCAGAACCTCGTCCTCGGTGAAGGTGTCGTCGTCTGAAACATACACCTTGCCAAGCTCGGTCTCGATCTTGACAAATTGACCGCCCACCGCGATGACGCGCTTTACGATCGGCTCGTTAAAGCGGAGATCCCGCTCACTGGTCTGATGAAAGACTACGATATCTCCCCCGGACGGCGTATAGAAAAGATTGGAGATCAGCAGCATTTCGCCGTGCTCCAGCGTATTGTTCATCGAGGTGCCGTCCACGCGGCAGGGTCTTACCAGAGTCATGAAGATCAAAAAGACAACGGCTACGGCAAGCACGAGCATTTCCGCAAAGTCATATACCGTGTGGATCAGCGTTTCCTTTTGGGGGGCTTGCTTTTTTTCTTCGTTCATAATTTCCTCTTACTTTACCAAAAGATCCATCAGCGTAAAGCCGTTTGGAATGTAGTTGTTCATCTTTTCCGCACTTTGCTCCGAGAAGCTGTCCACACCGCCATAGGTCTTGGCGGAATCGTAGATCATAAAGGGAACGGGATCGATGGTATGTGTGCGGAGACGGACGGGTGTGGGGTGGTCAGGCAGGATGAGAATGCGGAAATCCTCGCCCGTGCTCTTAAGATATTCATATACGGGAGAGAGGATCTTCCCGTCGATCAGCTCAATGGAAAGCACCTTGTTTTCCAGCTCCGCGCGGTGTCCGCACTCATCGGGTGCTTCTACGTGGATATATACGTAATCCGAACCGCTCTTGAAGGCATCAATGGCGGCATCGGCCTTGCCCTTGTAGTTGGTCTTTACGTTTCCGGTTGCCCCCTCTACGTCGTAGGTCTTCATTCCGGCGCAGATGCCAATGCCTTTGATGAGGTCAACGGCGGAGATGACAGCGGCGTTAAGTCCCCATTTTTCCTTGAAGGAGGGGAGCTGCGGCTTTTTGCCGGGACTCCAGAGCCAAATGGAGTTGGCAGGCTTCAGTCCGCGCGCACGTCTTGCCTCGTTGATCGGGTGATGGTTGAGGATATCAAAGCTGCGCTTCATAATATCGCGGAATTCGGCACCGCCGTCCTCTACGCGAGGCAGATATTCACCGATGCGCTTGCCGAGAATGTCATGCGGGCGCATAAAATTGTATGTGTCATTCCCGTTTTTCCAAAGAATGCAATGGCGGTAGCTGATGCCTGTGTAGAACTTGCGGTATTCGGTTCCGAGTTCCTTTTCCAGCGTTTTTATCAGCTCGTCTGCCTCGGCGGTTGTGATCTCGTCGGCACTGTGGTCAAGAATGATCTTGTCCTCATAATCGCCCTCGTCGGTCAGCGTGACTACGTTGCAGCGATAAGCGGTCTCATCAGGCTGCATGGTAAGTCCCATGCTCATAGCCTCAAGGGGCGAGCGTCCCTTGGAATAGATCTTGGGGTCAAAGGACATGACCGCCATATTGGCCGTATCGCTTTCGGGAACCATGCCCTCGGGCACATTGGATACCGTACCCACAATGGATCTCCTTGCCAGGGCATCCATGCAGGGCTTGCTTGCTTTTTGCATCGGGGTAAGACCGCCCAGCTTTTCGATTTTTTCGTCTGCCATTCCGTCGGGAATGAGTACAAGATATTTCATAATTCAATCTCCGTAAATATATTATATAATAGAAACAACAATCCAATTATACATAGTAAAGTATAACATAAACCCTTTTTGTTGTCAATATACAAGAAGTAGAAAAACCGTGCACAAAACACGGGGTTTTTGTGCACGGTTCTTATGTTTTTTACTTTTTGGCTGCGTCGAGAATGTGATAATAGTAAACCGGCATTGCGCTCCAGCCGTGGCAAAGGCTGGCGGCGTTATTGAAGTCGCTCTGACCGTTCTCGGTCTCCCAGAAGGAGGTTGCGCCGGCATCCAGCATTTTGCTGTAGGTGGCATCGAGGTCTTTGAGGATATACGAACGGTACTTCTCCTTGTTGATCTGAAGAAGGGCATCGTACTTGAAACACATCATGCTCAGAGAACACTTGGTGATATCGTGTTCACCTGCGAGCACGTCGGCAATTCTTTCCGCGTCTTCACCCTCGACTGCACCGCAAATGTTAAAAAGGGAGATATTTTGAGAGTGAGAACAGAAAAGAAAGAAATAATTACTGACATATGATTCACGAAATCCTCGCTCCCGTCGGAGCACAAGAACAGTTAAAAGCCGCCGTAAGAAGCGGTGCAAATGCAGTTTATCTTGGTGTTGATAATTTCAACGCCCGGCGTAATGCTGACAATTTTACAACCGAAAATTTAAAAGATGCAGTTAAATACTGCCGTCTTCGTGATGTTAAAGTTTTCGTTACTCTTAACACCTTGGTTTTCGATAAAGAAATTGACGAGCTTTATAAAACTGTTAAAGCCATAGCAAAAAGCGGTGCAGACGCAGTAATTGTTCAGGATTTTGCAACAGTAAAAGCAGTTAAAGAAATCTGTCCCGAAATGCCCCTTCATGCTTCAACACAAATGGCCGTTCACAATATTGCAGGTGCAAAGCTCCTTGAAGAAATGGGCTTTTCACGAATAGTTTTAGCTCGTGAACTTTCATCAAATGAAATGAAAATGATACGTGAAGCAGTTAATGCTGAACTTGAGGTTTTCGTTCATGGAGCTCATTGTATGAGTACCTCAGGCAACTGTTATCTTTCTGCTATGCTTGGTGAAAGAAGCGGTAACAGAGGACTTTGTGCTCAGGGTTGTCGCCTTAACTGGACTAATACTCACGGCAGAGAATACGCCCTTTCGCTTAAGGATATGTCATATCTTGACAGCATAAAAGACCTTATGGAAATCGGCATTG
>JAEIGA010007950.1_pt1 | contig 16088 bp, 15 predicted proteins | sample 9270691 | NCBI WGS metagenome assembly JAEIGA01 (sample SAMN17057246, study PRJNA624740) | gut metagenome | biome: biome; isolation source: fecal sample | host: Bos grunniens | place: China: Xizang | collected 2019
AACGCAACAAATAATCTTGGAAATGCTTAAAGAATATGTTTAATTTCCCACTTTTGCGGATAGCAGCACAGGCTGCTATCAAGGGCTAATATCTAACCCAATAACGAATCCCCTCGGAGCAATCCGAGGGGGTTTTTCTATACCCATTGCAAAAGATGTTTCTTTTTGTTAAAATAAAGAAAAGAGGTGAACAAATTGGAATACCTACCTATAATACTTATTCTCGCAGTTTTTTTGTGCGTTTTACCACTGCTTAGAAGAAGGTCAAAAAGCACTCCGCAAAAGCCAACGCCACAGATTATTCCCGAATACGATAATGAAGGATATAATCGGCACGGCTACAACGAAGTCGGCAGAAACCGACAAGGCAAATATAATCGCTACTATAATGTAAAGTGCTATAAAACCGATTTGTACAGTGAAGAAGGCTTTTTAGATATTCGCAAAAATCCCCTTTACTTAACCAACCATGCTCGGGAGCGTATGCGCGAGCGAATGGGTATCAACGATTCTCACAAAATGAAAGAACTTGCCTTTGAGGCCTATCAGTTTGGTAAAAGCAAACTGCAACTTATGAAATCCGAAAGAGGAATTATTGAAGAAAAGGAATTGGAATACGGCGATAGTGTGATTTTAATTTATCGTGGTTATTGCTATGTATTCACAGAAAACAATGGCTTAAAAACCGTTTATAAAAATGATAGAGTAAGAGCATAGGCCTTTACTTTTGAATTTCCTCCTTTTGCGTATAGCAGCACAGGCTGCCATCAAGGGCTAATTAACCTAACAAAATCGCCACCCATCCGGGTGGCGATTTTTATAAGAATCCCTTGTGCAAAGGGAGGTGGTTGTACTGCGGATTTGTTGTTGATTTTTTGTTTTCGGCAAGTTCTGCTTTCAGAGCGGAAAATTGCTTTACCCACGCGAAATTCCACCGATTTTTTCGATGGTTTTTGGTTGCAAGGAGGTATAAATGTGGTATAATAAAAACAGATTCCGAAAATAATCACAAAGGAATGATGTGTATGCTGGAAAAGCTTTTTAAACTCAAGCAAAACAACACTACCGTCAAGACCGAAGTGGTGGCAGGTATCACCACCTTTATGACCATGGCCTACATTCTGGCGGTGAACCCCAGTATTTTGGGGGATGCGGGAATGAATCCCACCGCCGTGCTGCTGGCCACGGCGATCGCGTCCTTTATCGCCACCGCCGCCATGGCGCTGATGGCCAATATGCCCTTTGCTCTGTCGGCAGGTATGGGCCTGAATGCCTACCTGGCCTACACGGTGGTGCAGGGTATGGGTTATTCCTGGCAGATCGCCCTGCTGGCGGTGTTCGCTGAGGGCTTGATTTTTATCCTGCTGTCCCTGACCAATGTCCGCGAGGCGATTTTTAATGCCATTCCGCTGACCCTGAAACGGGGCGTATCCGTGGGCATTGGTCTGTTCATTGCCTTTATCGGTTTGCAAAATGCGGGCCTTGCGGTGGACGCGTCCACTTTGGTCACCATCACCAGCTTTACCGAGAATTTTTCTACCCACGGCATTTGCGCCCTGCTTGCCATTATCGGCCTGCTGCTGACGGCTGTGCTGCATATCCGCAAGGTCAAAGGTTCTATTTTAATCGGCATTGTCGCCACCTGGCTGTTGGGTATGGTCTGCCAGCTGATCGGTCTGTATACCCCTGCGCCCGAGGCAGGTTTCTATTCCCTGATCCCCGGTGCGGTGGTTTCCGTGGATTTCTCGCCCATCAAGGAGACCTTCGGCCAGTGCTTCCGTGTGGATTGGAGCGCCATCCGTCCTTTGGACTTCATCGTGGTGCTGTTTGCATTTTTGTTTGTGGATCTGTTTGATACCTTGGGCACCCTGATCGGTGTGGCGACCAAGGCCGATATGCTGGACGAAGAGGGCCGTTTGCCCCGGGTCAAGCCTGCGCTGCTGGCCGATGCTATCGGTACCTCTGCCGGCGCGGTGTTGGGTACCTCTACCGTCACTACCTTCGTGGAGTCTGCATCCGGTGTAGCTGCCGGCGGACGCACCGGTCTGACTGCGATGGTCACCGGCGGATTGTTCCTGCTGTCTACGCTGTTTGCGCCGCTGTTTACCGCCATTCCTTCCTTTGCCACCGCCCCTGCGCTGATTATGGTGGGCTTTTTGATGGTCAGCTCCGTCACGGAGATCCGCTTCGACGATGACAACCTGACCGAGGCGATTCCTGCCTATATCGCCATCATTGCAATGCCCCTGTTTTACAGCATTTCCGAGGGTATCAGCCTGGGCATTATCTCCTATGTGGTGCTGAATCTGTGCGCCGGTAAGGTAAAGAAAATTACCCCCTTGATGTATGTGCTGGCGGTACTGTTTGTGCTGAAGTATATTTTCCTGTAAATAAAAATACCCCCTGCCGGAAGTCCCGGCAGGGGTATCGTTATCTTTTTGGGTGTTGCATGCCCCACCGCAACGCAGCTTGGAGGGATTCGCATTCCAAGTCATTCCGGGCATCGATATAGTCCAGCAGAATTTGCCGGTCCTCCACACTGAGCTGGTCAGCTATGGCATAGACCCGCTCCTCCAATACGGCGCATTGCTCGGCTAAGGCAAGTAAATCCAAGTCCGTCGCCTTGCCAATATCCGCCCCATTGCACAGATCCTTTAAATAGTTTTGCATAATACGACCTCCCAACACCTATATTATAGTTACAAATTACAGTATAGTAAAGTCATTTTTTTCAAAAGATAATATAATAAAATCTTTTGAAAGGGGTGGCCGATTTGATAAGTTATGGGCCGTTGTGGAAAACAATGGAAGAGCGTGGGGAAACCACCTATACTTTGATAAATAAACACGGTCTCAACCCCAGAACGATCAACAATTTAAAACACAACAAATCCATTACGATGTATACATTGGAGCGTTTGTGTCAGATCCTGGATTGCGCACCTAATGAGGTTGTGCGTTTTGTAAAGGACGAATAATACACCCCCTGCCGGAAGACCCGGCAGGGGGGCGTTTTTTAGGCGGGACGGGATTTTGCGTTGGCTTTCGCCTCGGCTTCCCGCCGCTTTTTCTCTTCCCACTCCTTCTTGGTGAAGTCCAGCACATGCCGGTAGATCCCGGTGAACTGGGCGTGGGCGCGTTGGAAATCTTCTGTTGTGATCTTGCCCTCGTCTAAAAGACGGCACAGGTTCTTGGCCTTCTTCTCCAGCCGGGAGAACTCCCGGTTGATGCCGCCCAGGGCGCGGTTTGCGGTGGGGTCAGAATAATGACTCATAACATTACCTCCTGAAATATAAAATTTTCTCAAGTTGCACGGTAAGGAGGCATAAAAAAACGCCTACCCTGCCAAATGGACAGAAAATCCCTAAGGATTTCTATCATAGCAAAGTAAGCTTAAAATTTTATGGGTCAATTTCTTGCTGGGAGAACTATACCATGAAGTAACTTTTTTGTCAAGGGTCGTCTTTAAAATTTGTAAAAAATTTCATTTTTTGCTATAATACAGGGCAGAGGTGATGAATATGCTATATACCGAAAAAACCAAGAAAGCATTGAAACTGTGTTTTGAGGCCCATAAGGACCAGACGGACAAAAGCGGTCTGCCTTATGTGTTCCACCCGTTCCATTTGGCTGAGCAGATGGAAACGGAGGACACCACTGTGGTGGCGCTGCTCCACGATGTGGTGGAGGATACCGACTATACCCTGAAAGATTTGGCGGAAATGGGCTTTGGCGAGTCGGTAATCAAGGCGCTGACCTTGCTGACCCACGACGATTCCGTGGAGTATATGGACTATGTCCGGGCCATCAAGGCTGATCCCATCGCCAAGGCGGTAAAGCTTGCCGACCTGCGGCACAATTCCGACCTGTCCCGAATGGATACGGTGACCGAAAAGATCCTGGCGCGCCGGGAAAAATACCTGAAAGCCATAACATTTTTGGAGCAGGAATGAAATTTTACGCCCCCTCTTTTGAGGGGGTTTTCAATTAGCGGTCATTGCTGCACCTATGTGGCAATCTCCTCTTTAAGTTGGAAATTCCTGCAGGTACGGTCTTTTTCTGGGGGTTTATTGACAATAAAAATAGAATGTATTATAATTTTACATTAAGAGGATGTTCCCAAAATATAAACGGGGTGAAAAATGCCATGGATAATTTCCTGAAAACAGCAGCCGGCTTAGCAACGACTCTGAAACTCATCGAAACCATCAATCGCTCCACTGATGATTATTTGTTTGTATGGGATATTAAAGCGGATAAGCGTTGGTTTTTTGGCAATATCGATGCCCGTTATGACATTCGCAAAAACGGCGGTGCGACCAACAGCACCCCGGATATGCTGGGGATCATTCACCCGGCGGACCGTGCTGCGGTGCAGGAGAGCCTGCGGCAGATCGCCGGCGGTGAAAAGGATACCCACGATATGGACTACCGCTGGATTACCTGTACCGGAGATACGGTGTGGATCAATTGCCACGGCACGCTGATCCGGGACAGTGAAAACAAACCCCATCTGATGCTGGGCCGGGTATCGGAAGAAAAACTGCGCCATTTGTACAACCCCCTCACCGGCTTATGGAACAAAAACAAACTCAGACAGGATTTAAATGATGCGCTGAAAGCAAGCAACGGCTTTTTGATGCTTTTAGATATTGACGGCCTGGCCACCATCAACCTGGCCCACGGCAGAGCCTATGGCGACCAACTGCTCAAAGATGTGGCTCGGTTGTGCGAGTTCCAGAAAAAGACCCGTACTGCCTACCATGTGGACCATAACTATTTTGCCTTGCTTTTACATGGGGATACGGAGGCAGATGTTCGGGATGTGTATAACTGCATTAAAGAAACGATGCAGGAAAAATGCACCTTTACCGCTGCGGTGGTAAAAGTGGATAATTCCCTGTTCTATGATGAGACCCAGCTGCTGGATGCGGTGAATATGACCCTGAAACGGGCGAAGAAGATAGCCCATAACCACGTTGTTTTCTTCTCTGCGGAGGAATTGACGCAAAAAATCATCTCCATGGCGCTGTTGGACGAACTGAAGCAGAGCGTAAAAAATGGCTGCGAAGGCTTTGAACTGTACTATCAGCCCCAGATAAAGATCGGTACCTACGACCTTTACGGCGTGGAAGCTCTTCTGCGCTATAATTCTCCCACCCGGGGCCGGGTGTTCCCCAATGAATTTATCCCCGTTCTGGAGGAATCCCGTCTGATTAAAGAAGTGGGTATGTGGGTCCTGCGGCAGGCGTTGACCCAGTGCAAACAGTGGCGGAATATTTTGCCGGATCTGCAGGTCAGCGTAAATTTCTCTGCGTTACAGTTTGAGGATGTGTTTTTAGGGGAAAATGTGATTCAGGTCCTTGAGGAATTGGGTCTTGCAGGTGATGCGCTGACCGTGGAGATCACCGAGTCTGTGGAACTGCACAGCAGCATTCTGCTGGTGGAGACTCTCAAGCAGCTGAAGGCATACAATGTCAATCTTTCCGTGGACGATTTTGGTACCGGCTACGCCAACCTGAGCTACCTGAAGGAGCTGCAGATCGATGAAATCAAAATCGACCGTTCCTTCGTCACCGGCATAGAAAAGGATACCTATAACTATAAGCTTATCAGCAATGTCATTGAGTTTGCCCGGAGCAGCGGTATCCGCACCTGCTGCGAGGGTGTGGAAACCATCCGGGACCTGGTGACCTTGGAGCTTTTGCGGCCGGATCTGGCCCAGGGCTATTTCTTCGACAGACCCACTACGGCAGAAAATATTGAAAAAGCGTATATGGACCCCACCGCTGTGGCCTATCAGCAGCGGATGGAGTTCATCAATAAAATCTATGCCTTCAAAGATGAAATGGGCATTGTCCACTTCGATCCCAAGAGTATCCTGCGGGAAAACGGCGTTGGCCTGTGGCTGATGCGTGTGGACCCAAAAGAGGGCCGCTATGAACTGCATGTGGATGATATTATGGCCAAGGTAATGGCGTTGGAAGAGGGTGTTACCGCCCAAGAACGTTTTGCCCAATGGTTTGACGGCATCCATCCGGACTATAAAAAGACTGTGGATAATGCAATGCGAACAATGATGCAGGGAAACAGGGCTGTGCAGGTTGAATTCCCCTGGCTGCATTCCCGATTGGGGGATGTGATGATCCGTTTCAGCGGCAGACGGGTGGAAATGACGGACACAATGGCAGTCCTGGAGGGCTATTGCAGAATTATCACCGATGTTACCGGCGCATTAAAGGAGTATCCGAAAAAATGAGATCCATTAAAAGTAAAATTTTATTTGTAGTCATTGTTGGTCTTATGGTCATCACGGCGGTGGTGTCCACCATCGGTGTTACCATGACCCATGAGGTTATGCACCGGGACGCTGACCGCATCTTGAAAAATGCTGCTCAGCGGGAAGCGGCGAAGATCAACGATACCCTGGGTGATGTGATGAAATCCATCAGTATTATGGAGCATTATGCCACCACCGAGTTGGAAGATCCGGCCGCCTTGCTGGATGAGACATTCCGCACCCAATATCTGCAGCGGGCAGAGACTATGTTTACCGAGGTGGCGCTGAATACCAATGGCATCCAGGGCTTTTATATGCGCATAGATCCGGCCTGGTCCAACGGTACAACCGGTTATTACAAAATGATGGGCGCCGATGGCAACCTGCATAATATGCAGGTGAGCGATCTGACAAAATACCAAAAGGATGACAAGCAGAATGTGAGCTGGTACTATGAGCCGGTCAATGCCGCCAGGGGTATCTGGATGGATCCCTATTATTTCCCCGGCAGCCCAAACGAGATGATTACCTATGCCCAGCCTCTGTATGTGGGCCGGGAGCTGATCGGTGTCATCGGCTTTGATATGAACTTCAGTTATCTGGTCAGCCGTATCAATGATATTTCCGTGTATGAGGACGGCGCTGCCGTGTTGCTGGCCAGGGACGGCATCACCGCCTATAATCAGGTTGCCAACCACGACCCCCATACTTCCCACGATAAGCATACCGAATCCAAGGTAGAACTGAAAAACGGTATGTATCTGGAACTGCGCGCGGATTACAAGGATATTCAGCGGGATATCCGCCCCATCCTCAGCAGAATCGTTGTGGCCTTCATAATCGTGCTGGCAGCAGCTGTTGTCTATACCGTGATTGTGACCCAAAAGATTGTAGCGCCTCTGAAGCGGCTGACCGCTGCGGCGGAGTCCATCTCTACCGGCGTTGGTCCGGGAGAGCTGAGCGATTTGCCGGTGGATTCCAGGGACGAGATCGGCACATTGGCCCGGGTGCTGCGTAATACATACGCCCGGATCCAGGAGTATACCACCTACATCAACGCCCTGGCCTACCGGGATTCCCTCACCGGTATAAAGAATGCCACCGCCTATACCGAGGCTGTTAAGGACCTGAATAAGGATATCTGCACCGGCAATCCCCAGTTTGGTGTACTGGTGGCGGACATCAATGATTTGAAGCAGGCCAATGACCGTTTTGGCCACGATGTGGGCAATGATCTGATCGTCCACACCGCCAAGATCCTTGCCGATACCTTCCGATTCAGTGTGGTGTTCCGTATTGGCGGCGACGAATTTGTCGTATTGCTCCAGGGCGAGGACTGCAAGAACTATCACGAACGGATAGAGCAGCTGGATGAAGCCTGCACCAGGGATTTCGTTCGCGTGGGAGAGAAAACCCTTCCTGTTTCCGTGGCAAGAGGCGTAGCTCTTTTTGATCCCAACATTGACCGCATATACGAGGATGTGTTTGCCAAGGCAGACCAGGCCATGTATATGAATAAGCAGGAGCATAAAGCCGCCAAAGTCTGATAATTTCAAGACCCCTGTTCCGCTTTGAAGGAGCAGGGGTTTCTTTTGCGGAAAAATTGTAGGGTGGGGTTAAGCGGTTATGGTCTTGAGAATCTAAAATGGGTGTGCTATACTGATGTAGAAGGAGTGATAAACTGTGAAAATTTCCGGAATTCCCACCCCTGCGCTGATCGTGGATGCCAACATTCTGAAAGCCAACGCAGAGGCTATGAAAAAAATCCTGGCCGGCAGCAGCCTGCAACTGCGCCCCCATTATAAATCACATAAGTGTGCATCTCTTGCCCGTTGGCAGGTGGAAAGCGGTGCAAAAGGTATGACCTGCGCCAAGCTCAGCGAAGCGGAGGATCTGTGCGATGCAGGTATCGAGGATATCCTGTTGGCCAATCAGGTCATTGACCCGGTGAAGGTCCGCAGACTGGCCGATTTGGCAGGCAATTGCCGCCTGACCGTATGCGTGGACAATGCTGAAAACATTGCGGCTCTCTCTGCTGCCGCCAAGAATGCCGGTACTACCGTCCACTGCCTTGTGGAGTTTGACATCGGCATGGAGCGGTGCGGCGTGGTGACCAATGAAGACTTCCTGGCGCTGGCAAAGCAGATCATCGCAGCAGATAATTTGGAATTTGACGGCATCCAGGCCTACGCCGGCCATATTTCCCATATTGTAAATAGGGAAGAGCGGAAGGCTATGACCGCCGCCAATTACCGCCGTCTGGAGAAGCTGATCGCCTGCCTGAAAGAAAACGGCATTGAACCCAAGATCGTGTCCGGCGGCAGCACCGGTACCGCCCAAATTAAAGTTGCAGAGGGACTGTATAACGAATTGCAGGCCGGCAGCTATCTGTTTATGGACGCCTGCTATAAGGAACTGGATGTGCCCTTTAAAAACTCCCTGTTCCTGCTGACCACGGTGGTAAGCCGTCGGGGAGAGTTGACCGTGGTGGATGCCGGTGTCAAGACCTGCGGCGTGGATCAGGGTATGCCTGTTCCTGTGGGCGGCACGGCAAAGGAAATCGTAGCCAGCGAGGAGCATTTCCAGCTCCACGGCTATACCGGCGCAGAGCAGGTGGGTGACAAGCTACGCCTGATCCCCGGCCATTGCTGCTCCACCATCAACCTCCACGATAAAATTTATGTGGTGGACGGCGATCAGGTCATCGCCCGTATTCCTGTCACCGCAAGATTCATCGGCAGATAAACATAAACGGAAATAAAGGAAAGGAGCAAAAGTATGAAGTACGCAGCAGATTTTAGAGCAGATGCCAGAAACGCGCTGGCAGGAAAATGGAAAACGGCGGTGGTCGCCGGCCTGGTAGCATCCCTGTTGGGTGGTGTCACTGAAGGCGTGAGTTTCAATACGGGCAATGCCAATTTTGAGGTCAACCTGGGCGATATGAAAGAATCTTTTGCTTCCCTGACACCCCAGTGGGGTCCCCAGATCGTGGGTATTGTAACCGGTGTTGTGCTGGTGGCCGTAGCGATCGCGCTGGTATTTGCAGTAGCCTATTTCATTTTGAGCAGCGTAGCACTGGTGGGTTACGCCCAGTTTAACCTGGATCTGATCGACCGGAAAGAGGCCCAGATCAGCACTGTGGTCAGCCGCTTCCCCCAATGGAAGAAACTGGCGGTTACCAATCTTTTGCGGAGTCTGTATATCTTTTTGTGGACACTTTTGTTCATAATTCCCGGCATCGTTGCGTCGTACAGCTATGCAATGACCAGCTACATACTGGCCGAGCACCCGGAGCTGACGGCCAAAGAGGCCATTGCCCGTTCCAAGCAGATGATGGAGGGCAACCGTGGGCGGTTGTTCTGCCTGGAGATCAGCTTTATCGGTTGGGCGTTTTTGTGTGCGCTGACCTTGGGAATCGGCTATCTGTGGCTGACACCTTATACCCAGGCCGCCAAGGCCGCCTTCTATCGGGAGGTGTCCGGCACAGAATTTGTGGAAGTGCCTGTTTTGGAGAACCTGCCTGCCGAGGATGAATAAATCCCGATCCGCCTGAAGAAATTCGGGCGGATTTTCCTGTTTTGGCTTGAAAACCCTAATTGCCCGTGCTATAATACCTTTTGGCTTTATTTTGTATAAATGCAGAGAGGAGCAAACAAGATGAATATTTTTGCATTTAGTAGCGCAACATATGTGCTGATTAACATTTTTCTGATCCTGACCTTAGGTTACTTGATCGGAAGAATTGAAATTAAGGGCGTGGGCCTTGGCTCTGCTGCCGTGTTCCTGGTGGCGTTGCTGTTTGGTCATTTACATACCGCCTATCCCAATACTATGTTTGGCGTGGAGCTGCCCAAGCTGATGCAGAATCTGGGCCTGGTGTTCTTTGTGGTGTCTGTGGGCTTTATTGCCGGCCCCAATTTCTTCCACAATTTGAAGGTCAATGCCAAATCCTATGTGCTTTTGGGTCTGGTGATTATCCTCTCCGGTGGTCTGACCTGCTATGCCCTGAACAAGCTGTTCATTCACAATGCTGCTCTGTCTGCCGGTATGCTCTCCGGCGCGCTGACCAGTACCCCCGGCTTCTCTGCTGCCAAGGATGCAGCCGGCGCAGCCAATGAGTCTTTGGTTTCCGTGGGTCAGGGCGTTGCCTATCCTTTCGGTGTCATCGGTGTTGTTCTGTTTGTTCAGCTGATGCCCAAGATCCTTCGGGTAGATATGGCTGCAGAACGGGCAAAGATCAGTGTTGTAGCCAAGCCTGTTGCCGCTGCAGAGACCAAACTGAAAAAGAAAGCCTTTACCATTGAAGAATTCGGTCTGATGCCCATTGCCCTGGGTATCCTGGCCGGTATCCTGCTGGGCGCCATCAAGATCCCTCTGCCCGGTGGCAACGCCTTCTCTCTGGGCAATACCGGCGGTCCTCTGATTATCGCGTTGATTTTGGGCCACTTTGGCCGTATCGGCAGACTGAGTATGGAAGTACCCAAGACCAGCTCCAAGTTCCTGCGTGAGCTGGGCCTGGTGCTGTTCCTGGCCGGCGCCGGCTTTGACGGCGGTAAGGACTTCGTGCGGATTCTGTCCCAGGAAGGCCCGATGCTCTTCGTTTACGGTGCGATTATGACCCTGGTTCCTATGCTCATCGGCTACTTTGTGGCTGCAAAGCTGTTGAAGATGCACCTGCTGAACAATATGGGCGCCATCACCGGCGGTATGACCAGTACCCCTGCATTGGGAACCCTGATTAGCTCCTGTGGTACCGAAGATGTGGCCTCTGCCTATGCAGCTACCTATCCTATGGCCCTGGTGTCCATCATTCTGGTCTGCCAGTTCGTTGTCCTGCTGGGTTGATATAAGAAAACAACCACTCCCGCCTGGGAGTGGTTTTTCTTGACAAAAATTGTGAAATTGCTATAATAAAAGTGTAAAACAAAACTTTTAAGGGGTGTAAAGTATGAGTAATCCAATCGTTTTAGTGCTTATGAACTTGCTGACCAATCCCATTGTGCTGGGCGCTATCATATTTTTTATTGTATGCCTGGTCAAGAGCGGCAAGAAAAAGCCGGCTGAACCTGCCCACGCAGATATCGTGGATGCGGCGGAGCCGGAAATCCAACCGGAAACCAAGACCGAAACTGTTGTTTCCACCTATAGCGGCGGCCCGGCAAAGATCTTCGTCAACGGTGGATTGCCTGCCTCCGGCAATGTGATGGGTACGCTCTATGTGGACGGAAAGCGCCTGGAATTGAAGTATACCGATGCACCCATTGAAATTTCCGTCGCCTCCGGCAAGCACCACATTGTCATCGAGGGCGGTCACTACGGCGATGCCCGGGTGGATCGCACAGTGGACTTTGGCGTGACCGATGTTCTGACGGTGGATATGCCCGGCGGTGACGATGCAGATGTCATTCGCCACCAGATGGTCAGCTACTCGGAGTATAGCCGGGCGGTCCGGGATTGTGGCTTTACGGTCACAAGAAAATCTTTGTAAATCCCAAATCCCCCTTTTGTTGCCAAAAGGGGGATTTTATGCTATAATACCTGTAAATTTCTCTTTGGAGGCAGTTATGATTTACCTGATCCACCCTGAAAAGAAGCAATACAAAGCCAATCTTCATGCCCACACTGTCATCTCCGACGGCAAAAAGACGCCTGCTGAACTCAAGGAAATGTATAAGTCCCACGGCTATTCCATTCTCTCCATCACCGACCACGAGACCCCCCGGAAGCATACCGATCTGACGGACGACGAATTTATCGCCATCACCGGTTATGAGACCTATGTCCGCAAGGATCCCAACTGCAAGTATGATATTTATCAGCAGGAGATCCACATCAATTTCTTCGCCCGTGATCCGGATAATGAAGCCATCGTCTGCTATAACCCCAAGTACTGCAAGTACATCACCCAGGAGCAGAAGGATGCGCTGGTGAAGGTAGGCTCCCAGGAAACCCGGGAGTACTCCGTGGAATATGTCAATAAGCTCATCGCCACGGCAAAGGAAAACGGCTACATCGCTGCCTACAATCACCCCTGGTGGTCAATGGAGCCGGAGGCGGATATTCTGGCCTACGAAGGCTTCTTCTCAATGGAGATGTGTAACTATGGCGCCCATCTGATCAGCCACCTGGAATACAATGCGCCCCTCTATGATAAAATGCTCCTTGCCGGCAAGCGCATTGCCTGCCATTCTGCCGACGATAACCATAACATCCACCCCGAGGGCGACCCCTTGTGCGATTCCTTCGGCGGTTTTGCCATGATTATGCCGGAAAGCTTTACTTACGGCGCGATCATTGACGCTATGGAACAGGGCAATATGTATTCCTCCATGGGTCCCACATTCAAGCAGGTGTATATGGAGGGCAACAAAATTCATATTGAATGTTCCGATGTGGAGCGGATTATGGTGTTCACCGGCAGCAAGAGCCCCAAGAAACTGGTGGCCAACCCCGGCGAAACCGTCAACACCGCTGACTTTGAGATCGACGACCGTGCAAAATATGTCCGCGTGTCCATCATGGATCAGTATGCCAACTTTGCCGATACCCGGGGTTTCTTCCGGGATGAGCTGGAATTTTGAAAAATATGAATAGGGTACTTGTATTCTTTTGCGCCCTGTGGTAGGATATCAGCAGCAAAAAAGAAAAGGAGAAACACTATGGATATGTTAAAAAAGTTTTACCCCCACGCATTTAAGGCAAAGGATCTGACCGCTTTCATCGTTGCGCTGCTGGTCTATGTTGTGATCGATGTTGTTTGCGGCGTTGTGATCGGCCTGCTGGCTAAGATCCCCCTGATCGGCATCATCTTCAGCTTGGTTGGCTCCCTGGTGGGCCTGTATGCGCTTGTTGGCGTGGTGCTTTCCATCTTGGTTTTTGTAAAGGTTATCAAATAATTCCATAAAAAATCCCCGGACCGCTCGGTCCGGGGATTTTTATATCAACCTAAAGCAAATTTGTTGAATAATTGTAATGCATCGTCAAAACGATCGGTATGGGATGTGCTGCCGAATACGCCGATAATCAGGAACTGTCCGTCCTTGCGGAAAACAGACAGCAGACAACTGCCGGCATCGGGGGTCTGACCGGTTTTCAGGCCAAGGGCATGGGGACAGTAGTAGGGAGAATTCGGATTGATCAGCTCGTTGGTGTTCTTCCAAAGCACCGTTTCCCCGTGGAGCATAATGTCTGCTTCCGGAGCAATGGCGTTTCGCATAATGGTGTTATCGGTCATGCAAAGGGCGGCCAGGGTGACCAGGTCCTTGACAGTGGTATAATGCTCGGGATCGTGGATGCCGTCGGGATTTGTGAAATGGGTGTTGGGCATACCCAGCGCTTTGGCCCGGCGGTTCATTTCCTCCACAAAGGCCTTTACCGCAGAGGCTTCGTCCAGACCGCTGTTTCCGGTGATGATCCGTCCGGTTTCACAGGCCAGCACATAGGCGGCATCGTTTCCGCTGGTCAGCAGCATACCCTCAAGCAACTGCCTTGCGGTGAGCCGGTCGCCCTTTTTCAGGTCGGCAACAGAGGAGCCGGGCGCGATCAGATCGATGGCATCGCCCACGACATAATAGGCATCCGGGTGCAGATAATACATGACCACATAGGCGGTGAACAGCTTTGTAATGCTGGCAGGGTAGATGCGGTCGTCCGCAGTTCCGGAATTGAGCAAATAGGATTCTGCCTTGCAGTCATAGACGAAATACTGCTTGGCGGTAAGTTCCCGATCCTCCGGGTAGGTGTTCCAGGTAGGTCCTGCTTGCTCAGCTTCCGTTTCGGTTGTATCCGAATTGACGGTAACATTGCTGCTTGCGGTGATATTGTTCTGGGGGGTAGGCTTATCCATTCTGGCAGAGACCATTACGGCAACTACCAGCAGCACCGACAGCACGGCCATTTCCAAAAAAATCAATTTTTTCATATAGGAATCCTCTCTTTACGGACATTCCTGTATATTATACACGCTTCTTTGTAAAAAAGATAGTAGGTAGAATAATTTTCTTTCAAATGGAAAAAATAGGGTGATTATACGCATCACCCCTTGACATTTTGCCTGGGTGTGATATATTAAAAGCAGTATGAGGGAGTAATTCCGGGCAGATTTTGCCTGAAGCATTTCGTCAGTACAGCCGTTTGGCTCGGAGTGTTTAGTCAGAATGAGACTCATGCACAGCTTTTTTGCGTGTGCATGGGTCTTTTTGTTTTGCAAATTTTTTAAGGAGTGTGTGTAATGGAAAAAACTTACACCCTGTCCACAGAGCAGGTTTTGAAGAACCTGGAAGTGGATACCAATGGTCTGACCCAGGCCGAAGCGCAGAAGCGTTTGGCAAAATACGGTCCCAACAAGCTGAAGGAAGGGGAAAAGCCCACCTGGTTGCAGCGCTTTTTCGCCCAGCTGAAGGATCCGATGCTCATCATTCTGATGATTGCAGCGGCTGTCTCTGCTCTGACCGGTATGCTTTCCGGTGAGAGTGAATGGGCAGAGGTCATTATCATCGTTGCAGTGGTGCTGCTGAACGCTATTCTGGGCGTTGTCCAGGAGAGTAAGGCGGAGGCGGCTATTGAGGCATTGCAAACCATGACGGCGGCCACCTGTAAAGTAATACGGGACGGCAAGCAGATTGTTCTCCACTCCGATGAGCTGGTTCCCGGCGACGTTGTGGTGCTGGAAGCCGGTGACGCCGTTCCTGCTGACGGCCGTATCATTGAAAATGCCAGCCTGAAGATCGAAGAAGCTGCCCTGACCGGTGAATCCGTCCCTGTCAATAAGCTGGTGGATGCTCTGAATTTGCGGGCAGAGGGTGGCGATATTCCTCTGGGCGACCGGAAGAATATGTGCTATATGGGTTCTACCGTGGTTTACGGCCGTGGCAAGGCGGTCATCACCGAAACCGGTATGGACACCGAAATGGGTAAGATCGCCGGCGCGCTGGCCGCTGCCGAGGAGGAAGAAACTCCCTTGCAGAAGAAGCTCAATAGCCTGGGTAAGACCCTTTCTTTCCTGGTGCTGGGCATCTGCGTGTTTATTTTCGCATTCAACCTGCTGATGGCCGGTGATTTCCACCTGGAGGCCATTCTGAGTACCTTTATGGTTGCCGTTTCTCTGGCCGTTGCGGCTATTCCTGAGGGCCTGGCAACAGTGGTTACCGTGGTGCTTTCCATCGGCGTTACCAAGATGAGTAAGCGCAACGCCGTCATCCGTCGGCTCACCGCCGTGGAGACCCTGGGCTGCACCCAGGTCATCTGCTCCGATAAGACCGGTACCCTGACCCAGAACAAGATGACCGTGGTGGAGCATATGGGTGAAACCAACCTGGTTGCCACCGCTATGGCCCTGTGTTCCGACGCCAACCTGAATGAAGAAAACCAGGCCGAGGGTGAACCCACCGAATGTGCCCTGGTGAACTTTGCCTATTCCGTGGGCCTGCATAAGGCTGAGCTGGAAAAGGCTACCCCCCGTGTGGACGAAGCACCCTTCGACTCCGGTCGTAAGATGATGTCCACCGTCCACGATCTGGGCGGCAAGTTCGTCCAGTACACCAAGGGCGGTCCCGATGTGGTGCTGGCTCGCTGCACTTCCTATCTGGATAACGGCGAAGTCAAGCCCATGACCGAGGAAAAGCGCGCTGAGATTATGGCTGCCAACAAGGCCATGGCTGACAAGGCGCTGCGTGTGCTGGCCGCCGCCAAGCGGGATTGGGACACCAAGCCCGCCGACAACTCCCCCGAATTTCTGGAGCAGGAGCTGGTGTTCCTGGGGCTGACGGGCATGATTGATCCCGTCCGTCCCGAGGTCAAGGCCGCCATC
>JAEIGA010007951.1_pt1 | contig 16087 bp, 7 predicted proteins | sample 9270691 | NCBI WGS metagenome assembly JAEIGA01 (sample SAMN17057246, study PRJNA624740) | gut metagenome | biome: biome; isolation source: fecal sample | host: Bos grunniens | place: China: Xizang | collected 2019
CTGAAGTAGTTCTGCAGCAACCTTAAGTCTGACGAGACGGATGTAGTCATTAGGAGCGAGTCCGGTAACTCCAATAACCTTGCGGCGTAGATTACTGCGGCTTACTGCCATTTCTGATGCCAGCGTGTCGACTGTAAACTGTTCATTTGTCAGATTATTCTTGATAATATTTGTGAGTTCCTCCAACCATTCGGCATCGACAGTCTTCATTCCACCTTTACCATAGTCTAGATTAGGCATTGATGTAAACCTTTCAAACAGGAGCTTTCTGCTCTTCAGTAGATTGTCAATGGTCGCTTTCAGATGGTTGACGGAAAATGGTTTTTCAATGTAAGCATCTGCTCCATAATCAAGTCCGGCAATTTTTGAGTTTACATTACCTTGTGCAGATAGAAGCACTACCGGAATGTGACAGAGCATTTTATCTTGGCGAATACTATATAATAACTCAAATCCGTCCATTTCTGGCATCATTACATCACTAAGGACGATATCTATTGCTGTGTTGTTCAGAATGTTTAGTGCCTCTATACCATTGCCTGCCCCAAATACTTTAAATTTTGTTTCAAGATTCTTCATCAAGAAGTCAAGCATCTCCTTTGTGTCTTCTACGATAAGGAGGTTCGCCTGATATTGGTCTACCTGTATGGTTATAGGTTTCTCCATTGGTTTCTCAATAGGTTTTGCATCTTCTTTACCTTGTGGAATCATTACTGTGACAGAAAGTCCTCCAAGTTCTTCGCTTTTCCCGGCCTTGATTGAACCACCAAGTTTGTCAACAAGGAGCTTGACGAGACTCAATCCTATACCGAATCCACTTTCTGAACTTGAATTGGCAGAACGATAAAAAGGCTCAAAAATCTTATTGACTTCACTTTCTGAAATACCTGGACCATCATCTGAAACCGACAAAACTACATTTATGTTGCCCTCCCACTCAAGTTTTTCAACTCTTACGTTAATGATGCTGCGGGCATATTTCATTCCGTTTGAGAGCAGATTGCTGAGGATTTTCGTTACAGCCTCTGCGTCAATATAGATGGGGAAGGAATCTGTCGGCAGAATCATGTTCACACTCTTGCCAGCAGCATCAAAACGTTTGACTATACTGCTGACGAATTCGTTCATTTCGATCATGCTATAATTTAGAGTGTAACCCTCCTTGTCGATTCTTCTAAAGTTTAGAAGTTGTTTTATCAGTTCCAACAACCTGTCTGTATTCTGTTTCATCACAATCAGATTGTCAAGTGTACGAGGATCACAGTGCCCCTCTTCTATTATCACGTCTAGAGGAGCCTTTATCAATGTGAGTGGAGTCTTGATCTCATGTGCCACATGAGTAAAGAACTGGAGTTTGGAACGGTAGGATTCCTGTTCCAATTCCCATTCCATCTGTAACTTCTCTCTTTTCTGCTTTTCACGATTACCCTTTATATACCACTTGACAATCAGAGTAACTAGAAGAAGTGCTATAAGAACATAAGTCAATTTAGCTGCCGTTGTTTCCCAAAGCGGGCTCTTTACCATAAAATCTGTATATACGGGCGTTGCACTCCAGGTTTCGTCGTTATTCGCGGATTTTACATAAAGGCGATACTGTCCGGCAGGAAGGTCAATAAAGGACACAGACTCCTTGTCGGTATATATCCAATCCTTGTGTAACTGGTCAACTTTGTATGCATATCTGTTTTTTGATGGTGATATATAACTCAGACAATCAAAGGATATATCGAACGAGGCGACATCTGGTGTGATTATTACTTTATGTTCAGGTTTGATTATTTCAATTTCGGAATTTTTCTTGTGGAGGACAATCTCGGATATGATGGTGTTAGGCGTTATTTCATTCGTGCTGAAACTTTTAGGATGGAAACAGTTAAAGCCGTTTATTCCTCCAAAATAGAGAGTGCCGTCAGAAGTCTTAAGTGAAGAACGATAATTGAACTGATTGCTCTGCATACCATCTTCTTGGGTGTATATCCTCGTTTGTAGAGTCTCTGGGTTGAATCTAACTATTCCGTATGTTGTCGATAGCCATAAGTTGCCATCAGTATCATCCAGAATTCCATATATGATATGGTGATATAATTGTTTGGTATGGTCATAGTTTATAAATGAGTCCCTTTCGTAGTCATACCTGCATAGTCCATTACCTTCTGTGGCAAACCAAAGATTTTCATTGGAATCTATATATGCACGTATTATATGATTACTGCTAATTGAGCCAGGAATTTTATTGTCTGGTTGATATTTTCTGCATTTGTCATTCTCATACTTCCACACGCCATCATTTTTTGTGGCAATCCATAAAGTCCCTTTATCATCCTCAATGATATCATAAATAAAGATATTATTGAACTTATCAAGTCTGGTAAACCCTTCTGTTTTCCGGTTAAATCTGCATAGTCCCTTCATTGTTCCTATATAAATGTCTCCACTTCTTGTCTTGTATATGGAATATATGTGGTCGTTGGACAGAGAAGTTAAATCGTTTGGGTCAAATCGGTATCGTTTTACAACAGTTCTGCTTTTAGTATCAAGTATTTCAATACCTTTTGAGAATGTTCCTATCCATAGGTATCTGCCATCAAGCATGAGAGCATGGATGTTGTTGTGCCCGATTTTGTAATCCGAACCGGAAGTTTTGTAATGCGTAAATTCTCTTGAAGTTGTGTTAAAGTAATTTAATCCTCCATCTTCTGTAGCAATCCAGATATTTCCTTTGCTGTCTTCGCAAAACTGACTAACTGCAGATCCTGTCATTGATTGTGAGTCATCAGATTCGCAGTACCAGCGTATGTCATTTTTTTGTGGAGGAATGTAATATAGACCGTTGAAATATGTGCCTAGCCATAGGCCGTCTTCGTGGTCCTTCATAAAGGAGTAAACGACAGCTTTACTAAACTCTTTAATAACTTTTACTTTTTTTGAAGGTATGTCTAATGTGAGAAGACCATCCTCTGTGCCGATAAGCAGTGTGCCATCCTCGGTTTCAAATAAGGATCTTATCCATGTGTTTTTATTGTTATTATCCTGTAATTTGTATGGTGTAAATATTCCTGAAAGACGATCAAATAGTAACAGTCCGTCATAATGCGTACCAATCCAAAGGTGTCCGTCTTTACCTTCCAGTATTTGGCAGATTTCTTGAGGATCCCCTCCCTTGTCAGACGCCTTCCATGTGTAGGACATGAACTTGTCCATGCCTTTGTGATAATATGAGAGTCCATTTCTTGTCCCAACCCATATGTCTCCAGAAGAATCTTTACATAGAGACAGAACAACATTGTTTATAAGACAGCCTCTATCTCCATCATTTTTGTATTCAGTAATTGTGTTGGTCTTTTCATTATATCTGAACAACAAACTTGAAGATGCTATCCATAGATTACCGTCATTGTCATAACAGAGTTTGTTTACTGTGGAATGTATCTTGGAATGAGACTCAAACGTGCGAAATGTTTCTGTTTGAGGATCAAAGAGACAAATGCCATCGACGGAAGCTACCCATATTTTTTGGCCGTCACTATGCAGGCACAGATCCATCACGTTTAGCGGTTTTCCTTCTGTTGTTTTGGGATAGCCTCCGTAATTCTTGAATGTGTGACCATTAAATCGTGATATTCCGTCCTTTGTTCCAAGCCAGATATAGCCGGAACCATCCTGTATGATTGAACGAATTGTGTTCTCTGGGATGCCGTTGGCTATGTTATAGTTGCGCGCATTTGAAAAGGAGTGTGCAGACATGCTTCCTGTGGCAAGTAATGTTGTTAGCAGGAATACTAGGACTTTATAGAGCCTTGCGATTATGGAGGTGTATTTCATATGTGTAAAGTTAGTGTATTTCTTTCATAATAGCGGTTTTTGTGATTGAAATACCAGATTACGATAGGTTCTGAACAGTTAGCGATATGTTGTCATTGGCAGTCCTTCGTGCTCTTTATTTTTTTTATAATATGAACAGATGGTGGTAAGTTAGAAGTGATGGTCAAATTATATTTGCGAAAATTAAAAACCATTGTACATGAAAAGTAGCCTTCTATCTTTTATCTTACTTTTTTCGTGCCTGTCGATGGCCTCACAAACTGTTCCATTGTCATTGGATTATCATCCACAGGCATCAGAAGATGCAATAGTTATTTGTGGAAATGCAAGATTTACTGTACTGACTTCGCGTTTAGTACGAATGGAGTGGTCAGCAGATCAGAAGTTTGAGGATCGTGCAACATTAGGTGTCGTTAATAGGAATCTTGACGTTCCTATGTTTTCCGTAAAGAAATCAAAATCCAAGGTTGTAATCAAAACGGACGATATCACCTTGACCTATTCAGGGCAAGAGAAATTCAGCGAAGGTAATCTTACCATATCTTTTGTTATGACAGATCCTTCTGCAAAGAAAGGTGTTAAGACAGTGGTCTGGCATCCTGGTATGGATGACTCTGCCAACTTGCTCGGGACACTTCGCACACTTGATAAGTTTGCCGGTGACGAAACTCGTGAACCATATGATAAAGGAGTCGTGTCGCGCGATGGATGGGCAATCATAGATGAAAGTCAACGACATGTATTTAATGCAGTAGATAGTGATTGGCAATATTGGCCGGAGAGCAGGGATAATGATCAGTGTCAAGATATGTATTTCTTCGGTTATGGGCATGACTATACAGACGCTCTTGCTGATTATGCGAAGATTTCGGGCAGAATCCCAATCCCTCCGAAGTATGCACTCGGTTATTGGTGGAGCCGCTATTGGGAATATTCTGATACTGAACTTGTAGGGCTTGCTGACGAGTTCAGATCATATGGAATTCCTATAGACGTAATGATTGTTGACATGGACTGGCACGAGACATGGAATGATAAGTCTCGTGCGTCAACTAGAAGGCATGAAAGCAATAGATATGGTATAGATGAGTTTGATTCACGCATCGGTTGGACCGGATACACATGGAAAAAAGAACTTTTCCCGAATCCGGCAAATCTTATGGAGGCTATTCACCGCAGAAACATCAAGACTTCTCTAAACCTTCATTTTCAGAATGGTATTCAGCCATTTGAAGAACCATATGATAGATTTGTAGAGGATTATCTTTCAAGAACAGGTGATTACGATGGTCCTAAAGGTTACATCTACACCGAGGATCCGTATATATTCAAAGGTAATAAGGAGTCCTTTGCCGTAGTCGGAAGGAAGGCTCCTGTTCCTTTCAGAATTTGTCAGATGGAGTGGGCTGATGCTTACTTTAATTCTATTATCAGACCTTTTGATAATCTAGGTATAGATTTCTGGTGGCTGGACTGGCAGCAGTGGCGAAATAGTAAATATATTTCGGGACTGAACAATACATTTTGGCTAAATCATGTATTCTTTAATGATAAAGTGCGTCAGACGGCATCACAAGGCATTTACGCCCCTAGACCGTTGATCTATCACCGTTGGGGAGGAATAGGAAGCCATCGTTATCAGGTCGGATTTTCGGGAGATACATACGCATCATGGAAGGTGTTGGGTTATCTCGCATATTTTACAGCAACAGCTTCAAATGTGTGTTATGGCTACTGGGGGCATGATATCGGAGGTCATATGCAGCCGAGGGGTGTGAACAAGACTGATCCTGAACTTTATACCAGATGGATACAGTCAGGGGTGTTCAATCCTATATTCAAGACGCATTCTTCTAAGAATATGACGATGGAAAAACGCTTCTGGGTGTTCCCGGCTCATTTCAAGGCAATGAAGGCTGCCATCCGTCTTCGTTATGATCTTTCTCCTTATATCTATAATGCTGCACGTCAGGCCTATGATACAGGCGTGTCAATCTGCCGTCCGCTTTATTATTATTGGTCAGAGGATGATAGGGCTTACGATTGGAAAGAGGAGTTTATGTTCGGTGATGACATTCTGGCCACAGTCGTCTGCAATCCAGTAGATAAGATTACTGGCTTGGCAGAACGTAAGATGTGGTTCCCTACAGGAACTGACTGGTATGACGTGTCAACAGGCATTACTTATAGAGGAGGTTCTGAGCATACGCTGCTTTATACAATAGAAGAGAATCCTTATTATATAAAGTCAGGTGCGGTGATTCCTATGGCCAATCCGGAAATAGAACATCTTCAGGAGCAGTATAAGGATATTCGTCTATTCGTTGCACCTGGTGAAGGTGAAAGCAAGACAGTTGTATATGAAGACGATGGACAGACACAGGCTTATGAGAGTGAGTATGCTGTAACTGAGGTCGTAAAGAATGCAGAAGGAAAGCACCTTACTATAAAAGTTGCTCCAAGGAAGGGTAATTACAAGGGAATGCTTGACACAAGACGAGTATCAGTCGTTCTTGAAAGCCTTCTTCCGCCTATGAGTATCAAGGTAAATGGCACTGAGGTTCCATATTCGAGATTTGCGTCATTTGACCAGAATGATGGAAAACAGGTTTGGGGCTATGATGGAAGTAAACTTCAAACTCAGATATGGCTCAAAGAAGCATCAGCAGACCAGGCTATTGAAATCGTCTGCACTTTTGAAAAGGAGATTTCTGAACAGATTGCTCTTTTATCAGGTAAGAAGGGACTTTTTACCAGAATGACATTAATAACTCCAGAAGCTAAATTAAGGTTCTCGCAGATGCATATTGCAGATATCCAGTTGCCAGCTGAACTTATGAGTATCGCGCAGGGTGGAAGTTTTATTACTGAAGATCCTGCAAATGCTGAAAAATATATCCATGCTTTGGATATTGAGGCAATGAATTCCAATTTGGCAAGTTGGGAGAAGCTTTCTGCTGATTTCAAGAACAAAGTTGCTGCACAGACTAAATTTGAACGTTAAATAACCCGATATGAAATCTTATGTTAAACTTTTCTGTCTGATTGCGTTTTCCGCTCTATTGATTTCGTGTGAGCCGGAAGTGACTGATGGTGATAGGTTTGCATTGTATTATTACAATGTTGAAATAGCGGTAGGAGATAACGTTACGATTTCTCCGTCTTATCACGGAACGTCACCGGATTCATTTCGGATATACACTATAACGAGAAACGGTGAAATTTTCTACAATCCCAAGCTTGACGGTGAACTTCTGGAATCAGATGAATTTTATGTGAATCCTCAAGATGGAGCGATTTCGATCAAATCGTTGGGAATGCCCCCTGGAACTTACTTTCTGAGCTTAACCTGTAAGTCTGGAGGCCAGACCTATGATTATCCAGATCTGGTAACTGTTTATGTTTTGAAGAAATGAGACGCATGATGACGATTTTCAGCGTCATTGTTACAATGGCACTGACGACTGTGCAGACGGTTTTTGCACAATCACTTGATATCAAAGGTAAAGTTACGGATGTAAATGGTGAACCGCTGATAGGTGTTACCGTATTTGAAGAAGGTACATCCAATGGTAATCTTACAGATGTTGATGGTAACTATACCATCAGTGCGCAGAAAAATGCGATTCTTGTTTTTGATTACATGGGATTCAGACAGGTCAAGCAGACTGTGTCAGGAAGAACCGTAATCAACGTATCTCTTGAAGAGGACAAGACTGTACTTGAAGAGGCTGTCGTAGTTGGATATGGTACAATGAAAAGAAGTGACCTGACCGGATCTGTTTCATCCGTGTCGGCTCAAAATATCGAGAATTTCAAGACCGGAAATGTACTTGAGGCCTTGGGAGGACAAGTGGCTGGTGTTAATATTACGACAGCCGATGGTACTCCTGGGTCGGGCCTGAATATTATCGTGCGCGGTGTCGGAACGGTCAACGGTGATTCTTCTCCTTTGTATATTGTCGACGGTTTTGAAGTAGATGATATAAGTCATATATCTAATCAGGATATCGCGTCGATAGAAATCCTCAAGGATGCTTCAGCATCTGCAATTTATGGAGCAAGAGCAGCGAATGGCGTAGTTCTGCTTACGACCAAAACGGCTAGAGAATCACGAGCTACGGTTTCTTATAATGGCTCTGCCAGCTTTCGTACGCTTTCCAAGAGACTTGATGTGTTAAGTCCATATGATTTTGTAAAACTTCAGTCAGAAAGAAATGCGTCCAACATTCCGTTGTATTATATTGATGGAAACGATTCGGAAGGCAATCCATATAAGTACCAAAGTCTTGAAGATTATCGTGGTGTATCAGGAATAAATTGGCAAGACGAGGCATTTCGAAATACATGGTCGCAAACACATGATATCAGTTTGTCCGGCGGAACAAAGACGACAAAATATTCGCTGTCATACTCTCATTTCGACGAGGATGGTATATTCATGAATAGCGGATATGCCAAGAATTCTGCACGCTTCAAAGTAAAACAGCAGGTGGCTAAGTGGCTTGATCTTGACCTGAACGTCAGTTATACAAATCAGAAGAAGCATGGTATTGGAACCAGTGGATCTATATTGCGAAATATATTGGTTTACCGACCTACAGGAGGTCTTCGTCTGACCGATGATGAACTTCTCAACTCTTCGTATGATACCGGGGTTGATAACAGTTACAACAACCATTACAATCCGCTGGTTGCCACCACAACTGCCGATGTTATGTCAAACACCCACACGATGGTTGCCAATGGGGCATTGACATTCAAAATTATCAAAGGTCTTACTTTCAAGACATCGGGCAGTTATAATCTTGGAGTAGTACGTGATGACTATTTCTATTATGAGGGTAGTGAGAAGGCTGCACGTTCTGGCGGGCCTTACGGTCAGAGTACTATAACTTTGAAGAACAGATGGGCTATATCCAATGTTCTGACTTATGATACCAGCATTGCTAAGACTCACAAGATTACAGCAATGCTGGGACAGGAATATCAATATAATGGTTCTGAGTACTTGCGTGGACAGGCTAAAGAGTTTGATGAGGATGTCCTTGGAGTTGATAAGTTGAGTGCAGGAAATCTTCCTAGCCTTGTTGAAACGTCAAGATCAGATAAAAAACGTCTCTCATTCTTTGCCCGGGGTTTCTATAGTTATAAGGAACGGTATATGGTTACCGCAACCATAAGAGCCGATGGATCTTCGGTTTTTGCACCTCAGAACAGATGGGGCTTTTTTCCATCAGTTTCGGCCGCATGGACTATTTCTAAAGAACCATGGATGAAGGGTACAGAAGGCTGGCTTGACAACCTTAAACTACGTTTGGGATATGGAATCGTCGGAAATGACCGCATAACGAATTATCTTACAAGCGATATTTATACTGTTGAAAAATATGGTCATGGAAGTGGAATGACCACAGCTCTTTCTCCAAATCAGCTTGCAAATCCGGATTTAAGATGGGAGGGAGCAGAGACCATTAATGCCGGTTTTGACATTTCTTTATTGAACGGGCGAATCTCCTTTACCGCAGATGTATTTCAAAAGGATACCAAGGATCTGCTCATGCAACAGAACCTGTCTTTTGTTTCAGGATGGGAAGCTCAGTGGCAAAATATCGGTAAAATCAGAAATCGAGGTCTTGAATTGTCCTTCAAGTCAGTTAATATTGACAAGAAGAACTTCTCATGGTCTACAGACCTTAATATTTCATTTATCAAGAATAAATTGGTTTCTCTTCTGGATGGAACCGATTATATGCAGGTTCGCACCGGATTTGATTCAAATAACAAGAACGATGACTATATAGCGATAGTAGGTCAGCCTCTTGGAAATATGTTCGGATACGAGTTTGACGGAGTTTACCAGTATTCAGATTTTGTAATGTCTGCAGATGGAACGCTGAAATTGAAAGATGGTGTCGTCAAGACAACTGACAGTGCCGGTAACATATATCCGGGATTTGTTAAGTTCAAAGATCAACCTACGATTGACACGGATGGTGATGGTATTCCAGATAAGGGAGATGGTAAGATTACATCTGCTGACCGCACAATCATCGGTAACGGATATCCGGACTGGTTTGGTGGAATTACCAATACGTTCCATATCTATGGGTTTGATCTGTCCTTTATGCTCCAGTTCTCATACGGAAATGATGTATACAATGTAACCAGATATCTTACTACAAAGACAAAAGAATCTGGTCTGAATATGCTTTCAGAGATTCGTGACAGGTGGACTTCATATAATGCTTCCAATTCTGTACCTTCTGTTCTAGGTATGAATGACCACGAGATTTATTCACGCTTTATAGAGGATGGTTCATACCTTCGCTTGAAGAATCTCACGTTTGGATATACTTTCCCAAGCAAGTGGATGAGCAAGATAAAGGTCAGCAAACTTCGCTTGTATTTCTCTGCAAACAACTTGTTCTGTCTTACCCGATATAGCGGATACGATCCGGAAGTGAATGGCAAGAGTAACCCGCTTATGCCAGGACTTGATTACTGTGCCTATCCAAAGAGTACAGTTTATAATTTTGGATTGCAGATTACATTTTAATGGATTCAGGCTATGAAAAAATATTTGACTTATATTTTAGCAGTTTGGTTTGCCACCTCGTCATGCAGTCTTGATGAGAACATGTATGTTTATATTGATGGTGATACGTATATAGAAGATGCTGCTTCGGCAAGGACTGTACTTTATGGCCTGTACCGTGACATGTCATCACTGCAGTTGTATGGACTTAATTTGTCCATCCGTTTTGACATGCCGACGGATATTGCTAAGATGGATGGAAATACCTTGGCTAACAATCGTGATTTCTATTGTAACGCCCACCTTGCGACCAATGCTGTTGTTCAAGAGACTTGGCAGGCTTTATATCGTACAATATACAATGCAAATGATTTTATTGAAAAGGCCAATGCTGCCAAAGATAGAATCTCACAAACCGATGCGCAAGCCGTTGCTGTTTACGTGGCAGAAGCTAGGGTGATAAGAGCGTTGATGTATTTTGAGCTTGTCAGAAACTGGAAGAATGTATCTCTAATAACATCTGTCGCTCAATCAAGGAAGCATGCTTCTACCTTTATACAGGAAAAACCGGAAACCGTCTATGAATTCATCGAGCAGGAATTGAGTGAGGCTGCGAAAGTACTCCCATGGGCGACAGCAGACACGGTTCGCCCGGATAATGCTTTTATGATTTCGAAGGCTTCTGCATTGGGATTGCTTGCCAGAGTGTATGTGACATGGGCTGGTTATCCGATGAATAACGAAAGTAAATGGGAACTGGCGAAGAATGCTTGTGAGGAAATAATCAATTCAGGAAAACATGATCTGTTAGCCGATTACGAAGTCTTGTGGAAAAACTCCTGCAATTCAGTCTGGGATCCAAAGGAAAGCTTGTTTGAGATCAGTTTCTATTCTCCGGCCATTTCATCTTCAAACTCCAACAATTGTAGCGGCTATATAGGTAAGTGGAATGGGGTTTATGTGGTGGAGAACACTTCACCTCTCGTACGAGTAGATGCTAAATGCCGTTCAGTAGCGACATTTGGGGCCCAATGGCCGAATGCAGAGAATGATAAACGCTTCTATCTGAGTCTTGCAGATTTCTATTATGAAGGAACTGATTTAGTAGGAAAGAATTCGGAGACAAACCGTTATTATGAAGAGTCTGAAGTTGCTGGCATGAAGAGGGTTTACGGTGTCAACTATGGTGGTCAGAAGGTTACAATTCTGATGGCGAGAGAGTCGACTCTCACTAGCAACCGAGATCCATTCAAGAATAGATTGTTCATTGCAAAGTGGGATTTGACTAAATATGTAGATCCGACCAAGCACATAGCAGACGGAAATTTTTCAAATGCGAATTGGTATATACTTAGGTATTCTGATATACTGCTGATGTATGCTGAGGCTGTAAATGAAATATCTGGTCCGACAGATGAGGCGTATGACGCGGTCAATAAGGTGCGTCGCCGCGGTTATGGCTTTGACTGGACTACAACAGAGGCGACTGTCGCAGATCTTCCGGACGGTTTGTCTCAGACGGACTTCCGTCAAGCAATAAGGGATGAACGAGCTTATGAACTTTGCTTTGAAGGTCAGAGAAAGCATGATCTCATAAGGTGGGGAATATATGCTGATACCGTCATTGAGACAGGGGCTGCATTGGAAGAATGGCGGGAAACCTTTTCTTCCTACTATCTTCCTGCAACATATACGCAAAAGGGAAAGCATGAACTTCAGCCTATACCTCAGCGAGAACTTGATCTGATGCCGTTGTATAAGCAGAATCCGAATTGGGAAAAATAAAATATCATTTAAATCTTATAACTTATGAAAACATTAAAACTGATTGGTGCATCGTTGATTATGCTTTGCTGTATGAGCATTATCTCGTGCAAAAAGGCACCGGTGGCTCTTTCCATCGATCTCACGATGGAGGTTACTAAAGTCAAGGCAATTAATGCTATGCTTGACATCAAAGCAACAGGTGACACTCCTTCGTTGGTCCGTTATATGGGGCCGACACCAGAGGCTGAAGTACTTGATGCCGTAGGTTCACTCGATAACGAGTCTGCTGTCAAATCATTCATTTCTAAAAACGGAATAGCTATCAAACTTCCGTATAGTATTGCATTGATGGATCTAGAGCCGGAGCAGAAGTATGTAGTCGGTGTCGTTGTCTATGACTCGGATATGAATGCATTCGGCTATGCGACTCAAGTCTTTACAACGCTTGATTTGGAATCAATGACTGATAATGCTTTAGGAGATTCGAGCAATGTCGGAAATATGACAGAAAACATTCTCTAAAATTTTGCAGCTATGAAGAAAAGTATTATATGTTTTGCAGTTATCACTGCAGCGATATCCTTTACATCTTGTGTAAAGGAGAATTTTGAGCCAAAGAACGCTGCAAGAGCAGGTAAAAGCATCGTTTTCGAGGGAGAGTTCGCCCCATCAACAAAGGTGCAGTTCGCCGATGCAGTAGATGGAATACACTCTTTGAACTGGTCAAAAGGCGATGCAATAGGAATATTTACTTATATAGGAGCGACCGAGAATAATAACATTCAGGCACTTCTTCACGACGAGGCAGCTGGTGCGAGCAAAGGAATATTCATCCCTCAGGACGAGGTTATAGTAATTCCGCCAACCGAAGAAGGTGGTGAATCGACAGAAGGACTTATCACAATTCAGTATCCAGAATCGGAGGACGAGAAATTTTTCGTGTACTATCCTTATAAAAAGGGAGTTACCATCAACCCTGATGACTTCCAACTTCATTTCAATGTTGAAGCAGAGCAGTCTCAGGCAACTGTTGGTGACAGAAAGGTCTGCGCAAATGGTATAGCGACTGCAATTGCAGATGTTGTTGGTGGAACAAACAAGGCCACATTCTCTCTGACTCACAATCTAGCATATATTTCGGTGAAGGCCACTTCATCGGAGTTTGTTGGTTACCGATACCATAGTGTTGTGATGTATGACAAGAAAGGAACAGCTACACTTTCTGGACAATGCACTATTGATCCGATGACAGGAGTAGTTACAGCTGTAGATGGCGCCACAAAGCCGTCTGTAAGAGTTGATGTGTCTCACCATGATTTTTCAAATAATCCGGAGCGCAATGAATTGTACCTGGCAGTGATTCCGGGAGACTATACGGCTGCCGATATGGCCTTTGTTGTTACATTCATCAATGCTGATGGTGCGACAAAGACAATTCCTGTTGAATTTGAAAAGGCATGCAAATTCCCTGCAGGCTCTATCACTACCATAGATCTTGGCGAAATATCATCGTCTATGAATACTTATGAGTGGTTTGAAGAATCAGAAACAAGAGATCTTCTCAGGAGATGTGCATATGGCTCTCAGAACACATATTTTGCAGAAAGACCGGAATATGTGAATGGAGGCGAGGTTACTACGCTCACGTTTGAGGTGAAGGCAAGAGGTGATTTCAGCCTTGTGCGTGAACCGAAGTACTATTCTCTTCTTGCTCCATCAGAAGCAGGAGACCCTTCATATACCGACGGCGTACGCTCTTTCCTTAGTCTTACGGGGGAGAAGACAGCAGATGCTACCCAATCCGGCTATAGGACACAGACCTATCTTCCGATCTCGTCGGATTATACTGTAACAGTATATGTGCTTGATCAGAAAGCAGGTACAGGAAGATGGGGCTCTGTGGCTATCTATGACAAGGATCATAAAGTGATATGGTCATTCATGGTACAGGGATACAAGGCAGGCGATGCTCCGCAAGATGTCGTCTATCCGGGTTTCAAAGTTCTTGACAGATTCTTAGGTCAGGGCAACAGTATGAGGAAAGCTGAAGCTGATGGGGATCTTGATTTCAACATGCCGGCATATTTCCAGTGGGGTAGAAAAGATCCTTTCGTCTGGTCAAACAATAATGCAAACTGTTATTATGTTAAGGGTGATCAGAAACTTGCGGATATTGCCGATCATGCGGCAGTTCCGACTACGCGTATCATGACCTATGATAATTGGTATGAAGGAAAAGTCCGTTACGATCTTTGGGGAGGAGAAAACAATGCTGATGATTGGTATGATCCAAATGCCAAAGGTCACAAAACTGTTTATGATCCATGTCCTGAAGGATACCGAGTACCAGATGCAAAAGTGTTCAAGGAAGTTGGTGATAAAGCAGAAATATGGGAGGCAGTCAATTCAGATAAGAATCAGGTGACTGATCCGGAAAAGGAAGGATACTATATAAATACTGATTCTCCATTTACTGCAAAAGGAAACAGTGTACTTGCATATAAACTACCAGACAATACATATGACTATTGGTCATTCTCAGGTTATATGGGTAATGGAGGTAATGCATCTGATACTTATAATTCACGAACACGTGGTAACAACAATAAATCAATGTGTCTTGAGACTTGGGCCAACTCTTCACCTGCAAATTCTATATCACGAGGAGCACCTCGTGGTGTAACATTGGAATACGGATATTGGAACGGAGGCCGTAGTTTTAACCAAAGACACGATGCACTGATGTGTTATGCGTATACGATACGTTGTCAGAAAATAGAGTAATAATCAATATTGTTTTACGATGAAAACAACAAAATTCTTTTATCTCACGCCTGAAATTCAGGTGCTTGGGTTTAGCGCAGAGGGAATCCTCTGTCAGTCCAGCGGAAGTGACTTCGCTGGTGCCGGTAATCTTGACGACAATCCTTGGGGCGGTCTGACATTTGGTGAAACTAACGACTAAAATTTGACAACTATGAAGAAGATATTTTATTTGATGGGCCTATGTGCTCTTGCCTTCATTTCTTGTCAGAAAGAGGAAATAGCAGGAAATGATTTTGTTGAGGGAACTTATACTTATGAATTTGTCGCTTATCAGCAGCCTGAGGCAAAGGCTACAATTGGTGATAAGGCTGAAGGCAAATGGCCGGTACTCTGGTCTGTGGGTGACCAGATGGGTGTTTACAAGGCGGATGGTACATTTGTCGGAGTTGCAACAATTGCAGATGAATGTGCCGGTCTGAACGAAGGTAAGTTCTCCGTGCTTTCAGATGTCGCGCTCGCAGAAGGTGATGCACTTTATTTCTCATATCCATACGTTGAGAATGCTGCAATCAGCACAGGTAAGATTGCTGCAAAGCAGACTCTCGGAGCGTCCGGAGTGGGAGCAAATGCAGTCGCTTATGCTGAAGTTGAGTACAATCCTGGAAATACCCAGTTTGTTCTCAATCACACCAATGCGTACCTTAAGTTCAATATCAAGTCTGAGGCGTTCGCAGGTTACAACCTTAATGGTGTGACTCTTTGGGCGACTGGTGCAGAACTCTCAGGTGATGTGACTGTTGCCGACCAGCTGACTGTGACAAATGCAGGCGATTATGTTAAATCTACTCTTGCAACTCCTGTTGTAGTCAGCGCAGACAATGCACAGGCAGTTTGGGTTACAGCTCTCCCTGGAGATCTTGCAGGCAAGACAGTATACGCCATCGTACATATGACTGGCGTAGAAGGAACTGAGACAGCGACTCATACAGTAACACTTCCTGTGAAACTTAACGGAGCAGGTGCTCTTCCTGCAGGTTCAGTAACTGAAATCACCCTTCCGTCTCTTACCAAGTCACTTGCCCCAGCATGGTACGAGCCGATCGAGACCCGTTACATTGCTGCTTATGGTGAGGGTTGGAGCTATGGAGCCGAGAATACAGTATTGTTCGAAACAAGTTCTAATGTTACCAA
>JAEIGA010007952.1_pt1 | contig 16087 bp, 18 predicted proteins | sample 9270691 | NCBI WGS metagenome assembly JAEIGA01 (sample SAMN17057246, study PRJNA624740) | gut metagenome | biome: biome; isolation source: fecal sample | host: Bos grunniens | place: China: Xizang | collected 2019
CTGAAACGTGACCGGAACCGGGGAAAATAGAATGGAGTGGTCATTTATGACGAAAGATAAAGATATTTCTGCGGAAATCGATAAACTTCATAAGATTTTCGAACATATTCAGCCGGATAAGCAGTCATTGTGTGAGAGCCTCATCCAGAACGCTGCGTACATGGCGGTAACTCTCAGGGAACTGCAGGAGATGATCGACAGAGACGGCCTGATCGAGCTTTATGACAACGGCGGAGGCCAGTCCGGCAAGAAAATCGGGTCAGCAACACAGATCTATCAGAAGATGCTGCCAAGTTACAACCAGGTGATCAAAACTCTGGCGGGAATGCTGCCGCCGAGTGAAAAAGAACTTGCTGTCCGAAGCGCCGACCCGATGGCGGACTTTCTGACAATGCGATGAAGTACGATCACACAAATTACATTCTGAAATATTACCGTGAAATCAGATCCGGAAAGATACCGGCATCAAGGAAGATCACAAAAGTCTACGAACAGCTGGCGGAGGATGTTAAGAAAAAAGGGACTTACCACTTCGACATAGATCGGGCATCGCGTCCGGTCCTTTTTGTTGAAGAATTCTGCAAACAGTCAAAAGGCGCGATCGGTGAACCAATCAAGTTGCAGCTGTTCCAGAAGGCAGCGATCCAGGCGATCTTCGGATTCGTTGACAAGAACGGCTATCGGAGATTCCGGGAAGTCCTCTGGATCATGGGCAGAAAAAACGGGAAATCTGTGCTTCTGTCCGCCCTGAGCCTGTACATGATGATCGGCGACCATGAAGGCGGTGCTGAGGTAGACTGCGTAGCCAGTAAGAAGGACCAGGCGAAGATCGTCTTCAACGAAGCCAGGAACATGGTCATCCAGTCACCGTATCTCAGTAAGTACATCCGGAAGCGCAAGACGGATATGTACTCAGATTTCAACTTTGGTGTATTCCAGCCGTTATCCAGTGACTCGAACACGCTGGATGGCCTTAACCCGCATTGCGGATGTATAGACGAGCTTCACAGTATCCGTGACCGGAATATCTATGACGTTGTAAAGCAGGGCATGGTGGCAAGAAAACAGCCGATCCTGTTTATGATCACAACATCCGGTTTCAACCGAGAAGGGATCTACGATTCAATGTACGCCTATGCCGAGCAGGTCATCAATGGAGACATCCATGATGAGCGGTTCCTTCCGCTGATTTATGAGCTGGACGAACAAAACGAATGGCTGGATCCGAAAGCCTGGATGAAAGCAAATCCAGGGCTGGGCCCGATCAAGTCCCGGCAGGCACTCGCAGAGAATGTGGAGAAGGCAAAGGTTGACGGTAAGTTCCGGCCTACAGTCCTGACTAAAGACTTCAACCTGATGAATGTGACCGCTGAGAGCTGGCTGACATGGGAACAGCTGAACAACGAGGCGGAATTCAGCATGGATGATGTCCGTAACGCCTACGCGATCGGAGGCTGTGACCTCAGCTCCGTGTATGACCTGACATGCGCGACGCTTCTGATCCGGAAGCCGAATGATGATAACTTCTATGTGCTCCAGCATTACTTTCTCCCGAGAGCGAGAGTTGAGGATCTTGCGGAAAAATCGCAGAAGGCTTTCGAGGCTCCGTATCAGATCTGGGCAGAGAAGGGGCTGATGACTCTCAGCGAAGGCGCTATGGTCGATTACAGTGATGTGACGAACTGGTTCCGAAGGATGCGGGATGATTATCAGATCGACCTCTGGAGGCTGGGATATGACCGCGCTATGGCTGGATACTGGGCAGAGGAAATGTCCGCAGAGTTTGGGCAGAGTGTCATGGAGAAGGTCGCCCAGGGGCCGTTTACATGGAGCAACCCGATGAAGGAACTCGGGTCAATGCTTACAGACAAGAGGATCAATTACGGGAACAATCCTATCTTGAAATGGTGCCTGTCAAACACCGGCATCAAGGTTGCGGGAACTCTCGATTCGATTACTCCTGTGAAGATACAGAAGAAAAGAAGGATAGATGGTCTGGTGTCTCTTCTCAACGCCTATACCATCTACGTTAAATACCGTGATGACTATCTGAACACGGTCGGAGGATGAACATGGGGATTTTTTCTAGATTTTTCAACAAAAGGAGCCTGACTTGGCATCAGGTCGAGATGTCTCCGTTCGATGTTCGGAACTGGACATATGTGCCGTTCAACGGGAACATTCTGCAGATGGACCTGATCAGAGCATCGATTGACGCTCTCGCCAGGAATATCGCCAAGATGGAACTGCAGGCAACCTATCCGGGAAGGGACGGCACCAAGAAGATCGATATCTCATCGGATGTCGCGAAGATCCTGCAGAGGCCGAACCCGTATATGAGCACATACGACTTTTTATACAAGGTTTCCGCAATGTATTACGCGACAAACAACGCCTTTATCTGGCCTCAGTACGACAACGGCAAACTGGTGGCGCTGTGGCCGATCAATTACCAGTCGGTAACGATCAAGCGCGGGCAATACGGCCTGTATGTGACGTTCCAGCTAAAATACACGCAGGAATACACCATCCCGTACGACGCAGTGATCCATCTTCGCAACCACTACATAACCGACGACATTGTAGGCGATACGAACATCGCGCTGTCTCCGGTTTCTGAATTGATCAACGCTCAGAATCAGGGAATCATCCAGGGAATCAAGAACTCGGCAATGATCCGTGGCATTCTGAAATCGATCAACGTGATTAAAGACGAAGATCTCCAGAAACGGAAAGAGCAGTTCATCAAAGACAACCTGCAGGCTTCCAATAACGGAGGTGTTATCGCTGTCGACGGACGGTTCGACTATCAACAGATCGAGTCAAAACCATACGTTGTTGACGCAGAGACGCAGTCTGAGGCTAAGAAGAGAGTCTTCGCATATTTCGGAGTGAACGAGGCCTTCATTACCGGACAGTTTGACACTTCCGGATACGAGGCAATATACGAGACACGTCTGGAACCGTTCATGATCATGCTGACACAGGCGCTCAGTTATGGCCTGTATACACAGAGAGAAAGAGACTTCGGCAACCGGATCGAGGCAAATATGAGCCGGGTGAAGTTCCAGCCGATCAACACAGTGACGAATATGATCAACGCCACCAACCAGCTCGGCCTGTTCACCAGAAACGAATTCAGAGAGATGTTGGGATATCCTCCGCTGTCTGAGGATGACGGCGGTAACGAGATCATGACATCTCTAAACTATACCAACAGCAAAACGCTCGATGAATACCAGGGCGTGAAAGGAGACGAAAATGGAGAAAACAACGAGAACCTTCCAGTCCAGTCTGACAATTAGAGAAGGCGAGACGGCCAATATCGTCGAAGGCGTTCCGATCGTATTCAACGCGGAGACGGTTATCGGCGGTATGTTCCGGGAGAAGATCTCTCCGGATGCAATCAGTGAGGATGTCCTGAAGGATGTCCGCCTGCTGGTCAACCACAATCCGCAGGAGCTTCCCCTGGCAAGATCCAGAAACAACAACCAGAACAGCACCATGCACCTCTGGAAAGAGGATGATGGAGTACATATGAGGGCGACACTTGACGTTGAGAACCCGAGGGCGAGAGAACTTCTCTCTGCAGTACGCCGGGGAGATATCGACGGCATGTCGTTCGCTTTCTGTGTGAATGGTGAAAGGTGGGACGATCTGGACGCAGATCTTCCGCTTAGAACCATCACCAGCATCAGTTATCTTCCGGAAGTGAGTGCTGTAATGGAACCTGCATACGGGCAGACGTCAATCAATGCGAGAGCACTGGACAGTGAACTTGCATCGCTGGAGAGCGCAAAACAGGCATTGGATAATGTAAGAAAGATTGAGGAGCTCCGTAAAGAGATCCAGGAAAGGAGCGAGAAATTATGCTCGAAAAACGACTAAAGGAGATCAAGGACGAGCTGTCTCAAATTGAGACGCGCTCCGTTGAGATCCGGAAGGAAAGCGAGACTGCAGACAGTCTCGAAAAGATGGAAGAGCTCAGGGCAGAACTGACAGACGCAGAAACGCGGAAAGCAGAACTGGAAGCCGAAGCTGCATCCATCCAGAACAAGATTGAAGAAGCGAGAGCCATTGAGAATGGCGAAGCTCATTCAGTTGAAATTGATCTTCCCAGTGAAGAAGAAAGGAAAAACAAAATGTTCACACCAGATTCTGTTGAATACAGAGATGCTTACATGAAGAAGCTCATGGGCAAACCGCTGACTGTTGAAGAACGTACAGCTCTGACAGACGCAGCAGATATCATTCCTACAGAAACGATCAACAAGATTTACGGCAAACTCGAAGAGAATCCCCTGATCAAAGAACTGAATGCTCTCCACATCCCGGGATATGTCCGTGTTCCGTTTGCGACAACCGTTAATGATGCAAACTGGGTCGCAATGGGCACAGCAGCAACAGACTCTGCTGATGTAGTAGACTCCGTCTCTCTGACAGCGAAGAAGCTGATCAAGACGATTGAAATCACAGCCGACATCAGAGCAATGGCGATTCCGGCATTCCAGTCCTGGCTTGTCAATAAACTTGCTCAGAAAATGGAAAAGGCAATCTGCGCAGCGGTTGTCAATGGTGCAGGATCTTCTACAGTTCCGCAGGGCGTTGGACAGTGCGGTATCACTGCTTCCACAGCTATCTCCACAGCTACAGTCGCCAAACTGGCTGCATTCATGGCTGGAGTTAAATCCGCTTATCAGCCGGGTGCTGTATGGGTAATGAGCGCAGAAAACTTCTATACTCACATCGTACCGCTTGCGAATGATTCCAACGGCATCGTTGTCATGAATGGTATTGAAGCACGTCTGCTCGGTCACAAGGTTGTCTTCGATGACAATGTTGACAACTGCAAGTTCAAGAGCGGCAGCACAGCTGAAGCCAACAATGCTGACCACATCATTTTCGGTAACTTCAACGAAGGCTATGTCTTCAACTACGGTGAAGGTATCAGCATCGAGGCTGACCAGTCTGTTGCATTCCGCACAGGCTCCACTGTTTACAGAGCTATGGCACTCTGCGACGGCGCTGTCGTCGACCAGGATGCATTCGCCTGGACAACAATCGCCTAAAATATCCAACTGAGGAGGATCGCACATGACTATATATGATATCGTCACAAGAACGAAACAGGCTCTCCGCGTATCCAGCACAGACACGCTGGTGAACGAAGAAGTCACCGATCTTGTCAATGAATGCCTGGAGAAACTGAACCGGTCTATCGATAATGTAGTGGATCTGAGCGATCCTCTTGTCTTGAAAGCATGCAAGGCATATGCTGGAGCGAACTATTCCGGGAACAGTATCGAAGAGCGTGAAGCGTGGGAGACCCGTTTCCGCCGGATCAACGCAGAACTCGGGACTTTTGATGCAATAGGAACAGGATCGGAGGACTGCGGATGACGTACTGGGATGAGTTTTGTTATCTCGGTGTATTGAGCAAGCGTGAAAAAAACCTGCGAGGTCAGATCAATCCAGATATCACATGGGGAAGCCGGACGTGGTGCAAGCCAAAGTCGATCCGGATGACTGAAGCCTATCAGGCGCAAGCGGTCGGAATGAAGCCGGAACTTCAGCTGGAGATCCGCCAGGAAGACTACAACGGCCAAACACGTGTCAAGTACATGGATGTAAGATATAAAGTCTTTCGGAAGTACTTTATTGACAGATCCAGGGTCGAGCTGACACTGGTTCGGGAGGTGAACCCGGATGAGGCTTGAAAAAGAACTGATCTACGACAGGCTCAGCGAGCTCTATGACACATATGACCGAGAAGCACCGGACGATGTTCCGGCTGATTACCTTGTTTACCATCTGGACGAGTTCCAGATGCATTATGAGCGGAACGATTACAGGCTGACTGTGAGCTGTATCACAACCGTGGACGAAGATGGCTCGGCTCCTGATCTGGATGCCATGGTCGACGCGGTAAAGTCTGCTCTGTACTTTGAATCGTTTACGACAGAAGATCTCACATACACGTTCTATTACGACGGAGCGAGCGAGGTCGAAGAACTTGACAAGAACATCAAGCGTGTCGATGTCCGCTTTACCATTGTTGGATATGAACCTGTAGAAAGGACATAAATTTATGAGCTATGATAAGCAGAAGGTTATTCTGGGACTGCTGAAAATCTCAGTAGACGGTACGGCTCTTGGATACTCCAGAGGCGGGAGCTCGTTTACAGTAAACCGTGTTATCCATCACATTGCAGCGGATGGCGATCTCGGTGATACGACAAACGCTCACATTCTGGACGAGGAGCGCCCGACGCTGGTCGTAAATCAGCTGGTAGTTGACCCGGCAATCTTTTTGAAACTGTTCCCGGCTGCAGCAAACAGCACCGGAACACTTTCACCGACCGGGCAGATTGCCAGCGCTGACTATCACGACGTTGTCGCAGTCGCAAAGACCAAAGAAGGAAAATTCGTCAGGATCACCCTGAACGATGCGATCAATAAGGGAAACATCTCATGGACATTCAATGACAGAGATGAAGTAGTGACATCCGTCACTTATGAGGCCACATATGCAGAAAGAACTGATCTCTTTACATATCCCGGCAGTCCCTACACGATCGAGTTCCTCGATAGTCTTACCTAAGAAGTTGGCTCCCTTTGATGGGAGCCTTCTTTTGCAAAATTCAACAAGGAGAGAAATGATGAGAAAATTGAACGTTGACGATGTATTTAACGCAGCACAACTGGTAGATATATTTGATATCCCGAAATTGTACGACAGATTAAAAGGGGCATCACGGAAGAACCCCGAAGACTTCGCAAAGCAGGCAATGGTGATCATGATCCAGGATGCCGGAACTGCAGAGAACAGGCAGAGAATCTATGAATTCCTGGCGGGCCCGTTCGAAATGTCAGCAGGTGATGTCAGCACGATGCCTTTTGTTGATTTTTGCAAAGGAATAATGGAGATCGGGCAGGTCTCCGAGTGGGAAGCTTTTTTGAAATCTGTATCCGGTACAGAGTAGTCGACCTGGTACAGATCACGAAGGGATACGACTACAGCATGATCAGGAGGATCCCGGTCATGCAGTTCCGGGAGTTCCTGGAGAACGTTCTCGAAGATCGCAAACAGGAGCTGATATACAGGCTTTATCTGGCGTTGCTTCCGAACATGACAAAAGAGACCTTCGTATCATTCGACGATTTTTATGCTCAGACGATCATTGATCAGAGGCCAGAAGCTGAGATCGTGGAAGAACTGGACATGATAGAAACAAAATTCAAGGAGAAAGGAGGACCGGATGGAACTATTCAAACTGTACGGTAACATCCTCATCAAGAACGAGGAAGCGAAAAAGAGCCTGCATGACACGCAGGCTGACGCCCAGAAAACAGCGGATAAATTCAAAGATATGGCCATCTCCGGTTCGAGCACAGGGCGTGAACTGAACGGCGCTTTCAAGACGATCCAGAGCACATTGAAGGGCTTCGGGGTTGACCTGTCGGACAATGCGGTTCTGTTCGGTACGTGGGCGGTAGCGGGCGCAGCAGCCATCGCTACAGTTACAAGCAAACTCTTCGACCTGGCAAACGAGACCGCTGTTTACGGTGACAATATTGACAAAATGTCCCAGAAGCTTGGTCTGTCAGCAGAAGCGTATCAGAAGTGGGACTATGTCATCGGAATGGCCGGAGGCGATATCGACTCCATGGCTGCCGGTTTCAAAACGATGACCGGGCTTCTGGCGGACGCTCAGAACGGTACCCAGAGCGCTATCGATAAGTTCGAAGCTCTCGGGATCTCCATCAAAGAAATCAATTCCATGAGCCAGGAAGAGATGTTTGAGAAAGTCATCTATCAGCTGCAGGGCATGGATGATGCTACACAGAAGGCTGCCCAGGCGTCCGACATGTTTGGAAAGGCCGGGCAGAACCTTATCCCGCTCCTCAACCAGACGGAAGAGGCTACCAAAGACCTCCTCAACGAGACGGAAGAATACGGGCTCATCATGTCAGATGAATCTGTCGCTGCTGCTGCGAAATTTGGCGATTCGCAGTCTCTGATCAAGCAGGCGATGGAGGCAACCGGCAGGCAGCTGGGCGAGAAGATGATTCCGTACTTCCAGAAGTTCTTCGACTGGGTGATCGAAAACATGCCGAAGATCCAGAAGATCATGGGACATGTCTTCGATGCGATCGGGGTGGCGATTGAAGTGCTCACTCCGGTTATCGAAACGTTAGGGGCACTGATCGGCGGTCTGCTGACCGTAGTCCAGGTAACATTTGACGGAATCTCGACATTCCTCGGCCCGGTCATCAGTACGATTGAGGATATGCTGAACGGGCTGATTGACGTCATCAATACGCTGACACTCGGCCTGCTGGATCTTGACCACGTAGGCAAGTCTTCAAGCAGGTCATGGGATGCCTGGGAGGCAAAGAATATCTCTCATGATACAGAGATACCTGCATACATGCAGTTGAAAGGTTACGCAAACGGCGGGGTCGTGACAAGCGTCCGGTCAATCGTCGGTGAATCCGGTCCGGAGATCCTGGATCTCTCAGGAAGCCAGCCGACAATCACACCAATCGATAATATGGCTGGTATGGCCTCCGGAGGTAATACGTTCAACATTACGATTTCAGCCAAGGACGTGAAAGAGTTTAACGACATCGTGCGGATTGCCAAGCAGGCGCAGCTGGTGGAAAGGATGGGATGATATGAGCACAACATTGACATTGACACCGACCACATACTGGCATGCGACACGGACTTCTTCGTACAGTGCACCGTATATAATCACAGGGACTGACGTTAAGAGCATTACATGTTCCGGCAATGATCCTTATGAGTCAGAGTTCCTCGAGTTCCCGGCTATCGCATCCGGGAATTATCACAAACTGATTGAGTCCGTATCCCTGACGGTAACTCCGTATACGCGAGGCGACTTTCTCGATATAAGTCTGTTTGACTTCGACATTGTTACCGGAGGAGCAATCGCCACAGGGCAGGAGATCCGGACACGTGACGGAGAAAGAGGCGATGCTGATTACGGCGTCAACCTGCAGGGCAGTACACACGCAGAGTGGTATTGGAGCAAGGAGGCAGGGCTGACATCCGGCAAAATTCTCGGATGCCTGACATCACCGTATCTCTACAACGCCGGAACCTGGAACCACAATCGAATTAACTTCACTGGCCTGTCCGTTGCATTCACATTGTCAGACACCAAAGGAACGTTCTCCGCAACTGCAAGCCAGACAGGCGGGCATGTTTATCCAGATGTTGTAAATACAATAAAATATACACCGCGGAACTATTCGGAAAGAATGTTCAAGCGGTATACCATCGCATCAGGGGTCTTTTATTACAAAAAAACCTCTGAATCGGCATATACATCTATCAGTTTTACCGGCGATACGGTAACGATACCTGCGAACACATTCGCAACCGGAACGGTCTATGATGCATATGCGACAGTTGTGTCAGACGATAACCAGAGCTACACGCTCAGTGCAACGACATACACGACAGAGGACGCAGCGCCGGGAGCTGTAGCACTGTCCCCGAGCAATACAATCACATACGGAGCGACAGCATTCACCTGGCAGTATTCGAACGAATTTGGAACACCTCAGTATGCGTTTGACCTTCAGGTATCGGCAGACGCAAGCACCTGGGAAGATCTCCAGAGCCACACAGTCAGCTCTGCCACATCCTATACCGGGACCGTTTCCGGAGCCGGGACGAAGTACTGGCGCGTCCGTACGTACAACCAGGACGACACCGCCAGCGAATGGTCGAACGTTCTCATGTTCGAAAACATTGTTCCTCCGGATGCTCCGGTAATCACTTTGCTGAGCGGTAACGGCAGGTTTACGGTCGAATGGACTGCCTCTGACCAGATTGCTTTTGAGATAAGAATAGACGGGGGAAAGCACCTCACGGTATATACATCTGAGAAGTCATACTTCCATAATGATTATTTATCTGAAGGAAATCACACGATTGAGCTCCGCATCTATAACTCTACAGGGCTTGTATCCGGATGGACGTCAGCTGATTTCTCTGTCACAACATTGGCCGGGCCTTCTGCATCCGTAGAAATGCAGGAGGGGTTTAACCTGATCACAGTCACACCGGGGAGCTTCTCTGATGTCTACATTCTCCGAAACGGGACACCGATCGGCACATACTCCGGAACGCCGTTCACGGATTACTTCTGCAACGGTTCAGACATCTATACGATCCGCGGAGTGATGGCTGACGATTCCTACGGAGACACGGTCATTGAGGGGAATTATACCTGCAACAGACCGGCACTGATCACTCCGGAGGGAGAGATTCTCTATGTGGACAGACGTTTCAAGACAAAACCGACATACGCAGGGCTGGTCAATCACGACGTCGAAGGTGTTCAGTATCTGGGAAGATCCAAGCCGGTACATTACAAGAGTGATTTTGTGGCAAGGAGCTGGAACGTCACCTGCAGCACCGAACCGAAGACCGGGAAGATCTATTTCTTCAGGAACCATCACGGTGATCGTGCCTGGGTAATCATCCGCCAGATCAGCTACGGAATCAATGACCGCGGAGTTCATGAATACCAGTTCACCCTGGAGGAGACGGACTACAGCGAGGCGATTGCTTATGAAATATAGGATTGACGTCCTCAGAAATTACGTTCCCGTCGGCGAGATCCCGGCTGAGTCTTGCTCAATCAAGTACAGTTCAACAGCCAAGATCAAGCGAGGAGCTTCTATCTCCGGAGCGCTGGATAATATCAAGATGTTTAGCAACACAGAATTTTCTATCGTCGGGGACAGGATCTCTCCGGTCTTGATAGACGACGAGGGGAACGATCACCGGATGGGCGTGTTCATGGTTGTGGCATCTCCCCGGACAGTCGATTCTGCAAGGAATACGGACGCTCTCGAGCTGTATGACGAATCATACATCCTTGACCAGTCTGCCTTTGATACGCGCCATTACTGGCCTGCCGGGACATCATACACAACTGTCTTCAGCCAGATCCTGACGGAAGCAGGAATCAACCGTCAGACAATCGAGCCGTCCAGCCTGGCACTGACGATTGCAAGGGAGTTCCCGGTCGGAGACAATATGCTGCAGACCCTGAACATGCTGCTGGATGAAATCAACTACGACCAACTGCATATGGACGGCAACGGTTATGCAATGTGCACGAAAAAAAAGGAACCTCTGGTTCCCGATTTTATTTATCGGGATGATGCCAATTCAATTATCGTTCCAGGGATGACGGACACGATCGACATTTACGGAGTCCCGAACGTGTTCATTGGCCTGGTATCCAATCCGGATCAATCGGTCATGACATCCAAAGCAGAGAACCACAACCTTAACAGTGATCTGAGCATTGAACGCCGAGGCTATAAACTGACAAAGATATATAAACTTGACAGCGTGGCGTCTCAGTATGAACTGGATGCATATGTCAACCGGCTTATGTCAGAATCGATGATGGTGACCGATCGGGTAAGCGTGTCAACGGCGCCTGAGTATGACCATGACTTCAGAAATGCAGTCCAGATCGACACGAAAGAGATCAGCGGTCTCTACATCGAGACAGCATGGGATCTCACATTTGGAACCGGTCAGGCAATGACCCATACGCTTGAAAGGAGGGTCTTTCAGTGATCCTGGGAACAATTACGGCATACACATCCGGAACCGGTGTCCAGGTCCAGGTTGACGGTGAAGACTCAGGGACTACGAAGAACTACCAGTTCCTGAGTTCATATACGCCGACAGTTGGCGACCGTGTCATCCTCGAGGAAATCTCCGGGAGCTATGTCATTGTCGGCAAAGTCGCCAGCACACCGGACAGCGGAGGCGGAGGCTCTGGCCCTACGATACAATACGGGACAAGAACCACGACCATTGTGAACGCAGACTCGTATCTTCGAATCAATATATATTATGATTCCGAATTCGATGGTATCCCGACGGTAACCGCCACAATGACCAGCACAACTCTTGATGCAGACATGGGAGGTATTTCGCTCGTGATTGATGCGGTATACAAGAGTTATTTCACAGTATATGTGTGTAACAGTTCGTCAGTCAGGTACGCAATCGGTATCAGCTGGATTGCGGTTCTATAGGAGTTGAAACGATGGCAACATTTACAGAGAGGACGGTAGCACCGTCCGGCACGAACAAATACTATATCCGCACCACGTACGGCGGACTGAACAAGTGCATCCTGATCGACAGCACGACCGGGTCAGTGCTTCCGAACTGCACCGGATACGCATACGGTCGCTTCATGGAGTGCGCCAAGGTCAAGACATGCGACCTGCCGACATCTGACGCGGGGCTGTGGTACAGCTCGACGATCTACCAGAAGGGACAGATCCCGAGACTCGGGGCGGTTGCCTGCTGGAAGGGAGGCACCGAAGGCCGTGGACACGTCGCTATTGTCGAAGCAGTCGAAGGCACCAACGTGACCGTGTCAGAGTCCGGCTATTATTCAAAAGTAAGATTCCAGAGGAGGCAGATGGAGCCTCCTTTCAATTTTAATGGTCTGACGTTCCAGGGCTTCATCTATAACCCATTCCTGGACAACGGCACAGGCAAGATGGTCATCCCGGAAGGACCTTTCGAGTCTGAGATTGCCGGGCAGAAGGTCATCGGCTACGGACAGAGACAGGGGCAGAAGCTGGGCATGATCTCCGCAGACGGACCTTATCCGATGACAGCCCTCCAAGACATCAAAAAGATAGATTCGCCTCACGCGCTGATATACGCGAGTATGAACGCGAATTACTTCCAGATGAACAAGGACCAGGCTGACCCGTACGGAACGCACTACGGCACGGAAATCAGCTTCACAAACCACTTTACACCGCACCAGGGGAATGTAGTCGCCTACGGTGTGAAGCACGACGGAATGAGCGTCGGAGCCCAGGACAATGAGTTCTACTGGACGGCGGTAGATCTCCAGTTCGCTTGCGCTCCGGCTTATATCGCATATCTCAGAGGGCAGAAGGTCAGCCTGTGGTCTTCCGCTTTCCGCAACACAAAGAACAGCCCGACCACACAGTCAATGCTGATCCGGACGGCGGACAGGTTCGCGCTTGCGGTCTGTACCGGCAATGTCTCGATCAATGACGCGGTCAAGTGGGCGGAAGATATCGACGGTCTGATGGATCTCTGCTTCATGGACTCCGGCGGAAGCTCTCAGCTCCTCGTCGGGGAAGAGGCCAAGGTCTACACCGGGAGACAGATCCCGAACGTGCTGGCGCTGTATTACCCGAAAGACGGAGCGATCCCGGCACCGGAACCGGACGAACCTGTGGAAGACCCTGCGGACTACTACAGCCCAGGGGACGACACGATCAAAGAACTCACGAAACGGGTAGCGATACTCGAGGATAAACTTGAGAGGATCACGAAGATCCTGAGCGAATAGGAGATGATATTATGGACAGAACTATATCTATTTCAGCCTGTGGCATGAATAAGCGACAGGTGATTGCAATCGGAAGACAGATGGAAGATCACTATCGACAGATCATCTTCGACTGCTCAGGATTCGGAGTTGAAGTCAGCTCGGTCACTCTCGTGCACCAGAGAAGCCTGGACATGGCTCCCTACATTGTAGAGACATCAAGCACCGATACACTGACATGGACGATTACAAACACAGACACAGCCTATCCGGGATATGGAAAGGCAGAACTCCGGATCAGTTTCACCAACGGGCTGGCGAAATCGGTAGTGTTCACCACAATGGTCATCCAGTCCATCACAGCAGACACAACGATCCCTCAGCCGTTACAGAGTTGGTATGATGCGATGATCGACTACATCGACGATCACAGCGTAAGCCCGGAACAGATAGAAGAAGCAGTTGCCGAATATCTGGACGAACATCCTGTACAGGCTCCAGTCCAGAGCGTAAACGGGAAACAAGGGACGGTGGTTCTGACAGCCTCAGACATTGGAGCCCTGCCGGATTCAACGCAGATCCCGACGAAGACCAGCCAGCTCCAGAACGATTCCGGGTTTCTGACCTCAGCACCGGTGGAGAGCGTGAACGGAGAGACAGGGGACGTGGTGATCACCGCATCAGATCTCGGAGCACTCACCGCAGAACTGGATCCTGTTTTCAGTGCCAGCGCTGCAGCCGGTATCGAATCGAGTGACATCACGGCATGGAACGGGAAATACACGAAGCCGTCCGGCGGTGTTCCGGTGTCAGATCTGAACAGCACAGCACAGTCCAGACTCATGCCGACCGGAGGCAGTACCGGACAGGTACTTGCGAAGAAGTCCAACTCCAACTATGACACGGAATGGGTGAACCAGTCCGGAGGCGGAGGAGCAGTCGATTCCGTCAACGGAAAGACAGGCACCGTAGTATTAGATGCCTCGGATGTCGGAGCACTGCCGGACACAACTACAGCGTCCGACCTTGGCGCATATGTCAAACCGACCGGAGGCATCCCGAAGGAAGACTTAGCGAGCGCAGTACAGACTTCTCTCGGAAAGGCTGACACGGCACTGCAGACGGCAGTAACATCTTTCAACGGCAACACCGGGGCGGTCACCTATACGGCACCGGTTACAAGCGTCAACGGTCAAACCGGTGCGGTTACCGTAACGGATACAGATACAACGTATACATTCAGTATTTCATCCAACGTAATTACTATTACACCGTCTACAGGAACGGCACAAACAATTACATTACCTGTTTATAATGGGGGTGTTATTTAATGGCAACTACAGTTACTTACAAAGGACAGGTTCTTGTCACAGTCGATAATTCTACGAAGGTCTTGGAAACAAGCGGAACATGGTGCGAGGATGACTTCACGCTTGTGGATGTGAGCGGAGGCGGTGGAGGCGGAGGCGGTAACGGTTACGGCGGTGACGGTACATGGACTCGTCCGATGGGATATCCGAAACTGGATGACATGGATATCACCGGCGGAGATGTGGTCTATATATCCTATATTGCTACGGAAGAACTTGGCTTCTGTGACCTGACGATCAAACGAACAAGCGGTACATTTACATTTGAAATCGGAGAGATAAACAACGGTGTATTTACTGCCGATTCAACAACAACCTATTCCGCAGACACGCGTGTTCAGAAGTTCTTCGGTTCTGCAAGCGGTGGCTATAAGGTCATTAAAATAACAGGGTCAATCAAGGAAATCTCAACAATACGTAACGACTGGGTTTCATATGACGGGAATTATCGGTGGAGTGCTTACCAGGGGGCTATAGAGATTTACGGAAATCTTCCGCACCTTGCAGTTATCAGTTTCTATTCTGTCGGACGTCTGGAAGCGGTGCATCTGGGCGGTGCGAAGTTCACCTCGTTAGCTTCTGCCTTCTACAACAACGATTTTCTGATGAGTGTAGACACCAAGAACTGGGACGTTTCAAACTGCACGGGCTTGAATTACACCTTCGCAAACTGCAGAGCACTGGACTTTGTCGATGTTTCGGATTGGGACACGGCAAAGGTTACGACATGCCAGGCGATGTTCTTATCTGCAAGCATCTCACAGATAGACATCTCCGAATGGGATATGGGGCTTGTAACGAACACTTCGCAGATGTTTCAGCAGACCAAATTCACAGACATAACGATTCCTGCATCACTCGCAACGATCAGCGCGAATATGTTTGCCGGAGACAATCAGAAACTTGTATACCATTTCAAGGCTACAACCGTGCCGACACTGGCGAACGTGAACGCATTCAACGGCTATCATACGCAGATGGTAATATACGTTCCTACTGCTAAGTTATCCGACTATCAAACGGCATCAAACTGGAGTACATACGCATCGTATATGGTAGGTGAATAAGATGATAAAAAGGGAAATTGTAGAAATAGACGGAAGGAAATTCGTCCATACATGGAGCGATGACGATTACACCATCATCCGCGACGGCATCGAATACGATGAAGCCTATGATCCTATAGACACAGGCAGAATATACGCCGAAACCACGCATATAATCGAAACCGTCACAGAGGACATCGAAGAACTGAAAGAGAAGTATACAGAAGTAGTACAGAAGTACAACTATGCCGAAGCACGAGCGGAACGCTTGGAACGCATC
>JAEIGA010007953.1_pt1 | contig 16085 bp, 20 predicted proteins | sample 9270691 | NCBI WGS metagenome assembly JAEIGA01 (sample SAMN17057246, study PRJNA624740) | gut metagenome | biome: biome; isolation source: fecal sample | host: Bos grunniens | place: China: Xizang | collected 2019
CAAGTATTACAAGATCAGCACGTTCCTTCGGAAATGGTGGCCGAGGATCGTGTGGCTTGAGGGGACGGACAGGGAATACCTCAATCAGATTCTGAACTACACCGAGGACGCGGAGCACGACGACGCGCCGGATTCGGCGGCGTGCGTGTGCAGGTATTTGGATCGGGCGAAGGGGCGTTAGGGAACAGGGAACAGGGAACAGGGAACAGGGGCTGCGGGCCTCATCCGTTGGTTCTACGGGCTGTCGGGATTGGTACAGCGTGGTACAACATGGTACAACATGGTACAACATGGTACAACATGGTACAACATGGTACAACATGTTACAACATGGTACAACATGGTACAACATGGTACAAACGCCTCATCCGTTGGTTCTACGGGCGGAAGCCTTATTTGCAGCTCGTGAGCAGGAAGGCGCGGAAATGGGCGAACGGAGGCGCAGGAATGATCACTTATCAGGACTACGAACAGGCGACGAACAAGCTGGAGTTTCTGTCGGCGGCGATAGCGAAGCACCGGGCGTCGGCGGAGTACGGGGTGGCGGTGGCGGCGGATGCGTATGACCGTCAGAAGAACGTGACGATACACCAGGTGGTGAAGCTGTACAACGGGATGCCGGACGCGGAGGGGGCGGATCACCGGATCGCCAGCAACTTCTTCAACCGGCTGAACACCCAGCGGTGCGCTTATCTGCTGGGGAACGGGGTGTCGTTTACCCGGAAGGAGAAGCGGGTGAACGCGGAGAACGTGGCGGTGGACGTGGACGTCACCAAAGAGCAGCTGGGGCCGGGGTTCGACACGGCGCTGATGGAATGGGGGTACATGGCGCTGATCCACGGCGTGTGCTTCGGATTCTGGAACTATGACCGGCTGCTGGTGTTTCCGCTGACGCAGTTCGTGCCGTTCTGGGACGAGGAGACGGGCGCGCTTCGGGCGGGGCTGAGGTTCTGGCGGCTGGACGGGGACAGGCCGCTGCGGGCGGAGCTTTACGAGGTGGACGGGTACACGGCGTACCGGGCCCCGGCGGGGACGGTGGGCTGGAACCTGGAGCAGATCGCGCCGAAGCAGGCGTACATCCAGCGGGTGGCGCAGACGGCGGCGGACGGGGAGAGGGTGCTGGAGGGCATCAACTACCCGGGCCTGCCGGTGATCCCCATGTGGGGGAGCAGGCTCAAGCAGAGCACGCTGGTGGGCATGCGGGGCGGCATCGACGCCTACGACCTGATTCAGTCGGGGTTTGCCAACGATCTGGAGGACTGCGCGCAAATCTACTGGCTGATACAGAACGCCGGGGGGATGACGCAGGAGGACCTGAAGGCGTTTCTGGACGACATCAAGCACCGGCACGTGGCCCAGGTGGACACCACGGGGTTTGACGGGGAGCCGAGGGGGGCGCTTTCGCCCTACGTGCAGGATGTGCCGTATCAGGGGCGCGGGGCGTTTCTGGCGCAGATGCGGGCGCAGATCTACGAGGACTTCGGGGCGCTGGACGTGCACGCGGTGGCGGCGGGGAGCACCAACGACCACATCGACGCGGCGTACCAGAGCATGGACGAGCAGGCGGACCAGTTTGAATACCAGGTGATCGAGGCGGTGCAGGGCGTGCTTCGGCTGATGGGCATCGAGGACACGCCGCAGTTTCGGAGGAACCGGATCAGCAACGTCAGGGAGCAGGTGGAGGCCGTGATGCTGGAGGCCAACTACCTGGACACCGAGACGGTGCTTCGGCTGCTGCCGAACATCACGGTGGATATGGTGCCGGGGATTTTGGCGAGGCTGGACCGGGAGAACGCGGACAGGATTGAGATGACGACGCCGGTGCAGGAGGATTAAAGGGGCATGATTGAGAGATTTGAACACGAAAAACCGGCCACACTGGAGGAGCTGACCGAGGAGGAGCGGAGAGACCTGGAAAACCTGCGGCGCGTGAAGCGCGGGGAAGCGCTGAAGATCTTGTGCCGGGACTATGTGATCTACAACGGCGAATGGTACAGGGAGAAGAGACGGGACTGGAAGTACCGGTGGGACTGGCCGAATGATATAGTTCCCACGGCCAGGCTGATGACGCTGGAGGAATACAAGGCCAGGGCGGAGATGCCTCAGGATGAGCGAGACCCGGTTTGGGAGGAATGGACGGGACTGGCGCACAGATTCGATAAATGGCGCGGCATGAAAAGCGGATGGGCGATACCAAACACGGGCTATGAAGGCTACGGCAAATCGTGGCGGTGCTGGACATCCAGGCCTACCGACGAACAGAGGAGGGCTACACCGTGGAAATGACGATTAAAGATGCATATATCTTCATAGGCGACTTGATGGAACGCGCCTATGGTTGGCACATAAATGATCGCGTGCTTGGCTTCGGTATTGGAGAATTTGAGGGCAAATGCGAGGACTTAATTCGTTTGTTGAAAGCGCAGGAGCCGCGGCTGATGACGCTGTGGGAAGCGGTTGGAATCATCGATAGGCCCGTGTATTTAGAGCGCAATGTCCTGATGTCGGATAAGAGCGTCAACAGGCAGGAGTGCTGGGCGTTAGTGCAAGCGACAGATGATGAGCACATGATAAGGCTTGCGACGCCCTATGGCGAGGAAAAATGGCATGTTGGCGCATACGGTATTGGCTGGCGCTGCTGGACATCCAGGCCGACCGACGAACAGAGGGAGGCGATACCGTGGAGTTCCAAGAAGTGATGAAACAGTTTGACAGGATGTGCAAGACAAACGCAGGATGCTTCGATTGCCCTCTGCATGAGCAGGACGGAGTAAGCGACAGGTGCAGTATAGGTGCGTTCGTGAACGATTCTAAACGCATTGAGCGTGAAATCATGGCATGGGCCGTAGAACACCCGGAGAACGTGAAGCAATCGGAAGAGCAGGAGCCAAGGCTGATGACGCTGGAGGAAGCAGTCTCTGCTGAGGTGGTATATTATGAGGAACGCTACGTCCATCATGCCGTGACGAAGGGGCAAAGCGTTTTCCCGGTCATTCGATGCGTAGATGGATTCAGCCACACCGTAGAATGGTATTCGCCATATTTCCCTAAAGGAAAGGCCCATATCCTGTTTGCGCCTGATGAATATGGGATATTTGGACGCTGCTGGACATCCCGTCCGACCGAGGCGCAGAGACTGGCGAAGGGGTGGCCGGCCCTTCCCGAAGCATGAAAAAAATGCTCATTTGACTACGGAAAAGGCCCATTTGACTACGGAAAATGCTCATTTGACTACAGAAAGCGTGCATCTCTGAGATGTGATCGAATAAAGGCGGGGTGAGGCGGCATGGCGATCATCAAGGGTTGGGGCTATACGCCTCAACAGACGGGGTACATCCGGAAGCGGCTGGAGATCGCGCAGAACTATCGCAAGGACGCGGCGGAGGACTACACCGACCACGAGTATCAGATCGTGCTTCGGAAGCTGAAGAAGGTGTACTCCGAGGCGGCGGGCGACCTGAAGCTAAAGGCGGAGAGTTGGAAGCGGGCGCACGAGGCGCGGGTGCGGAAGTACCAGGCGCAGGTGGCGAGGGGGGAGATCACCGAGGCGGACTATCAGGCGTGGATGCGCGGGCAGGTGTTTCAGGGGGAAGTCTGGAACAAAAAGCGTCAGCAGATGGCGGAGGCCATGGCGGACGTGGACGCGCAGGCCATGCGGATCGTCAACGAGGGCAAGACCCGGGTATTCGCCGAGAACGCGAACTACACCGGGTATCAGCTGGAGCACGGCGGCGGGGCGGACTACGGCTTCGGGGTGTACGACTCCGCGGCGGTGGCGAGGCTGGTGCGCGAGGAGCCTAGGATGCTGCCCATGCCGAAGGTGGACAAGTACAAGGACGTGGCCTGGTATGACCGGATCATCGAGAACGCGGTGACGCAGGGGATTCTCCAGGGGGAGAGCCTGGAGGACATCACCTACCGCATAGCGATGGACACGGCGGACAAGAGCCTATCCGCGATGCGGCGGAATGCCAGAACGGCGTATACAGGGGCACAGAACGCGGGGCGGCTGGAGGCGATGAGGCAGGCCGATGGGCTGGGCATCAAGACCAAAAAGCAATGGCGGTGCACGCTGGACAACAAGACCCGAGAGACGCACGCGGAGATGGACGGGCAGACGGTGGAATGGGAGGAGCCGTTTCTGACGCCGCTGGGCCCGCTTATGTACCCGGGAGACCCCAGCGGCGAACCGGCCAACGTGTACAACTGCCGCTGCAAGGTGGAGAAGGTCTTTGCGAAGTATCCGGACATCAAGCGATACAGGCGGGACATGGACGGGCAGATCGTGGCGAACATGAGCTACAAGGAGTGGCTTGAGGCCAAGAACAGGGCCGGGACGGAGGCCGGGACGGAGGCCGGGGCCGGGGCCGAGGCGTGAAAGGAGGACAGACATGTGGCGAGCGTGGAGTTGTGCGACAATTCGAGGGCCGTGCTGGAGGCGACGGCGACGGGCATCCGGCGGGGGCTGGAGTACATCGGGACAATCTGGTCGGAGGACGCGTCGAACCTTGTAGACCCGTCGTGGGTCAACACGGGTTTACCTCAGAGCATTCGGTATACGATAGAGGGTCAGAACCTCTCCGTTGGCTCCGACATGGAGATCGCGCCGTTTGCGGAGCTGGGCACGTCGGTGGAGTACGTTCCACCGCCCGAGTACATAAGGACGACGGCGGAGAAGGGCAACAAGGCGGACATACACACAGACCGGGCGGGCATTCCCTACTGGCTGTACTACGACGAGCTGAAGGACACATTCGAGATCGGACGCCCGGTGAAGGCGCAGGGGTTCCTGCGGCAGGCGCTGGAGCTGCACAAGGACGATTTCGAACGAATCATGGCGACCGAGATTCGGGACGCCATCAACGAACTGAGATAACCCGGACGGGTGACTTTCGAGGAACTGAAAGGAGACCAACATGGCACTGACGCGCGTCCAGTGGGACAGGTCATCGCGTGAGATACAAGACGAACAGGGAACCGAGGGTTCCGACGATCGCGCCGACGACCGAGGAGACGAGAGGCGCAAGCCACGCAGTTCGCTGCCGACGGTCTATGTCCCGCTGTTTCCGCTGCTGTTTGGCTATCTTCTGGGCATGCTGACGGTGGCACTGGTGACAATCCTGACCAACTGCAAGGCATGAGCAGGGGGAAATCAGGTAACGACGGGGGGAGGAATCAGGCGACGGGAACAGGCAGCGGCGGCGGCCACGCCTGTTCCCTGTTCCCTTCCCCCAAACACATCAATCTTTCGAAGAACTGAAAGGAGACCAACATGGCACTGACGCGGAAGTTTTTGAAGGGACTGGGGTTGAGCGAGGAACAGATCGACTCCATCGTGGAGGCGCACACGGACACGCTGACGGGGCTGCAGGACAAGATCAAGGGCCTGGAGGGCGACGCTGGGAAGGTCAAGGAGCTTCAGGAGAAGCTGGACGCCTACGAAAAGGGCGGCGGCGAGGACTGGCAGGGCAAGTACAACCAGGTGAAGAAGGACCTGGAGGACTACAAGGCGGAGGTGTCGGCGAAGGAATCCGCCGAGAAGGTAAAGGCCGCTTACAAGGCGCTGCTGGGCGAGGAGAAGATCGACCCGAAGCGGTACGACGTGATATTGCGGGCCACGAGCTTCAAGGACATGAAGCTTGACAAGGACGGCAAGCTGGAGAACGCGGAGGCATTGAAGGCGGCCATCCGCGAGGACTGGGCGGACTTCAAGGTAACGGAGAAGACCCAGGGCGCGGGGGTCGGCAATCCCCCGGGAGGCGGCGGCGGGTCCGGGAAGACCAGGGAAGAAATCATGGCCATCAAGGACACCGGCGAACGTCAGCGGGCGATTGCGGAGAATCATGAGCTGTTCGGCTTTTAGCCGGGGCAACGAAAGGAGCACCAACACATGAAAAATTTCAACATCAACCTCCAGCTCTTTGCGGCTGAGGACAACGTGATCACCACGGCGCAGATGGCGAAGGCGCGGGAGGTGGACTTTGTTCAGCGGTTCAACCAGTTCAGTCTGAGCAAGCTGATGGAGGCGCTGGGCGTGACGCGGAAGATCGCGATGATGGAAGGCACCACGATGTACTACTACAAGACGACGGGCACGCTTCAGGACGGCACGGTGGCCGAGGGCGACGTGATTCCGCTGTCGCAGTACCAGCGGACGAAGCACCCCATCGGCGAGATCGAGCTGAAGAAGTGGCGCAAGGCGGTGACGGCGGAGGCCATCAAGAAGAGCGGGTATGACGAGGCCATGCGGGAGACGGACCGGCAGATGCTGCGGGACGTTCAGAAGTGGATTCGGACGTCGTTCTTCGGCCACCTGAACGAGCTGCCGGGCACGACGGTGGCGGGGTCGACGCTTCAGGCGGTGCTGGCGAAGAGCTGGGGCAAGCTGCAGGTGCTGTTTGAGAACGACGCCGCCGAGGCGGTGCACTTCATCAACCCGCTGACCATCGCGGCGTACCTGGCTGAGGCGACCATCACCACGCAGACGGCGTTCGGCATGACCTACATCGAGGACTTCCTGGGCATGGGCACGGTCATCATGAACAGCGCGATCCCGGAGAACGTGGTGTACTCCACGGCCAAGGAAAACCTGATCATGTACTATCTGACGATGACCGGGGACGTGGCGCGGGCGTTCAACCTGACCACGGACGAGACGGGCTACATCGGCATCCACACCAGCCAGACCGACCAGCGGGCGCAGATCGAGACGCTGATCATGAGCGGCATCCAGTTCATGGTGGAGTACGCGGACGGCGTGGTGGTGGGCATGATCGACGCGACGCCGGGTCTGGGCACGGTGACGGTGACCTCCACGGCGGGCACGGCGTCGGGCGACAGCAACATCGCGCTGTCGGGCTACACGCTGGGCACGGGTGAGAGCTGGGTCTACAAGACCGCGGCCAGCACTGCGCCGGCGGTGAGCTACGGCCAGGCGCTGGGCAGGGGCTGGACGGCCATTGCCAGCGGCGACGACATCACCCCCGCCGAGGGTCACACCAAGATCACCGTGGCGGCGAAGGACGCGGCGGGCCGCGCGCAGGCAGCGGGCAGCGCTACGCTGACGGTGAATACCTGACGAGAGGATGATGGGGCGTGACAACCATGATGGATGAAATCTGCGCGCACATCCACAACTGGTTTACGAGAGCCGAGGACATCCACCGGGGCACGTTCACCATCGAGGGCGGGTCGATTGACCTGCCCTTTCTCGTGCCCGGGCAGTACTTCCGGATCGTCGGGAGCGCGCTGAACGACGGGGTGTATCAGTACCCGGCGGAAAGTACCGGCGGCGGCGAAGGCGGCGAGGGCGACGAAGGCGGCGAGGGCGGCGAGGGCGGCGAAGCGCAGGCGCTTGCGCTGACGGACGAGACCTTTGAGGGCGAGATATGGGCGATGAGGATACCGCGGGCGTTCGTGCTGCTGGCGGGGGAGATCGGGGCGTGGGACGCGCAGTACGGCGCGGCGATGTCCAGTCCCTACCAGAGCGAGAACATCATCGGGGTATACAGCTATACCAAGGCGGCGGGCGCGAACGGGGGCGGGGCCTCCGGGGCGGCCTGGCAGAGCGCGTATAAATCCAGACTGAACCAGTGGAGGAAGATACGATGAGCTTATTGGCCGGTGGTATAGGAGACATGCTGACGCCCATGATGACGGCGTGCGTGCGGATGGACCGAAGCACGGAGCAGACGAAGCTGGGGCCGGTGGAGCGGTACACGGCGGGCGCGGGGTTCATGGCGTACCTGCGGAAGGACGCCAGCCCGGAGATACGGGTGGCGGAGCGACAGGGCATCCGGGAGCAGTACACGGTGGTCGTGCCGAAGGCGGAGGTGCTGAGGCGGGACGACGTGTTCAGGCGGGAGTCGGACGGGCTGACGTTCCGGTGCACGTCGTCCACGACGGACGCGGAGGCGCCGGAGATGGCGTCGCTGCAAATCGCAAAGGCGAGCTGTGAGAGGTGGGACATACCATGACGGAGGCGGTGGAGGCGCTGTACAGCTTCTTCGGGCAGTTCGATCTTCCGGTGTATCCGGAGGACGGTGTGCCGGGGACGGTGACGCCGCCCTACATCACGGTGCGAATGGCGATCCCGGCCTGGCGGGACACGGCGACGTTCTACGCCCGGGTGTGGGACAGGGCGGCGTCCAAGGCGGGCGTGCTGGAGGTGGCGGACGCCATCGGGGCAGCCATCGGCGAGGGCGCGCTGGTCAAAACAGAGCACGGGTGCGTGGTGATCGGCAAGGGCACGCCGTTTGCGCAGCTGATGCCGTACCCGGGAGATGTGACGCTGCATTGCGTCTATCTGAATATGACGCTGCAAGCAATCATGCCGTAATGGCGGGGCCGAATGGCGGCGAAAGGAGCATGAGAGATGGAGTATACGAGGATTCCTGACGGGGCATGGGAGGAGATACAGATCAACGCGGGGCTGATTGCGACGACGTTCGCCCCGGCGACGGGGACGATCAGCGGGATCATGGGTGCCACGGACGGCGGCATTTCCGTGAGCCTGAACCCGGAGTATGAGGACTTCGGGGAGGACATCGACAACGTGCCGCCCAATACGAAGCAGCTCAAGCGGATCAAGAGCTATGACCCGACGGTGTCGGTGACGTTCAAGACGGTCACCGAGGCGCTGCTGAAGGACATGATCGGCGCAACGAGCGTGGACGCCCAGAGCGGGGCCATCATCCCCCGGATGACGCTGACGGACGCGGACTTCAAGGACGTGTGGGTCGTTGGCGACTACGGCAACAGCGGCGGGTTCGTGGCGGTGCACATCAAGAACGCGCTGAACACGGCGGGCTTCTCCTGGCAGACCACCAAGGACGGCAAGGGCGCGTTCTCGGTGGAGTTCCACGGGCACTATGACCTGGAGGACATGGACGACGTGCCGTTTGAGGCGTATGTGAGCAGCGGGAGTTGATTGACGGGCGGCGGGATGCCGCCCGTTTGGCGTTAGGAGGGCAGAAACACATGAAAACACTGGCAAACTGCAATCCGAGGGAGTTTTTACGGCAAACCAACAAAATCCGGCACAGTGTCGAAAGCTGGCTGAAACTCACGGACATCATCAACATTCGAAAGCGCATGCCGAACATTCCGGCGGGCGCCACCGAGGAAGAGCGAAAGGCCGTGACGGAGGCGCAGATCAACGCCAATATCCACGCGATGTTGGACGCGATCATGGAGGAGCACCCGGATGAGACCGCTGAGCTGCTGGGTTTGTTGTGTTTTGTGGAACCGGATGACCTGGAGAATCATGCAATGACCGAGTTCCTGGCGGCTGCAACAGAAATGATCGACAGCCCGGAGGTGATCGGTTTTTTTCTGTCATTGCAGCGGCTGGGGCTTGTGCGTGGTTCCGCGGATGCCGAAGCGTAGACCTCAATCTGCTGGACGAGCTGGGCGCGAGCTACATCGTGGAGCTGTGCATAGATGAGCTTGAGAAGCAGTGGGATGAGCGCAGGTACAGGGCATACGTCACGGACGCCCTGTACGGTATGCTGGAGAACTTCTACAAGGCGTTCGGCGGTGGCATCACCATGACTTGCAGATGGATTGACCAGTATGACCAAAAGAGCAGCGACAAAACCGGGGACGAAATTGCCGCGGAGGTCATCAGGCGGGCGGGACTCAGGATAGGAGGTGATGCATAATGGACGTGTTCGCTCTGAAAGCCACATTAGGGCTGGATTCCGGCGAATATGAGCGAGGACTCGGTTCGGCGGAGAAGCAGAGCAGCACATTTGCCAGTGTGCTGAAAGCCAACCTCATCACCAAAGGGATCGAGGTCGCCATTGATGGATTCAAGCGGTTGGCAGATGCTGCGTCCGGGACTGTCAAAGGCATTGTCAGTGCTTTTGCCGATAATGAACAGCTTGAGGGCGGCATCGATACGCTGTTTAAGGGGGCGGCAGACCGCGTCAAAAAGTACGCGGACGAGGCCTATCAAACGGCTGGACTCTCTGCGAATCAATACATGGAGACCGTGACGTCCTTTTCGGCGTCGCTGATTCAGGCACTGGGAGGCAACACCAAGCTGGCGGCGGACATGGCGAATCAGGCCATCATTGACATGTCTGACAACGCAAACAAAATGGGCACGGACATGTCTGCCATCCAAAATGCCTATCAGGGTTTTGCCAAGCAGAACTATACGATGCTGGACAACCTGAAGCTGGGCTATGGCGGAACCAAGGAGGAGGCCGCGAGGCTGATTCAGGACGCCGAGAAATTGGACGGGACGTTCAAGGCCACACGTGATTCAAGCGGTGAGTTAACCCTGTCATTCGCCGACATGGTGCAGGCAATCCACATCGTGCAGGATAACATGGGAATCACCGGCACAACCGCGAAGGAGGCCTCTGAGACAATACAAGGTTCTTTGGCTGCCGCCAAGGGAGCATGGGAGAACCTTCTGGTGGCGATGGGCAAAGGGAAGGGCATCGAGAAGGCGCTGGATAATTTTGTCAAGGCGGCCAAGAACGTCGTCAAGAACATTGCGCCGGTCGTGAAAAACGCCCTCAAGGGTCTCGGAACGATGATTCGCCAGCTCGCCCCAGTCATCAGCCAGGAGCTGCCGGGGCTTATGGCGGATGTGCTTCCGTCGCTGTTGCAGGCGGTGGGGTCGCTCATCGGCAGCGTAGTCCAGGCCATCCCCCAGATGCTCCAGGCGGCGGCGTCGGTGCTTCCCAGGGCCATCACTGACCTGCTGCAAAACGCCCTGTACAGCGGGGCCAAGATGCTCAACGGGCTGTTCGGGGAGGACTTCATCTCCCGGGAAGACCTGGGCAAGGCACTGCAGGGGGTGCAGGACTTTGTCAACAATGTCCGGGACGCCATCGGGGGCGTGATTCAGTTTATTCAGGAGAACGCGGGCACGATCCTGCCGATTGTTTCGGGCGTTGTCGGCGCGATTGTGGCGCTTGGCATCGGCCAAAAGATCTCCGGGTTGATCGGGAATATAGGGAATCTGTTCGCAGCAATCGCGGCACACCCGTTTTTTGCGTTCATCACGGTGCTGGGCGGCGTGATCGGCTGGCTGATTAACCTGTACAACACCAACGATGAGTTCAGGGACAAGGTGAACGCGGCGTGGGAGGCAATTAAAGGATTTTGGGAGAGCACGCTGGAGCCGACTTTTAACGCTCTGAAACAGTGGCTTACAGACAATATCCCAACGATCAAGGAGAAGTGGGACGAGTTTAAGACCAATGTTCATGATGCATGGCAGGCCATAGCGGACTACTGGGGACCAATCCTTGAGACCGCCTGGAACCTTATAACCACGTGGGTCAATGAGAATTTGCCGGGGATTATCGAATACTGGCAGAATTTCGCGGGCGAGGTGATGTTGGCCTGGCAATCCATAGCGGACTTCTGGGGGCCTGTTCTTGAGACCGCGTGGAATGCCGTATCCACCTGGGTTACCGAGAACCTGCCGACGCTGGAAGAGCTGTGGAACGGCTTCAAAGACGCGATTGGCACGGCCTGGGAGGCCATTCAGACCGCATGCGGGACAGCGTGGGACTACATAGAGCCGATTCTGACAGCCATCGGCAGGGCGCTGAGAAACGCGTGGCGAACAGTCGGACAGTTCAAGGAGAAATTTGTCTCGGCGTTCAACGGAGTGAAGGACGGCATTTCAAACGCGGTGGAAACCATCAAGGGCTGGATCAATGACGTCATCGACGCTTTTAACAAACTGATGGGCGTGAAGGAAGACACGGAGCGAGAGATGAGGGCCTCCGGCGGCGGCGGATCGGCGAATAAGAGCGGCGGAGCGGCCAGGGGCCATGCCAAAGGCGGCATTCTCTCGGAGGGCATGAGCGGCATCGTCGGCGAGTATCGGCCTGAGTTCCTGCGCGTCAGCAACGGGCGGGCCATCGTCACCCCTATTCAGGGAATCAACGGGCGGTTCGGCGGGCAGGGTGGTCAGGAGATCATCGTCCCCCGCACGGACACCCGCCCCATAGAAATCACGGTGAGGCTGGCGGACGACACGGTGTTGGGGCGGGCGATCTACAGGATGAACGAGGCGGAGGCGCAGCGGGTTGGGCCGAAGCTGGTGACGGGGGTGCGGTGAGATGTGGTCGATTGACAGCAACGTATGGGAGGTGCCCTGCGACATCAGCCGGGTGGCGGAGATACGGCCCAGCGACATCAGCGGGGCGCTGCTGGACCGGAGCTGGTTCAACGACGTGCTGGGCACCTACATGCAGTACGAGGTGACGATGGTCTATCCGCCGGACGCGGAGGGGCAGGCGCTGTATAATACGATCTACGAGCTGCTGACGCAGCCGGTGGCGGGGCACACGTTTGTGTTTCCGTACAACTCGGGCACCATCGAGATCACCGGGCGGGTGCAGCAGGTGTCGGACGTGTATGTGCAGCTTGCGGACGGTTCGGCCTACTGGAAGGGCATACGGTTCACGGTGCTGGCGAACCATCCGTCGAAGTCGCAGACGCTGGAGGAGGCCATCGCCTACGGCGGGGCGTCGGTGCTGCCGGAGTCGCAGACGGTGGAGGTGGACGACATGTACGAGTACACCAGCGAGGGCTGGGAGCCGGTGTCGTTTGACGACGGAGACACGAAGCGGTATTGACGAATAATAGGAGGATAAAGCAGATGAAAGCTATGATTTCTCAACCCATGGCGGGCAAGACGGAACAGGAGATCGTTGCAACGCGAGAGCGGGCGATGAAAGCCCTTGAAAAGATGGGCTATGCCGTCGTGAACACACTGTTCACTGACGAAAGGTACAGCAGTGAGGCGATGAAGGAACGAGGGGTTGAGAACATCCCTCTGTGTTACCTTGCAGAATCTTTGACCAACATGTCGCTCTGCAATGCCGCGTATTTCTGCGCGGGCTGGGAGAGTGCGCGTGGATGCAAAATCGAGCACGAGGCTGCCAGAGCCTATGGGCTCGAAATCATTTACGAATGATTTAGAGGAGGCGGCGCGTATGTACATCACCATCTCCGGGATAAAGTATACGCAGATCAAGGCGCTGGCCTTCGCGCCGGAGATCGACATCACGGGCGGGAGCATTCCGGTATCGGAATTTCAGGCGGACATCGTGACCAGCGACGAGATTCCCTACGGGGAGCTGGCGTATCTGTACGACGATCTGGACGGGCTGTGGGCGATGTACCGGATCGTGTACGCGGAGCGTGTGGAGCTGGAATCGGTGCGGGTGCGGGCGCAGAGCCGGGTGGCGATGCTGGAGAACATGATGCTGCCCGAGGTGATGTACGAGACGGCAACGCCGCTGGAGGACATCCTGCGGGAGACGTTCACCACGATGTGGGGCGGGTACTTCTACAACATCGGGGAGTACGAGATCGACGCGGCGTTTCAGAACACGTCGCTGAAGGGGTACTTCCCGGAGCAGAAGGCGCGGGAGCGTCTGCAATGGGTGCTGTACGCCATCGGCGGGTATGTGAAGGACTTCTTCGGCGAGGTGCTGGGCATCAAGCCCATCCCCCTGGACGGGGAGATGACGGCGCCGGCGGCGCAGACCTTTTATAAACCGAAGCTGACGTTCAAGGACTACGTGACCGGCGTGTGGGCGGTGTCCACGGAATACACGAAGGTGGACGAGAAGCCGGAGGACAGGGAGCAGAAGTACATCGAGGTGGGCGAGGGGAACTACTACCTCATCACCACCCAGGAGATGCAGATCGGCAACCCAGACGTTCCGCAGAACGCGCCGCCCAACGTGGCGAAGCTGAAGGACATGGGAATCATAGGCCCGGACAATGTGTCCGGGCTTTTGGCGCGCATGGGGGACACGCTGTTCAACCGCATGGAGGTGGACCTGGACTGCGTGAACAACGGGCTGTACATGCCGGGGCAGTACCTTCGGGCGTACATCGACAAGAACCGCATGGCGGGGGGCGTGGTGACGCGCTGCGACTTCCGGTTCGGGGTGCAGGCGCGTTCGTCCATCAAGCTGGTGGGGGCCGAGGAGCTGGCGCTGGCGCAGCTCAACATGGTGTACACCTACGGCAACACCACGCTGGGGCAACGGGCGCTGAGCCTGCCGGTGGGGCATGAGTACGAGGTGCAGTCGCTGTGGATCGACCGCACGGAGGACGGCGAGAATACCATCTACCGCGCCCTGGACGAGAAGGTGGCGGGCGTGATGCCCGAGGGCGGGGCCGAGGTGGAGGTGCCCTGCGCGCCCTATCCCAGGGTGCGCACGAAGTTCAGCAAGAACGGCGACTTCTTCCCGGAGCCATGGACGGCCATAGAGCCTGCGGTGGTGAAGGTGAGCAAGGTGGGCGACAGCGTCACTGGGCTGGACAAGGACGGGCGTCAGGTGACGGTGACGCTGGACGAAAATGGCTATCTGAGCTACAGGTGAGGTGGAACGGATGGGCGTGACGAGCAGGTGGATCAACCCCAACGCCGTGCCGCTTAAGCAGGACAGGTTTTCAGACAACGGAACCTTCAGCGCGGCGAAGGAGGGGAAGTACGGGTATAACAAGGTGAGCGTTGGGGTGAGCGAGGACAGGGTCATCGGCAAGGACCCGGACACGGACGAGGACGTGGAGGTTCGGGAGGAGCCGGAGCCGAAGGACCCGTATAGGCCGGATGAGGGCGGCGGAGGCGGGGAGGGCGGCGAGAAGCCTCCGCATTTGGTGGAGACGGTGCTGCCCAGTCAGATCGCGGTGGTGAAGCCGCCGGATAAGGTCAGATACATGCTGGGGGAGACCATCGAGTATGCGGGCATCGGGGTGCAGGCGCGTTTGAAGTCCGGGCAGGCGTGGGACGGGTTTAAGAACGGTATGGTGCCGTTCGGGGAGCTGGAGTTTCCTGTGAAGAAGCTGGACGGGAACTACATCCCGGAGAGCAGGAATTATACCGGGGAATATGTGCCGATTCACAGAGCAGGAGACCCGATCGCGGCGCTGAAGTTTTTGATCGACTTATGGCACGAGAAATACCCCGAGATGGATGCGGGGTATACAGTATCGTTTGCCAGCGTGTTGGATGAGCAGGTATATTACGCGCACAAGAACGCGGGCTATGTGGCGAAGGTCGTTCTGGAATCACGCGGTGACGAGAACTGGACATGGTCCTATTTGAGCGAAGCAGAAATCACGTTCGTGGCGTGGGCCGTGGGGGACAGTCCATGGATTGACAGCAGTAAATCACGGGGCGGCTATGGATTTAACCAGTTCAAAGCAACCATAGAACCCACGTCCCGTGAGATCGTGTTTGAAAGATACTACGGCGGCTCGGCAAATATTCGCTCAGGCTATGACGCCATTTATGCCATGGAATATCCCAGTCACGCCATAGTAGGACTTTTGTTGTTCTACACCATCAACGCCTACCTGGACAGCCCGGACGACATCCCCATTTATACGGCCACCAGCGACCTGGACTGTGGCATTTCCCAGCCCATACGTTTTTCCACCCGTGGCGTGGCGGTGTGCGCGCCGGAGACGGAGGGGGAAAGCCGCCACCGGGAGACGCACTTCTCGGGCGGGTGCATTGCGCTGGCGCCGAGGGGGAATGCGATCTGCTACATCACGGCCTCCGCAAGCGGGGGGAGCATGGACATTGTCGATAAATGGATCGACGCGGGCAGCGAGTCGGAGGAGTCGGAAACGGTGAGCACCGATTCACAGTTCACCTATGACGGCAGGACGGTACATTACGCCCGTGGCAGCGTGGCGATGGACGGGGCGATTGCGAGCTATCTGCCGGACACGGCAAGCGACGGCGCGGCGCTGCTTCAGCACGCGGGGGAGATCGCCTGGACGATGGTGTACGGCAATGTTGCGGGCACGGACAAGGCCCTGCCGGTGCAGTGGGCGCGGCCCGGGGACGGGAAGGTGCTGGAGACGGAGTTCAACATCAGCGTGGGGATGCCGGTGGAGTGACGGGAGGCCGTTCGTCGTTGTCGGACATGGCGTCCGCTGGCGGCGACATGTGGTTCGGACGCCATGTATGGCGTCCCTACGGGGGCGCGGAAAGTCGGCGAGACGGGTGAAGCGTGGCGGGGGAAGCCGTTCCCCCGCCACACAGAAGGAGGTGACGAACAATGCCCAGGACGGAGGGGCAG
>JAEIGA010007954.1_pt1 | contig 16085 bp, 7 predicted proteins | sample 9270691 | NCBI WGS metagenome assembly JAEIGA01 (sample SAMN17057246, study PRJNA624740) | gut metagenome | biome: biome; isolation source: fecal sample | host: Bos grunniens | place: China: Xizang | collected 2019
AAGGCTGACTATGAACCCAAGGTAGAAAAGGCTCTCAAGACATTCCGTCAGAAGGCTAACATCCCCGGCTTCCGTCCCGGTATGGTGCCCATGGGCTTGATCAAGAAGCAATATGGTTCGGCTGTAAAGGCTGAGGAGATCAATAAGATGCTCCAGGAGGCTGTATACGGCTATCTCAAGGAGAACAAGGTAGACATGCTCGGTGAGCCCCTCCCCAACGAGGACCAGCAGAAGCAACTCGACTTCGACACTATGGATGAACTGGAGTTTCTCTACGACATCGCTCTCGCTCCCAAGTTTGACGCTACACTCACTGCAGAGGATACGCTCCCTTACTACACCATCCAGATCTCTGACGAGATGGTTGACAACCAAGTGAACATGTACACCCAGCGCAACGGCCGCTACGAGAAGGTAGAGGAGTATGCTGATAACGACATGGTGAAGGGCTTGATGTGTCAGCTCGACGAGAACGGCAACACCGTAGAGGGTGGTATCCAGGCTGAGGACGCTGTAGTATTGCCCAAGTACATGAAGAACGCAGCCCAGACTGCTCTCTTCGAGGGTACAAAGGTAGGTGACGTAATCACCATCAACCCCCGCGAAGCTTACGACGGAAACGAGGCTGAACTCGCTTCATTGCTCAAGATCAGCAAGGAGGAGGCTGCTAATGTAAACGGTAACTTCAGCTACCAGATTGGCGAGATTACCCGCTACGTTCCCGGTGACTTGAATCAGGAGATCTTCGACCTCGTATACGGCGAGGGTGCAGTAAGCAGCGAGGAGGAGTTCCGCGCTCGTGTGAAGGAAGACCTCACCAAGCAGTTCGTACCCGAGAGCGACTACAAGTTCCTCATCGATGTTCGCGAGTATGTGATGAACCGTATCGGCGAACTCAAATTTGCTGACGACGTACTCAAGCGCATCATGCACATCAACAATCCCGACAAGGGCGAGGAGTATGTAAACGAGCACTATGCCAACACCATCAAGGAACTCTCATGGCACCTCGTGAAGGAGCAGCTCGTGGAGAAGGCTGGCATCAAGCTCGAAGAGAACGACCTCATGGAGCAGGCTAAGGCTAATGTTCGCGCTCAGTTTGCTCAGTATGGTATGACCAACGTACCTGAGGAGATGCTTGCTAACTACGCTGCTGAGACCTTGAAGAAGAAGGAGAACGTAGAGGGTATCGTAAACCGCGCTATCGAGACTCGTCTCGCAGCTGCTTTGAAGCAGACTGTGAAGCTCGACGAGAAGAGCGTAAGTCTCGATGAGTTCAACAAGATGTTCGAGTAATCCAGACAGATTGAACGTTTCGCCTACGAAACTTGTTTGCAATATATGGGAAGACGGTTTGGCGAGGCCAAGCCGTCTTTTTTTATTGGCAATTGGCAGTTGATACTTGACAATTAGACATAGTTTTTTGTTTGGCACGATTTTTGATAATTCAGAATTGAGAACTTATAAATTCAGGATTTACCAACATGGAAGATTTTAGAAAATACGCTACCAAGCACCTCGGCATGAACGGCATGGTGCTCGACGATGTACTCAAGGCTCAAAGCCAGTATCTCAACCCCTATATCCTCGAGGAGCGTCAGCTCAATGTGACCCAGATGGATGTGTTCTCACGCTTGATGATGGATCGCATCATTTTCCTCGGTACACAGATCGACGACTACACTGCCAATACCCTGCAGGCGCAGTTGCTCTACCTTGACTCGGTGGACAACGGCAAGGATATCTCTATCTACATCAATTCGCCCGGCGGATCGGTATATGCAGGTCTCGGCATCTACGACACCATGCAGTTTATCTCAAGCGACGTGGCTACCATTTGTACCGGTATGGCTGCCAGCATGGCTGCCGTGCTTCTCGTTTCAGGTGCTGAAGGCAAGCGCTCGGCGCTCCCCCACAGCCGCGTGATGATACACCAGCCTCTCGGTGGTGTGCAGGGTCAGGCCAGCGACATCGAGATCACCGCTCGCGAGATACAGAAGCTCAAGAACGAACTCTACACCATCATCGCCGACCACTCACACACACCATTCGACAAGGTGTGGGCCGATAGTGACCGCGACTACTGGATGACCGCCCAGGAGGCTAAGGAGTATGGTATGATTGACCAAGTTTTGATGAGAAAATAATGGCAAAGCAACAACAACGACAATACTGCAGCTTCTGTGGACGTCCCGATACGGAGGTGAGCATGCTCATCGCTGGTATCAGTGGCTACATCTGCAATGAGTGTGCCGAGCAGGCTCACGAGATTGCCCGCGAGTCGATGCAGAAGAGCAAGAAGGGAAGCAAGGCCGGTGACCTCGATATGAACGAACTCCCCAAGCCGCAAGAGATAAAGACGTTCCTCGACCAATATGTTATTGGTCAGGACGACGCCAAGCGTTACCTCTCGGTATCGGTATACAACCACTACAAGCGTCTGCTCCAACAAGACAAGGCCGATGATGTGGAGATTGAGAAGAGCAACATCATTATCGTGGGTAGCACAGGTACGGGTAAGACCCTCCTGGCACGCACCATTGCGAAGCTGCTCAAGGTGCCCTTCACCATCGTAGATGCTACGGTGCTCACCGAAGCGGGTTATGTGGGCGAGGATATCGAGAGTATCCTCACTCGTCTGCTCCAGGTCGCCGACTATGATGTGAAGGCTGCTGAGCGAGGCATCGTGTTTATCGACGAAATAGACAAGATAGCACGCAAGGGGGATAACCCCTCAATAACACGCGATGTGAGTGGTGAAGGTGTGCAGCAGGGATTGCTCAAACTGCTTGAAGGATCGGTAGTGAACGTGCCTCCTCAGGGTGGACGCAAGCATCCTGACCAGAAGATGATTGCAGTTGATACGAAGAACATCCTCTTCATCTGTGGTGGTGCCTTCGATGGTATTGAGCGCAAGATCGCCCAGCGTCTCAATACACATGTGGTTGGTTACGGCTCGGTGCAGAATACCTTGAAAATCGACAAGGAGAACATGATGCAGTACATCTCTCCGCAAGATCTCAAGAGCTTCGGCCTTATTCCCGAGATTATTGGTCGTATGCCCGTGCTTACCTACCTCAACCCCTTGTCGCGCGAGGCATTGCTGAGCATCCTCACCGAGCCCAAGAACGCTATCGTGAAGCAATACATGAAACTGTTCGAGATGGATGGTGTGGAACTCACTTTTGCTCCCGAGGTATATGAGTATATCGTAGACAAGGCTATCGAGTTCAAGCTCGGTGCACGCGGTTTGCGCAGCATTGTGGAGGGTATCATGATGGATGCCATGTTTGACATCCCGACCCGTGGCGACAAACAGTTTGAGGTGACGCTCGACTATGCCCGCAGCCAGATGGAGAGGTCAAACCTCAGCCGCCTGCAAGCAGGCGAATAGCGTCTGCCGTAACCGGATATTCAAGTGGGCAGGTGTCATCATGGAGTGGCACCTGCCTCTTTATGTATCTGTTCGGAGGGGACGTGGTGAGGGGATTGGATATTTTTTGTAGGAAAAGGCAAAAAAATGGCTCAAAAAATTTGCAAGTTTTGCAAACTTGTTTTTAACTTTGTGTTGCTCCTCGTCGGGGACTTGCTGAAGGGTCCTCTAAAAGAGGTGCGTGAAAGTTATGGATACAGCAAAGATAGATCTTTCGGAAGTCCTTAAGAAACACTTTGGATTTGATAAGTTCAAAGGTGACCAAGAGGCCATTATCCGCAATCTGCTTGCGGGGAACGACACGTTTGTACTGATGCCCACGGGCGGTGGCAAATCGTTGTGTTACCAATTGCCCTCGCTCATCATGGAGGGTACGGCAATCGTCATCTCTCCGCTCATTGCGCTGATGAAGAATCAGGTGGATGCCATTCGTAACTATAGTGAAGAGGATGGTATTGCCCATTTCTTGAACTCTTCGCTCAATAAGTCGGCCATCGATCAGGTGAAGGCCGATGTGGTGTCGGGTAAGACCAAACTGCTGTATGTAGCTCCGGAGTCGCTCACGAAGGAGGATAACGTGGAGTTCTTGCGTTCGGTGAAGATCTCGTTCTATGCTATCGATGAGGCTCACTGTATATCGGAGTGGGGACACGATTTCCGCCCTGAATACCGCAAGATAAGACCCATCATCAATGAGATCGGTCAGGCGCCGGTGATTGCACTTACGGCGACTGCTACGCATAAGGTGCGCGACGATATAAAGAAGAGCCTGGGCATCATTCCTGCAAAGGAGTTCTGCTCATCGTTCAATCGCGCCAACCTCTACTATGAGGTGCGTCCCAAAACCAAGAATGTGGACCACGATATCGTGCGCTTCATCAAGGGACAGGAGGGCAAGTCGGGCATCATATACTGCCTCAGCCGCAAGAAGGTGGAGGAGTTAGCCGAGGTGCTCAAGGCAAACGAGATAAAGGCGGCTGCATACCATGCCGGTATGGACTCGGCTGTGCGTTCGCAAACGCAAGATGATTTCATCATGGAACGCATCGACGTCATCGTGGCCACCATCGCCTTTGGCATGGGTATCGACAAACCCGATGTGCGCTACGTCATCCACTACGACATTCCCAAGAGTCTTGAGGGATACTATCAAGAAACGGGACGCGGTGGACGCGACGGTGGAGAAGGACGCTGCATAGCTTTCTATAGCAACAAAGATTTACAGAAATTAGAGAAATTCCTCGAAGGAAAACCCATAGCAGAACAGGATATAGGCCGTCAGCTGCTGCAAGAAACGACTGCATATTGCGAGTCGTCGGTGTGCCGACGCAAACTGCTGCTCCACTATTTTGGCGAAACGTACGAAGAGGAGAATTGTGGAAATTGTGATAATTGTTTAAACCCAAAGAAAAAAGTGGAAGCCCAAGAACTATTGTGTACTCTCCTGGAAACGGTGATTGCCGTAAAGGAGAATTTTAAAACCGATTATATAATGGACATCATCCTCGGAAAGGAAACATCCGAGGTGCTGGCTCACCAGCACGACGAACTGGAAACATTCGGTACGGGTACTGGTGATGAGGAGAAGACATGGAATGCTGTCGTGCATCAGGCACTCATAGCCGGCTATCTGGAGAAGGACGTGGAGAACTATGGCCTGCTCAAGATGACTGCTGCAGGTAAGAAATACTTGAAGAATCCCAAGTCGTTCAAGATTGTTGAAGACCGTGATTTTGATGAGGAGGAGAACGAGGATGCACCCATGAGAGGTGGTGGCACTGATGTGGCCGATCCCGCCCTGTTCTCAATGCTGAAGGACCTGCGCAAGAAGGTGTCGAAGAAGCATGACTTGCCTCCTTATGTAATTTTCCAGGATCCCTCGCTGGAGGCGATGTCGATTACTTATCCTATTACCTTGGATGAACTGAAGAACATTCCTGGCGTGGGTGAGGGTAAGGCTAAACGTTATGGACAGGAATTTGTCGACCTCATACGTCGTCATGTGGAGGAGAACGAGATCGAGCGCCCCGAGGATATCCGTGTGCGTACGGTGGCGAAAAAGTCACAGATGAAGGTGAGCATCATCCAAAGTATCGACCGCAAGGTCGCACTCGATGATATCGCCGTGGCAAAGGGTATTGAGTTTGACGAGTTGCTCGACGAGGTGGAAAGCATCGTATACTCCGGCACCAAACTGAATATCGACTACTTCCTGGAGGAGGTGCTTGATGATGACAAGGTGGATGACATTTACGAATACTTCAAGGAGTCGGAAACCGACGATATCGACGAGGCAATTGATGAGCTGGGCGACGACTATTCCGAAGAGGAGATACGTCTTGTGCGCATCAAGTTTATCAGCGAGATGGCTAACTGAACAATATAATGGAGGAAGCAGACCGGCGGTATGTTTCCTTCATTCTACACATAGAAAAATAACAGATTAAAAGGGCTTGCAAGAATTATATCGAAAAATTTCTTCATATCAGGGAAAATGTGTAAATTTGCAAGCACTAAATTTCATAATAGAATTACTGTATGTCATTTGTTGCAGACAAGATTGTAATGGACGGTTTGACGTTCGACGACGTTCTTCTCGTTCCGTCCTATTCGGAGGTTATCCCCGTTAATGTGTCGCTCTCGACCAAGTTTTCACGTAACATCGAATTGAAGATCCCCTTCGTTACAGCCGCTATGGATACTGTGACTGAGGCCAAGATGGCTATAGCCATTGCTCGTGAGGGTGGTATCGGTGTTATCCACAAGAATATGTCTATTGAAGAACAGGCTCGTCAGGTGGCTATCGTAAAGCGTGCCGAGAATGGTATGATTTATGACCCAATCACCATCAAGCCTGAGGCTACCGTAAAGGATGCACTTGCACTCATGGGTGAGTATCACATCGGTGGTATTCCCGTAGTGGATGGCGAGGGCAGACTCGTAGGTATCGTGACAAACCGCGACCTTCGTTTCGAGCGTAACCTCGAATGCAAGGTTGAGGATATCATGACCAAGGCTCCGCTGATTACAACTCATCAGCAGGCAGATATGGATGCTGCTTCAGCTATCCTTCAGGAACATAAGATCGAAAAGCTCCCTGTTGTGGACAACGATGGCAAGCTCATTGGTCTCATCACCTATAAGGATATTACCAAGGCTAAGGACAAACCCATGGCTTGTAAGGACAGCAAGGGTCGTCTGCGTGTAGCTGCTGGCGTAGGTGTTACATTTGATACACTCGACCGCATGCGTGCACTCGTTGAGGCTGGTGCTGATGCTATCGTAATCGATACTGCCCACGGTCACTCAAAGGGTGTAATCGAGAAGTTGAAAGAGGCCAAGAGAGAATTCCCCAATATAGATATTGTAGTAGGTAACGTAGCTACAGGCGAGGCTGCAAAGATGCTCGTTGAGGCTGGAGCCGATGGCGTCAAGGTTGGTATTGGTCCGGGTAGTATCTGTACCACTCGTGTAGTTGCAGGTGTAGGTGTTCCCCAGCTTTCGGCTATCTATGATGTGGCAAAGGCGCTCAAGGGTACTGGTGTTCCCCTCATCGCTGATGGTGGTTTGCGCTACTCAGGTGATATCGTAAAGGCTATTGCAGCCGGTGGCTATTGCGTGATGATCGGTTCGCTCGTAGCCGGTACTGAGGAGAGTCCCGGTGAAACTATCATCTTCAACGGCCGTAAGTTCAAGGCATACCGCGGTATGGGTTCGCTTGAGGCTATGGAGAATGGTTCGAAGGATCGCTATTTCCAGGCTGGCACTAAGGATACCAAGAAACTCGTTCCCGAAGGTATCGCAGGCCGTGTAGCTTACAAAGGTTCGCTCTATGAGGTAATCTATCAGCTTGCCGGCGGTTTGAAGGCTGGTATGGGTTACTGCGGTGCTCCCACTATCGAGAAACTGCACGATGCAAAGTTTGTGCGCATCACCAATGCTGGTGTGCTTGAGAGTCATCCGCACGATGTATCTATCACAAGCGAGGCTCCTAACTATAGCCGTCCTCAGTAAGTGTAAAACATTACATTCAATAAATAAGAAAGGCAGGTCATTGCGACCTGCCTTCTTTCGTTGTGCCTGTCACAACTTATTTGATGATCACCTTCTTTCCGTCGGCGATGTAGAGACCTTGAGTGAGCCCCTGAGGGTTGTGTACCTCGCGGCCGTCAAGAGTGTATACCTTGCCACCCTTCGGAAGGGTGGTCAAGGTAGTGATGTGTGATGAAATCGTATTGTAGTCAACCTCTACGGTGTCGCCAGCAGTAGCTTTCACCTCGATGGTGTTGCCATCTACAATGGTGTAGCTTACCTCTTCGCCATTGACGCTTACTTTCTTGCCGGCAAGACCCTTGTAGTTGATGACAAGGGGCTGTCCCTGGTTCGATACAATCTTGGCTGTAGTCAGCTGTCCGGCTGCCCAGTTGATGTCAACGACAAAGTCGCCTACAGCCTTCAAACCGGTGATGCTACCGCTCTCCCATGTAGAGGCAAGGGCGGGGAGAATCTGGATGGTGTCGGTGTGGCTTTGCATGAGCATCTCGGCAATACCAGAGCATACTCCGAAGTTTCCGTCAATCTGGAAGGGGGCGTGTGAGTCCCACAGGTTGTAGTAGATACCTCCGGCATATTGGTCGGTGCCATAAGAGGTCGAGTGCTTGAGGGCATTTTTGATAATCTTGCGGGCATGGTCGCCATCGAGGGCACGTGCCCAGAGGTTAACTTTCCAACCCATTGACCAACCTGTAGCCTCATCGCCACGGAGCTTGAGTGAGTTCACTGCAGGCTCGAAGTAGGGACTGCTGGGGCTGATCTGATTGTAGGGGTAGAGACACATCAGATGACTGATGTGGCGGTGACCCTTGTCGTTGCTTGCGTCGTAGTCGGTATACTTCCACTCGCGGATAAGCAGGTCGCCTGTCTTTACACCCCACTGGTTGGCCCAGCTTGTCCAACTACCACCCTTGAACTTCTCGGTGTGGAGACCCTGATCGGTATTTGCGATGTACTCGTCGAGTTTGGCGATGTCGGCGTCGGTGAGTCCGCAAGCCTCTTGTCCGAGGACCTCAATGGCCTGCTTGGTGTATACGAGGTGCATGTATACCATCTGCTGTGAGTGTGCAGTGGCGTCCTCTGTGGGATGGTCGTTCTGTTCGGGTGAATACTCGTCGGGACATACGTAGGTACCGTCTTTTACCTTGCGGTCCTTAATCATACGCTCAAACCAGAACTCGGCGCAACTCCACATGGCAGGGAAGGCGCGCAGGAGGTACTCCTTGTCGAGGGTGTAGCGGTAGTGCTGCCACAGGTGTGAGCAGTACCATACGTTGGCTACGAAATAGTTGCTACCCCAGGTGCTCATGCCACCGAAAATGTTTGACTCGGTGAAGACGGTCCAACCCTTCGAAACGCCACCGCGCTTAGCTGCAGCCTTCCAGTTGTCGCCAGCAGCCATGGTGATGATATAGTCGAGCAAGGGCTCGTGCAGTTCTGATAGGTTGGTGGGCTCGGCTGGCCAGTAGTTCATCTGAATGTTGATGTTGGTGTGGATGTCGGAGTTCCAGGGTGCCTGGCTCTTGTCGTTCCATATACCCTGCAGGTTGTTGGGTACGTTGATGCCGCGCGAACTTGAAATGAGCAGGTAACGGCCATATGCGAAGTAGAGCTGCTCGAGGAAGAGCACATGCGGCTCCTTTCCGGTCTTGTGGTCTGAGCTATAGTTGTCGACGAGTTTGTTGGTGGGTACGGTAGGTACGGTGGCACCGTCAAACTGTAGCTTCACGCGGCTCATGTAGCTCTTGAAGTTTTCAACATGGTCGGCATACAATGTGCTCCATCCCTTATCGGCTGCTGCCTTTACGCGGTTCTTCATTATGTTGGGTAACTCGCTGGTGCCTGACACCATGCTTTTCACAGATGAGTCGTAGTCGGTGCCTGCTGTCATGAGGAGAAGTACCTCATCGGCGTTCTCTACTACAATACCCTTCTCTGTAACCTTCATGTTAGCATTTTCACCAGTGGGAACTACGCGGAAACGAGTGTTATAGCTAACGGTGGTGAGTTTACCGCTGAAGGTTGCTTCGCCATCGGTGTAGGTGACAGCCGATGCGCTGATGCCTTCGCCCGGAGCATAGCTGAACTGGAGCGTGAGCTTGTTGTCGCCAGTAGCGCTATAGCGTGCCGCAACTACTTGATCGGGCTCAGATGAGAAGTAGGTGCGCTCATAGGTGGTAGTACCGTCGTAGTCGGTGTAGCGTACACCTGCAGTACCATTTTCGATGTCGAGCCAGCGTACATAATCCTTGGCAGAATTGGTGCTGCCGAAACCGAGGTTGCCGGAGAGGTCCTCTACGAAGATTGAACCGAAGTTCTTGTATTGGCCGTATCCACCCATGTCGTTGGGGCCACCTGTCCAGAGGGTTTTCTCGTTGAACTGTATCTCGTCTTTCCAGATACCACCGAAAAGACATGCTCCAAGCTGACCATTACCGATGGGGAGTGAATACTCCATCCAGATATTCTTGACATCTGTAGTGGTGGCGGGTTGGTCATACCAGAGGGTCAGAGCATTTGCGGGGGTGAAGCTCTTAGTGCCTGTGAAGGCAAACTCGATGTGCTCTATATCCTCCTCGGCTGTCATATTGATGGGGTTCTTAGCTTGGTTGATCGTGTTGAGTGTTACATTCTGGTCTACGCCGGCACCTGCAATGGCAGGCTTGGTAAGTGTGGCGTCGTTAGAGTGTAACTCATACTTATGCGGATACTTTGAGTAGGTGGTTTCCTGTAACTTCCAACCTGCTGCATAGGGTTCACTTTGTGCGATGATCTTGTTGTCAACAATAGCTGCATAGCGACCCTCCTTGTTGATGAGTTGGAAGTTGTTGATGGTGCCTTCAAACTTCCATACGAAGCTGTTGACGTGGTCGAGTTTGGCGGTCTGCAAAGTGTTACCATTACCCTTGTCGGCGAGGTAGTTGCCTGTGTTGCAGAAATGAATGAAGTACCAGATGCTCTCGTCGTTGGCTACAGAGAAGAGTGGGGCTACGCTCTTGGCTATCTCTACGCGTACGGGGTTGTTGTTATCTCCTGCATTCCATTCGCCAAGTTCTGCACCTGTAGATGTGCCTCCCCATTGGTTCATGCTCTTGCCTCCGCCGTCGACACGCTGTATTTCCCAACATCCTTCGGCTCCGCTATTGCTTGTAGCTACAATCTTCAGGGGAGTTTTTGATGTGCTGGAGGCCGCAAAACGGCTACCGTTGTAGTGTACGTAGTTGCCTTTCTCGCTCTTCATGTAGAAGTTGCTGGGCGAACCGACAAACATCCAATGGTTTTCAGCGCTATTGGCAATGAGGGCGGTTTTGAGGTTGTTGCCATTTCCCTTGTCGCTCAATACGTTGTTTCCAGCGTTGAACTGTACATAGTAGTATGTGGGATCATCCTCGAAACTGAAAATATCGGGGATGGGGCGTGGCATCTCGCTAACAAACTGCACAGGATTGTTCACGTCATTAGCATACCACTCGTGGAGCTCACGGCCAATGCCGGCACCTTGATATTGGTTCATGCATTGTCCGCTTGCCGGACGTTGAATTTCCCAACATGAGGCATCGTAGCCGCTCTGAATGAGTTTGAGCGATGTCTTCTCCGACGCAGATGTGGTGTAAGCACCATTGGTAAAGTGTACGTAGTTGCCGGTGCGGCATTTCAGATAGAAATTGTTCTGTTCGCCAATAAGGGCAAATTGGTTAGGTCCTGCGGCAGCAGTGGCAGTTTTCATGATGTTACCAGTGCCTTCGTCGCTGAGGATACCGCCACCCGTCTTGAATTGGATGTAGTACCATACCGGGGACTCCTCAGTTGAGAACTCGGGTAATACCCCTTGCGCCTTGGATGTGCATGACGCGAGAGCAATACAGAAAAGAAATAATAATTTCTTCATGGTTGAATGGTTTAATAGATTTGTATTGATTATTTATTTGATTGTTTTCTGGGTTTCTTGAGCGAGTTGCCTTTGTAGTCTATCGTGTAGGCTCCGTCAGTAATTTCTTCAATACTGAGTGGGGCGTATACGATGTTGTACCAGTTTGGCTCCTCTTCGTAGAGGAAGCCTACGCGGCCATCCTTCTGCAATGTCATGGTTGAGTATGCCGAACCACAGTCGCTGGCTTGTGTACCCTTGATCCATCCTTGCGAGAATGTGTTGGGGGTATAGATATTGGCACCATCGGCATTGTACTGCATTTCTTTATAGAAGATGGATACGTGGCTGCGGCCATTACCTGTTGGGGCTGATTGTAGCATGAGGTCGCACTTTGCACCGTCACTCATGCGTATTGCCTTTACAAGCATGATTTCACCGTTGGTACTATTGCTTCCAAATGAGAGTCCGTTGGGAATATCGTTGCTTGATGCTGCTTCGCCCCATGTACCGGTGGTGTAGCTATTGTCACTGAAGGTAAATAGATTGAAATAGCGGCCCGAACCTTTGCGGCTACTAAGCACTACAGTGCCGTCGGGCAGTTCTTCGCACTTGGGCTCGTCGCCATGCGGCGCGGGACGGTCCGATACCGCACCGAGCACATTCCAGGATGTTCCAAAGTCGTCGGAGTAGATGACGCGGTTACCATTGTCACGTGTCCACATCGCACAATAGAGACGATAGTAATCGCCCTTCTTGACAACGCGGCTTTGGCATATCTTTCCTGAACCGATAAACATGGATGAGACGGTGGGCTTGCCATTGTCGAGGAAGAGTGAGTAGATGTCGTTGGTGATTTCTATAGGCTCAGTCCACTCCCACGAGCGCGCTTTTTTATTGTAGGTGGCATACACACGGGCTACGCGGTTGATGTTGCTTGACGTGAGGGTAGAGTCGGGGTGCCAGCGTCCGTTCCAACAAACGGTTCGTCCGCATACCATCATAACCAAAAGTCTGTTTTCGTTTCGGTCGGCCACAATGGCTGCATCACCGAAGCCGGTGGTCATAGCATTGATGTTGCCTCCTTGGCCATTGGCTACAAAGAATTCCTCTCCCCACGTGGCGCCATTGTCTGTGGAAATGCGGCATTTGATATCCACCTCGCCATAGCCGATGTCATTCCCGCAGGGGCGGTTGTCCGATATAGCAAAGAGATGTCCGTTAGGTGCAGTCGCAATGGCTGGAATACGGTACGGCTTGCCGTTGGCATCGGGGCTGCGGTAGAGTGTATGCCAATTGGTCTTGTCGGGTTTTGTTTCATTATTATCGGCGTGTAATGATGTCGTGCAGAGCATTGAACCGATCAGTAGAGGTATAAATAGTTTGGTTTTCATAGTTCACTTTATTCAATATATTATTTTCTTCCTATCAATGATGTGTATCCCTTCATGTCCACCCATGCATTGTCCAATTCGGTAAGATGTGTCGCGCGTCTGTCAGCGGTCATCTTCTCTGAGAAGGTGCCCTCAATCTCAGAATTCTTGGCATTAAGGACCTGCTTTGCCGCTTCGTCCATACATTGGTCGGGTGAGTAGATGATTCCGTCCACTGCAGCCACACCATCGAGGTCGGTGAGCACAAAGGTAAACATCCATTTGTCGAGGCGGTAGCCTGCATTGACATAGGGCAATTTGAGGAATACCTTGTTCCATCCCTTCTTGAGCTGCACTGCAATAGGTCTGCGTGCAGAAAAATTTTCATTCTTCAGTGTTACCTCCTTGCTACTGATGCTGATTCCCGTATTTTGATAAGAGGGCGCGGCAATAGGGGTGCCATTGAGCCAGATATTCGAACCATAGAGGTCCCAATTGCCAGCTGTAGGCACTGGGTCTTGCTCCGAACGGCTGTAGTTCTGGAACTCGATTTGTGCACCTACGGTCTGCTTCTTGGGCGAATATACATAGGTCCACGCATAGGCCGTCTGGTTATAGGCGGGGGCTTGATAGTAGGCATTGATGATGCTCTTTCCCCAAGTGTGCGACAGGTAGATGCCTGCACCGGTGGCTATCCCCGTGTTGTAGGTTGTACCATTGTAGGTGTAGGTGTCGGGTTGTATGCCTTTGGCATTCATTGCCTCTTCGGGAGGGAATACTTTAGTGACATCTCCTCCGTTGGGAAATGCATCCGTGATGCGCCAACGCACATTGCTCTGTTTGACGTAGGGAATAGGTTCGTTCTTCAATGAATTAGCCTTATGGAAGAGGAAACGGCGTTCCCAGTCGGCAAACTCCTCATACTCGTCGCCCGAGTTGGGGAGCATTACGCCACCGCCACCGTTGGTGCCGCCATTGGTGCAGTTGTCGATGTAGCGCTTGCCCCCTCCTATCCAAGCGCGTTCGGCGGTAGCGATTACGTTGGCATAAATATTGTTCTGTGCCATGATGTCAGCCACACTTTCTACTTTGCGGTCGTTCCAACAGGCCGAGATAGCACCGGCAACAGTCTTATTCCCTTTGCTCTCGTAGTAGATATTGCTCTTGTATATACCTACGAGGTCTGCAAATACATCGAAGTGGTTGGTGTAGTTGTAGCGGCAGTCAATGTTTGCCTTACCCGAAGCCATATAGCCACGTGTTCCCCACATCTGTGCCAATGAAGCATTCAACTTGTCTTGTGAGATACCATTGATGGGGTTCCAGATGCCCGCTTTCTTGCCTTTGCTCTCCACATAGGCAATCATCTCGTTGAGGTATGCTGCAGTGGTGCCCACCTCGTCGCCACCAATGTGTATGTAGGGTGCATCGGTAAACACCTCAATCACCTCATCGAGTGCTGCTTTTAGCACCTTTTTGCCCTCCTCCGTCTGCATGCTGAATCCCATAGCACGTTCAAAGGCTGCGCTATGGCCGGGCATATCAATCTCGGGAATGACGATGACACCGTGTTTTTTGGCTGCTTCCATCACACGTCGGCAATCTTCTTGGGTATAGTAACCACCCTCATGGCGTGTCATCGACTCCGTTGAGGTGAGTTGGGGATAAGCTTTTACCTCGATTCTCCAAGCCTGATTCTCGGTAAGGTGCCAGTGAAAGGTGTTTACCTTAAAGCGTGAGAAAAGCTCGATTTGCTTTACCAGTTCTTCGGCAGGGATGAATGAACGGCCCACGTCGTGCATGTATCCGCGCAACTTGAAGGCGGGCCAATCGACAATCTCTACAGAGCCAATGGCGCCCTTCTTGTCATGGTGCTCCTCGGCAAGTTGTGTAAGGGTTTGTGCAGCACGGATGACCCCGGTGTTGGTCGCTGCAGTGATATCAATCTGATTTCTTGCAACCTTCAATGTGTAAGCCTCATTCTCATAACCATATAGTTCGTAGTCATAGGCTCCATGGATCTCGTCAACGAGGGTGACAGATACCGTGGCTCCTCCTTCGGCTAAAGTGCATCCATTGCTGGTGAAGAGTTCCTCAAGCAGGGCACATTGTGCTGCACCGTTATAAATGATGTTAACTGTGCGCCCCAGTTCAAAAGCTCCGCTGTTCATCTCATTGGCAATTTTCACCTTTGGTAAAAGATGATGGTTAGGGCTCGCTTGCAAGAAGTGCGACAGGCATAGCATCAAGGCGACGAGTACCCATGTGTAGCTTTGTTTCGTAGAGAGTTGTCTTGTGTCTCTTTTCATGCGTGAAGAGTGTGTCTAATTTACGCGACAAAAATACAAAAAAAACGGATGTGTACAAAGTTATTCTGCAGATTAACATCTGTCTCTGTTTTAAATGTTCGTATTGCTCAAGATTGTGTGAAACGGGCGGGAGGAAGTTCATGGTGTAAAAAAGACAAGAGGGAAGCCCGCGGGCTTCCCTCTTGTCTTTTTAGTCACTTGACTGAATTACTTTGCTACAGCCTCAAGACGCTTGAGGATTGAGAAGATGAATGCAGCTGACACGAGGCAGATGCCGATGAGCACACCCCAGATGATTGAAAGGTTCATACCCCACATGAGACCAGGAACCATGATGAGGAAATTACCGATGGCAGTAGCCACGAACCATCCACCCATCATCATACCCTTGTACTTGGGAGGAGCTACCTTTGATACGAATGAGATACCGATGGGTGAGAGCAACAACTCAGCAATAGTCAATACGAAGTAGGTGCTGATGAGCCAGTTGGGCGATACGAGTGTGGCAGTGCCTGCAGCTACAGCAGCAGCTTGCTCCTCAGCAGCGGGCAATGACCATGAAGCTACCAAGAGTACCACGAATGCCATAGCAGCTACGAGCATACCGAGGCCAATCTTCATGGGTGAAGAGGGTTCCTTGCCCTTCTTGGCCAATGCACCGAAGATGATGCCGATGATGGGGGTGAGAGCTACTACGAAGCAGGGGTTGAACTGCTGGAAGATGGGAGCTTCAACAACTACAGAACCAGTTACGTTCATAGCCTTATAAGCGAGAACACCAACAGACGCTACGGTGATGAGACCTGCGATAGCCTTGCCCTTTGCAGTCTTGGACTGGAAGATGTTGAGTATGCCATACACGGTGATTACGCAGAGAAGGAGGTTCCAGAAGCTACGTACCTCAGTGAAGCTGAGCGACTTGCTGAGGAAGAGGCTCATGAAGCCTGTCTCAGAAGTAGCAGTGTACTCACGGGCAAACTGGTTCATGGTGATACCGTTCTGGTGGAAGGCCATCCAGAAGAAGATAACTACGGCAAACACGAGGCAGA
>JAEIGA010007955.1_pt1 | contig 16084 bp, 20 predicted proteins | sample 9270691 | NCBI WGS metagenome assembly JAEIGA01 (sample SAMN17057246, study PRJNA624740) | gut metagenome | biome: biome; isolation source: fecal sample | host: Bos grunniens | place: China: Xizang | collected 2019
AAATATCTTAAAGGTTAACTGTAGTTTCTAATTAGTACTTTCTGCCAGCAACCTTTAAGAATAATTGCTTTTGAAGGGTGTTTCCCCCTTTGCTACTATTTCATATACCTTATTTTTAGGTATTTTTCAAATTTCATTTTTTCATATATAACCTTAATTATTGGTTGTTTATAAATCAATTTTGCGCTGTGGACATTTTTGACTTTAGTCTTTGTTCACGCTTTTTCTCTCTATAATAAGCCTTTCTATATTCAGAATAGCATTCACTACATCTACAAGTTTCATTATCCTTTGTGCTCACTTCAAACCATTCGCCACAATCAACACATTGAATCACCTTTGTCGATGGTTTAATATGATTCTTTATATTCTCAATTATATACTTGCCATAGCAGAACCAAAGAACGCTTTTGTGACTACTTGGCTTTACATGGTATAGTAACTTAACTAAAATATCTGCTATTTCTGAATCAGTGCGTCCAAACTTAGAAAGCTCAGTTCTAATTTCATTTGCTATACGCTTAAAGAACAAATCCTGCTTTAATTGTGTATTGTTTAATAATTCTCCTCTTAATACATCAGCACATTCCATGTTGACTTTGAAATGATATTCGTTATTTAATTCGAAATATTTTACAATTAGTGGGTCGCTTAATTCTTCATTAATCTTTCCAGATTTATTAAATGACACACGGCACTCAATATTTGGATTACTCACCATAATCTTATAATCAATAGCTTTCAAACCAATGCTTCTTGAATTAATTCTTGGATTCACAATTTTATAATCCAGCTTATTTACAAAGCTTTCATTATGTTCTTCAACCTGTGTATCTAACTTATCTTTTGCATAAACGAAGAAGTGTGGAACATTGCCCTTTGTAAATGCAGTAATCTTTTCATGAAGTTCTTTTGGTCTCTCTGGCTTATAAAGAGTCTTAGCGTAGTCAATAACGAAATTATTTTCCATGCACAGCAATTTAATTAAATCAATCGCTTCTTGCTTCTCTTCGTCAGTACCGTTTATAAAAACATCGCTATTCCAAATTTTAGAAATGTTATTACTATAGATGCCAATATTGCCACCAACAAAAGCTGCATTTAATCCATCATAAATTGTCTGGTTATTTAACTGAATAGGAGAAGCCTTTTTCATATTATAGTAAAGAGGGACAATACCATTCATATTTCTTTCTGCAATAGGAATAATAGTTTCATCTGCTACAACCAGTGACTTATCTCCATCAACATCAAACTGAAGAATCTTACTAATCAAGTCATGACAACTTGTATAAATTGCATCTGTTCCGAACCACTTACGAATTGCTTCCTGACGCTCTTTATTCTTGTTGCAAGCTGTATTAATTCTAACAGCATGCTCTCTATACAGGTGAGGGCTTCTCAGACAATCAAGCTTATCGCTCTTTCTAAACAACCAACAGAACACTTCTCCATCATCTAATAATCCCTTTGGATTCTCAATGCCCATAAACCAATATTCGCAAGCGGCATAAAAGTCTGGCAAGATAAATGTATACTTACCATTGATTGACAGACTTCCAGACTTAAATCTTTTAACCATACTATTCTTTATGTCTCTTAATGTAACTTTTATGTATTCATCATTCATTAAATCTGGATATAAATTAATAGCTTGTTGTAAATAAGTCATATTGTCATTATAGGGGGTAATGCCAAAAGCGCTTTTCATTGATGAAATAGAGGAACATAAATTATTAAGCTTTGTATTTGACTTATTGATAATTGCATTTATTTCATCTTCTGTAATATCTGTCAATGTCTGAAGCATCTGATAATTTATAGTTGCGTCTTTTATCTTGTCTTCTTCCAAGTTGGTATATCCAGCAGTACAATTATACTTCTTGTAATAGTTTTTATACTGCTCCCAAGAATCATAGTATTTGCACATCTTAAACTGTGACTTTGTAAAAATGATTTGGATGTCTTCCTCGATGACATTATGCTCTTTTCCATAGATATCCTTAATGATTGGCGAACAGTTATTTTCATTAATAAACTTTATGTAGTCAAAAGAACCAAGCAAACCTTTCACCCAAGGTAGGCGCACCATTCGATTCTTGCCCATACAAGGTAGCATCATGCCAGCTCCGTCAGTATGAGAAATGGGAACATAATCAGATATACGCTTTATAGAGTAATCAACATCGTCTACTAAGTCATATGTGCCAAATACATCTGTTTCAAAATCATCAACAACTATGGTCTTGTCAATATCGAATTCATTCCATACATCAGTCGCAGAGTTAGTCAAAGCCATATAAGCCAAATGCTTATTAGGATTATTGCCGCCCTTTTGATTAATAGAATCAATTGTTAAGCCACACATAATTGTCTTCTCGTACTTCTTCCAAACAGATTCTTTAATAAAGACAGTCTTCTTGGTTCTAATCTGACCAGCGGAAGAGGTGAAGTAAATGTACTTTTCACCCTTATATGTAAAACCATAATAAATCAAATCTTTAATTACATCAAAGTAATAAACCTGAACAACCATAAAGTCTTCACACAATTCATCTTGCTTTGCGCCAATCATTCTGGTAAAAGAAGAATCGAACACAGAAATAACATTCTTTTCTGAAACTTGGTTTTCTCTTAATGTTCTAGTGTGATGACTGCCATTTGACTGGATATTAGCATTGATTTTATTTTCTAATAACTGCAACAGGTCATCCTTTGTCTTTTTAATAGACTTATTCTTTATTGAAATCAAATGCCTCAAAGAAACATAAGTATCATACAGCTTAGATAGCTCTTCGTGATTCTCTCCAAATTGTGCAAATCCACATTCAGACTTACTTGCTTCTTCAAGTTCTGAAACAGTAACGCCATACTTAGTTATATTGGACTCAATTTCTTTTAATCCAACAATAGTTCTTTTTGTCTTTCCATTGGCGCTTATAATAGTACCGCCATTAACAAGTTTATTTCTCTCAGCTCTTAATTTATGATTTGCCCAATGCAGACGAGCCTCTTTGTTGCTATAGAAGTTACCAGTATCTATTGAGTAGATATTAATTTGCTTGTCAAGCATTTAGACACCTTCTTTCATTCATTCTTTTCATTGTATGTTATGCCTATAACCTTATTAGTTAATTATTCGTAATAGCCTTCTTCTTCTAATACTTCAAAAATATATTTACAGTAATCTATAAAATTATCTCCGCCATCAATATCTTTAACATATGATTTCCAAGTTCTATTGTCAGATGGGGGATAGAAATCTTCTTCTGTTAAATAATCAGAGTATTCTCCTTTAATCAGTTCGTCTGGTAGGTCATTTAAATCATATCTATCTTTTTTCATTTAGCCAATCTCCTTTCACTTTGATTTTCTTTTTGATTTATCAATTCTATAATTCTGATAAATCTGTTTCATATTTTCAGCCTTTAGCTCAATTTCTGTTCTACTATAATTTTCGCCAGCTTCCAACAAGTATTTGTCTTCACGCTTATAAGCATTTGCAAATATAGTTGGCAGAGTTCTAAACTCATCATCTTCATTCTTTACTCTATAAGCCCTGTCAGTTACAATCAGTTCTAATTCGTATTCAAGAATGTCAATTATTTTTGATAAAGTTTTAGAAGAGATTCCGATTTCATTAGCAATATCAGAAATGTTGCCGTTGTAAGCATCTGGAATTCTTTCTCTTCTATTTTTAATACCATCAGAAGTTCTTTCTTCTGGTTTTAATTCATTGGGTCTGCGTCTTATCTTATTTCTAAAATAAGCAAATACAAGAAGAATCGTTGTATTGTTGAGAGAGCCATCTTTTATATTTTCTTTTTTATAAGCCATTATTTTTTCTAGCTCGTCTAAATATATAGCAGCATATCCATTTGAACATTCATCATGATAATGAGCAGCATCAAACTTACACTTCATATAAGAGCTTTTACTTCTTTCTGTGAGATATGTTAAATAGCCCCCAGTACTCAAAGCATCTATGGCAGACAGCGTTTTCTCATTTGTGCCATTTGGTCTTCTATCTGGTTTACCACCACACCATTCAACCACATCTGGAATTGTAAAGTTAACAATGTTATTTAATCCGCAATGTGTTCTAAAGTATGAGAAGACTCCAATTCTTCTTGCGTCCAATTCAACATCTGTAATAACAGACAGAGGAACATATATGTATTTTGATTGATATTCTTCCAATGGAGTTCTCTTATATTCATATTTACCATCGACAAGGATGTAGGTTTCTTGTCTGTTATTTACGCAAATTTTAATCACCTCCTAATTTATTATTTTTAATGACTAATTACATACAAAATTTTATTTTGTACGACCACCGTACAAAATGTACGGTGCTTGTTGCATTTTTAGCTCTGACCACCGTACAAAATGTACGGTATTTTTCCGTTCATACAATAAGTATATTAAATATATAAGTATACTAGAGGTCGCTGCGCTCCTCGTGAGAATTTTTTCTTCCTGAGATATCTTTTCTTCCTGAAAAATTCTAGGAAGGGAATGATGAACGGGATAATTAAATTGTATCATGGTTAAATAATATTGGTTATATATTATTGGTTTAAGTATATATAACCTTATTAGTTATTCGCTGTGTTATTTAACTGTGTTATTTAACTGTGTGTATTATACTACATTTTTCTCGATTTGTCAAGTGCTTTTTGAAAAATATTTTTGGTTTTGAAAAAATATTTTTGGTGTTCTGGTTGTTTAGGGTGAGGGCTGATTGTTATGGTGTGGATGTATATATGGGGTATATAGGATGGTGTGTATTGGTTATGTATGTTTGTTGTGTATTGATTGTAAAGTAGGGGGTAGGTATAGGGGTAGTGTAGGGGTAGTGGTGGGATATGTGGGATGTTATGTACGGGTGGATTGGCTTTTCTGTTGGTGAACAGGTGTACCACATATGCCCTCCGTTCTGCCACTTTAGTGCATTAAAGTTGTAAAGTACCCCGTCTATATCAATACACTTTTATCGGTACATTTTATCGATTAAATCAATACACTTATATCGATACATAAAATCGATAGACTTATATCGATACTTTTTATCGATACTTTTTATCGATACTTTTTATCGATACTTTTTTATTTATTCATTCAATACTTCATTCAACCCTTTATGCAATCGTATACAATACATATTCAATTATACATTGCATTATACATTATTCATCCGAAAAGCGTCCGCCACTCATATACACTGGCATTAAAAAAACTATTTTCCGCCGTTTTTCTAACTTTTTAATATCGAAAGTCGTTACAAAACAGTAACAAAAAATGCTTTTTGTCTTAAAAAGTTCGGTATTCACCCAATATACAGCCATATTCATAACTTATACATGTTTTGCATATTTATATGAATAACTGAATAAAAAAAGAAAATGTAAAATCATACGGCAATAGCAAAAACGGCTTGCAGAGCCTCCCAGAGCCTCCCAGAGCCATGCCCGTATATTATACCGCTATGCCATTCAGTTAGCCTATGCTAACTAGCTTATTATATTTATATTGTTATGCTATTCAGTTAGCATATGTTAACTCTATTTATATTTATATAGTATAGGCAATGTATAGCATTATATAAAAATATGCACAAAATATCAGCGTCCTTTTTGTGAAAAATGTATGTTTTATTTCAAAAAGTTTTGAAAACAGTATAATATACCGAAAAACTATAACTTTTTTATAGTTGACAAGTAGCAAAATATTTGCTATTCTATAATTGTCCACAGGACAACAACACAAAAACAACACAGTCCACCAGTGGTGGACACAAAAGAAAAGGAGATAATCACTATGGCAACTATCAAAAAGAATTCTTCCGTAAAGGCTTTCACCCGTTGGCTTTCTAAAAATTTCCGCACTGAATGGGAAATGGCTTGCAACACAAATCCCAATCGTGGCAAAACTTACGACCAATGGGAATTCTTAAAAATGTTTTCCCGTGATCGTGGCGATGGACACGGCGCAAGCAAGACCGTCCATGTGCTCGAGCACATTGTAGTCAAGCGCCATCAAACTGGCGGTTATATCCCGAATGTTCGCCGTGAACATGCGAAATGTACGGGCAATCAGCTGATTGATGAAATCAACTGTTGGAATGAGATGGCGGAAACCGCTGATGCTGATTTACTTTGCCCCGTTCTCAAGTATTTCACAAGTAAATCCGACAAAGTTTCCGCAACTAGCGAAACCATGCAACACAATGTTGTGATTATCGCTCAAAAGGCTGTCCGCATTGGCAATGCTGATTATGCTTGCCGAAAAGCCTATGAGCTTAATCGTGACAATGGTTTCCGTGGCGAAAGCCCCGCCGTCCGATATGAAAAGCTTGAAAAGCTGAGTGCCAAAAAGGGATGGCGTGATGCAATGTACAACCCTGGCAATTCTGGCGTGATTTTCGACTACGAAAAAGGTTACTACAAAGCCGTGTTTATCGACTATGCCCTTTAAGGGCATAGCGGTATAAGATACCAAAAAGGGACTGGAAACAGTCCCTTTATTTTTTTGCCATGTTCAGTTAGCTTATGCTAACTTTCCCGTATATTATACCGAACATTTGGTCTAATTTAATTTTGCTATACCATCGGTATATTATACCAAAATCCCCACGGGTATATTATACCATCGGTATATTATACAGAGTTCCATTGCGTTCGTATATTATACCGAAGTTTTCCCCTGCTAATATGTGCGTATATTATACGGGGAACATCGCACTATGTAACAGCCATAATTTTCCCAATATATGACCGCAACATCCATTTCCCCAAATATACGGCTAAAAATCCATCAGAGAACGCAAGAAGCCACAAAACGCAGAGCCTAATATAAAACCACTTGCTATATATAAAAGCCGTCAGAAGTCAGCAGAGAGCCTTAAAATATTTTTGTGAAATATCAATTTACTACTTGACAAACAATCTTTTATGTGCTATCATATAGACAGATAAAAGAACCAAACACAAACAACACAACAACACAAAAAAGAAAGGAAGTCAACATCATGATGAACTACGAACTGAAACCTAACAACGGCAGAAAGTCTTTCTATGGCAAAGCAGAGGTAATCGAAAGAGATAATGGCGACATCGAATTGAGAAGTTACAATACTATCGTTGCAAGAATTCGTAATGGTAAGTTTGAAAGATTGTGGGATAGCTACAGCGCAACCACCATGAACCATGTGAACGCATTTATCGATTTGTTCGGAATCCGTGGCGGTGGTAAGGCTTGGTGGACAAGTTTGGAGGTTATTGGTTATTAAATAAATAAAGTTATAAGAAAAGGGAAGCAGAAATGTTTCCTTTTTTCTTTTTGTTTAGATAGTATAATATACGAAAATATAATTATATTAAGTATTGGTATAATATACGAATATGTGGAGGAAATCGGTATAATATACGGAAAAGATAACATTTAGGAATAAATATAAATATATCGATATAGGAATATTTATTGGAAAATTTATGAAAAACTACTTGACAAATGGAAAAACATATGATAATATATAGATGTAAAGCAAAGGAAAAAATAACCAAAACAACCAAACACAACACAACGGAGGAAAAATTATGACTATCAAGAGTTATGCGGATGTTTTGAAGTGGGCAATCCAAATCCAGCTGGATGAAGTAGAACAGAATATTGAGCATGGAGAATTTGCAACGGAGTATTTTGAAGGCTACAACAACGGAGTTGCAAGAGGTTTGGAGATTGCGTTGGAAAAAATTCAAGCCAGTATGTTTCTTGCTAAGGAATAAAAAAGCTGAGGGTGGAATTTCTTCCATCCTCTTTTTTTGTATTATGTTATGTATATTATACAAAGGATTCTATGGAAGATTCTAGGTATAATATACTAAGAGTATATTATACCAAAGCGGTATAATATACGATAATGCGGAGAATAGTATAATATACTAACGAGTATAATATACCAAAGGTATAATATACAAAGTTCAGAAGCTCCAGCGGAAAATTCTGTGTAGTATATTATACTAAGGCTCCAGCGGAAAATCTTGCGGTATAATATACTAAGGCGACCACGGAAGATTAGTCGGAAGATTTGTCGGAAGATTAGTCGGAAAATAAAAAATATTTTTATAAAACTACTTGACAAACTACTTTTTATATGATATTATATTGGTGTAAACAAGAACACAACACCGAACAAAAGAAAGGAAAATAAATATGTTTAATAAGAAAGCTGATTTGATTCTTGAAATGACCGACCTGCTCGACTACAACGAGAGAACCCACGATATTGAAGTTGACAAGTATATCTTTGATAACTTTGTAGAGGGAAAGGTAATCTACATTCATTTTGAAGAAGATGAAGAAGATATAATCCGTGAATACGAAATGGTTTCCGAGGATGCTTATGGCATTGTAATGAGTTACATTTGTGAATATGAGGGTTAACAAATAAAGGAAAACTTGGTGGTGGAGAAATCCGCCACCATTTTATTTATACCATTGGTATAATATACGAGGGTATAATATACGAAATTCACACCGAAGGTATAATATACTAAATAGTATAATATACCAAAACGGTATAATATACGGAATAATAGCGACATAATGGTATATTATACAAAGCACAGCGTACAGAAAATATTTTCAAAAAATTCAATTTAATACTTGACAAATATGTTTTTTCTGCTATAATATTAAGTGTAAGGAACACAACAACACACCGAAAACAAAAGGAGAAATTAATATGATTTTGAACGGCAAAGCATTATTTGTTTATAAGTTTCGTAGAGTTGCAGAGCTTGTAGCAATGCTGTCTATTACTGCCATTGGAGTATTTTTCCTTTTGTCTATGGGTTTGATTTTTGGTTAAAAAAATAAATTATTTTCAATTTACTACTTGACAACCGTGTTTTATATGTTATAATATAAGTACAAAGAACAAAACAACACACCACAAAAAAGAAAAGGAGTTAATCATCATGAAAGTTTATATTGAAACCAACTTAAGAGATTTTGAATTTTGGAGCGGTGCAAAGGATACTGTTAAGTATCTAACCGATGATGAACTAGACACTATCGAGGGTATTTTGGAAGACATTTATCCCGACGGCATGGACGAAACCCAAATCAATGATATTTTCTGGTTTGAGGATGACTGGATTGCAGAAATGCTCGGCTATGATGATTTTGAAGAACTGATGCACAGAGAGGAAGAGGAAGAGGAAGAGGAAGAGGAATAACAAATAAAGTTATATAAAGAGGGTGGAGAAATCCACCTTCTTTTTTTATTGTTTTTATGTTTTTTTATTTGGAATATTCGGTATAATATACAAGGCTATAAGCTGTATATTATACCAATTATAAGTATCTATACCAATGGTATAATATACCACTGGTATATTATACAAAACATACAAAGCAATTTGGTATAATATACAATGCAATTGATATAGATATATCGATACAAAAATATTTATTAGAATTTTCACTTTTCTACTTGACAAATAAGCTTTTATATGATATTATATATATGTAAAGAACAACACAACAACGCAGCAAGAAAGGGAAATAATTATGAAACATGGATTTTATTGCAGAATGTATGGAAAGGATTGTTTCTTTGAAACCAACCAGACCAGAAGAACCAGAAGCCTTGCGCTGGACTTTCTGAATAAGGTACAGAATAAGATGAACAAATTCACAAATATTGACGAAAGCGATATCAAATGCGTACAAGAAGCTATGGAAAAGGCTACATTCGAGGTTAAGACTATCAAGAACGGCAATTTTGCTGGACTGAAATATTATGTAATTGAAGGAGAAATGTTTTCTTATGGTTGCGACGCTTGCGAGAATCCTTTTGAAAATTGCATTATCGTTTATTAAATAAGTGGCGGAGAAATCCGCCACATTTTTATTTGTATTCTTGGTATAATATACGGACATTGTATATTATAGTATATTATACCCGTGGTATAATATACATAGAAGCAGCGTGAAATTCGTATAATATACAAACTGTATAATATACCAAATGGTATATTATACAGAATCTATCAGAGCGTATACCAGCGGTATAATATACAAAAGATGTGGTGATGCTAATCGATACATTTATATCGATGCAAAAGTATTTATAGTAAATGTGATGAATCCGCAATAAATAAAAGTATATCGATATAAAAATATTTATTAGAATTTTCATTTTACTACTTGACAAACATATAACCATATGCTATAATATAGACAGTTAGAAGAGATAACACAACAACAAACAACAACTAAAATTAAAGGAGAAATTACTATGATGTACAACAACAAGCACAACGAAATGAAGGCAGAAGCAATCGAAGCCATTATGGAAGTTTTGGAGGATGGCTACAGCGGTTACTACTGTGACTTGCACAACGAAGTATTCAATACCGACTGGTATATTATCGGTACTGAAATGGCTAAAGATGCTTTGAGAGAGTACGATGTGTTCGAGGCAATCGAGCTGGTGCAGACCTATGAGAAGGACAATTTCGGTGAGGTTTACACGGATTTAAGCAATCCCGAAAAGCTGATTAATATGGTTTACTATATTATCGGTGATGAAGTTATTTCTGAACTGGGCGACATGGACGCATTTTGGGATAACTGGGCAGCTACTGATGAAATTAACGCAAAGATTGTGGAAGAAATGAAGAGAAAGTATTATTAATAAGGTTATAAAGGAGAGGGAGTCGAAAGATTCCCTCTTTTTATTTTTGCTTTTTGTAATTTTATTTTGGTTGGGGCGGTATATTATACGGATGCATGGAGGGAATTAATGTTGATACCGTAGGTATATTATACCGACAGGGTATAATATACCAGAGGTATGGAGAACGGTATAATATACCGCAGGTATAATATACGGAAGATATGAGCGAAGTTGGTATAATATACGGAATCGTATAATATACTAAATAATCGAACATATGTTTGCATATAATATACGAACATATGTTTTGGCGATGTTACACAAATAAATATGTGTATATCGATATAAAAATATTTATTTGACTATTTGCACAAATTAACGGAAAATTCGTGCAAACCTATTGACAAATGGAAATTATTGTGCTATATTATTAGTGTAAATAAACAACAAACACGCAACACGGAGGAAAGATTATGGTCAGTTTACACTATGACAATAGCAGATACTATCGTGAGATGTTCATTTACAATTACCTTGGAGGGGACGGAAAAATCATTGATAGTTTCGTAGTAGATAAGGGACACAAGAACGGAGCAGAACGGCATTGTATCACAGACCACGGCTTGATTATTGTATACAATGTACATAGCGGAAAAATGGTTACAAAGCTGATAGCAAGACCACAGCAAATTAAAAGATACTATGTGAATACCGACAAAAGACCCTCTAAAAAGTTACTGGAACTTTGTAGAGAACACCAGATGATGGGATTCAATAATTTGTGATAACTAATAAGGTTATAAAGGATGGAGTAAAAAGAGTGGCGGAAGAAAATCCGTCACTCTTTTTCTATACCATGCGTGGTATAATATACAAGCTGGAAGAATCGGAAGAACTGGGTATAATATACAAGGCGAAAAATGAATGTGATATAACCGAAAAAATTCACATTCGATTATTACCAGCGGTATAATATACAAGGGGAAGCGGAGAAAAATATTAGGAAAATATTTGAAAAAATGTAAAAAACTACTTGACAAACATGGAATTATATGTTATAATACGGATGTAAACAGAGCAGAGAAGTTGACGGAGTCCAAACAGACTGCCTTGTAAAATTGTTAGATTGACTCATAAACTACTTTAACTTACTAAAGGAGAAAATTATGGAAACTATCGTTGTTGTTATTGAGGAAACCAAGCTGATTACTGCCGAAGAACTGCGGAAGATTGAGGAAAAGAAGTTGGAAGCCAAGATTGCAGAACTGCAAGAACTGGAATTGCTGATGGATGAAGTCAAGTCCGAAGCGGAGAAAATTAAGGATGAACTGAAAATGGAAATGAAGAAGCGGAACACGGAAGAAATGAAGGTTGGTAGATTCATTGTGCGGTGGACGGAAGTTTTGAGCAGTCGGTTTGATACTACTAGATTTAAGCAGATGTTCCCTGGCATGTATAAGGACTTTACCAAGGAAGTCAGCAGTCGGAGATTTTCTATCAGCTGATAAAGATGGATAATAATTAAGGTTATAAGAACTGAATACGCAGAGAGGACGGAAGAAATTCCGTTCTCTTTTTTTTGTTTTTTATGCGGAAAATATGCGGAAAATCGTTGTATATTATACAAAAACTGTGGAAAAACTGTGGAAAAACTGTGGAATTGTGTGTATATTATACAGAATATGTGGAAAATATTGTGGAAAAATTGTGGAAAGTTGTGGAAAAACTGTGGAATATTTGAAATTCTATTCTGAAAATTTTTTTCATTTAGTGTCGAAACGGAAAATTCTTTTCATATATTATAGAAAATGACAGTATAATATACAAACACCAAACACCAGTACAAAATCCAACAAGTGTACAATTTTGTATATTTTCATGTTTTTACCCCATTTCACTCCACTTCGCCCAACTCCCACCCCATTTTACACCACATCACATTCCACAATTACTCCACAATGTTCCACAAATATTCCACAACTATTCCACAACACAAAGTCCAACAAGTGTCGGATTTTATATGTCACTCCACACAGTATATTATACAAAATTCCTCCAAAACCATCAAAATCCCTCCACGGAAGACCTCACGGAAAATCGGTATAATATACACAACATAGCCACTCCACAATCACTCCATAGCTACTCCACAACTACAAAAAACTTTCAAAATATTAAAATAATATTTTATTTTTAATAAAATTCAAAAAATACTTGACAAATAGCTATATCCATGCTATAATACAACCATAAAGAACAACACAAAACACAAAACACTAAAGGAGAAATTACCATGACTACTACCACCACCACCACTAATAACATTGCTAACGCAATGAAAATCACAATCTCTAAAGGCAATCAAAAAATGGGAAAAATCAAGTCCGTATCTCTTCCTCCCGTTGTTACTTGTGCGGAAAATTGCACTTGTGCTAAAAAGTGTTACGCAATGAAGATGTGCAGACTGTATAAAAATGTAAAGGAATCCTACAATCGCAATCTGGAAGTTTACCAGAATAATCCTACTGAATACTGGAAGCAAGTCAATGATGCAATGTGTACTTCCCGTTTCTTCCGTATGCATGTATCTGGTGATATTCCTACTTATGACTATCTGCTCCAAATGGTAGAAACTGTGCGGAATAATCCCCATTGTGATGTACTTGTTTTCACTAAAAGATATGGCTTTATTAACAAGGCACTTGACAGCGGTGTGGAAATTCCTAAGAATTTGCATATTCTGTTTTCCGAATGGGAAGGTATGACACTCCACAACCCCTACAATCTCCCCGTAGCCCATGTTATTTTCAAAGGTACTGAACCTAAAGCAAACTGGAATATCTGTACTGGCAACTGCCTAGAGTGTGCTAAAGCCAATGTAAATTGTTGGGCATTAAAGAATGGCGAACATGTTGCTTTTCATGAGCATTAATAACAAATAAAGATATACGGACTAGATTTCTCTAGTCCGTTTTCTTTTTATACCACCAGTATAATATACAGGGCTATACCATTGGGTATAATATACAGAGGAGAATACTTGGTATAAAATACAAAAAGAATTTTAAGAAAACTACTTGACAAAATAGCTTTTATATGATATAATACAGATGTAAAGAAACAAACCACCACACATGAGGAATACAGTATGGACAAGAACTATATCAAATATCTAAATCAAGAATTTAACTATGGCAGAGATTATCCGTCTGTGGTTACAAAGTCGGCAAACAACTTTATTAGATATGTAAAGTCCTATGGATGGAATGACAAAGAATTTATAAACGGATACCAGTATATAAAGTGGGTAAAAGTTATTGTCAAATTCAATGGCAGAATCCAAACTACTTGGAATTTCATTATTGGAAAAGAACCAAACGGAAAAGTTGGCTATATCGTAAACTCTTGGCTTGACCAGTTTGATTTACAAGTTAGCAAAGAAGATGGAAACACAGCATACTTAATGATTATGGAAAAAGCAAAGCAGATTAATGGTGTAGAAATCGTTATAGAAAATTTAATTAAATAAAATTAAAAAACTACTTGACAAATTAGTTTTTATGTGCTATAATTTAATTGTAAATAAGAGATAAGAATATACGAAATAAAATTCATATTTAAAGGAGTGGGCAATCATGTTAAAGGTTAAAACATTTAGATTTGTCGGTAGTGAATGTGAGTATACAAACGGAAAATTCAAATGCTTAAAAGACAGCACAGAAAATATTGACATTGTAATTAATAACTTTATATCAAAATATGTAGAAGAACTGATTGATATTAAAATCACAACAGTTGAAAACAGATACCATAATAATGGCGGATATAATAATGTTGATTTGATTTACACAATTATTTATAAATAACATGGAGGAACGCAATATGACTAAAGCAGAAATTGAAATCGTTTCTTGGAATCTATCTAATTTCGTATACCACGGCAATCTGGAAGCAACTAAACAGCTGATGGAACTTTTTGATACAATCGATGTTCCAAAGAGATATAGACTTAATACTCCCGAAGACTATATCCGTATGTACGATGATAATTTTTACACCTACTGGACATGGAAAGACCTTGTAGAAAGCGAAGCAGAGCAGAACTATGGACTTACGGAAGAAGAATGTAAAGAGCAGTTAAACGAAACTATTTGGCAGTTGCCTTGTGGATGGTATGTTCAGTATGTGTAACATACTGTAATATTTAGTATGTGTAACTAATATGGAGGAGCAACTATGGAAAATAAAATTATTAAAATTATAAGCGGAATTTTAATTCTTATTGCTTTAATGTTTGCGGAATATCGATTTATCATGCACAATATTCACCCGTATATTGGAGAAAATAATACTGTATATCTTGAAATTTTTGAACAAACTGATGAATACCACGCAGAAAACATGGAGGATTTTATGGACTGAGATTTTTCTCAGTCCAATTTTTTATATCATAGGTATAATATACGCAAGTATAATATACACAAAACAACACCAGTATAATATACAAAACATAAAAATATACGGAATAAAAATAAAAATACTACTTGACAAGCAGATATAAATATGATAGAATATTCTTAACAATAAAAGAAAGGAAGTTGTTAAACATGAAAGTATTAGTATTAAGCAACGGAGAATTTACAACAAAAGAAATCACAAATAAGCTAGAAGATTTACAAGAAATCGTAGGCGGTTATATTGAAATCCCGTTTTTAAGTAAGACATTTAGCAATAATGGCATTGATGTTATTATCAATGAAGAAGGAAAATTTATTGACAGCTGTAAGCCACAGATTGCCATTGTAGACGAGAAAACTAAACAAGTATTAGATGTTGTCCACGGAAATTGTATTTTCGCAAGCCACGATGCAGAGGGCAACACGATAGAATTAAATGAAAAACAAACAAAGATTGTTATGCGAGAGTTACAGATGGAAGTTGTATTGTCTTATAAAGATACTGGAAAAGAATTTATGACAAAATTACTGTTCGTTTAATAAAACAACTACTTGACAAATAGTAAATTATGTGTTATAATATAGACATAAAGAGAAACGAACAATAACCAAACAAAGGAGAGTTGGAAAATATGAAAACCAAAGAAAAGTTTATGATGTATGTCAAGCTTGCACAGAGAGCGGAAGGCATGGGAATCTATACTGGTGAACGATTTACTTTGCTGATGGATATTGAGAACGCAGATAAGGTATTCAATCTTCGCTTGGAAGATTTACTTAACGCAGATGATTTTAATTTTGCACATGATATCGTAGGCATTGTAAACAATATTAACCGCAATAATCCTACTGATTTTAATTTGTTTGTTCCTAGATACGCACAAAATTAAAAAAGCACTTGACATATAGCGAAATATATGCTATAATATAGACAGTAAAA
>JAEIGA010007956.1_pt1 | contig 16084 bp, 12 predicted proteins | sample 9270691 | NCBI WGS metagenome assembly JAEIGA01 (sample SAMN17057246, study PRJNA624740) | gut metagenome | biome: biome; isolation source: fecal sample | host: Bos grunniens | place: China: Xizang | collected 2019
ATTATCGGTATAGGCAGTGATACTTTTTCAAAAACACTCTGCCTCAGGCAGCTATCAACGGTGTTTTGCGGCACAAATGAAGAAATTGTGCAAAAGCTTTCAAACATCAGCGCAGGCGGAGATGAAAATGTAAGCTTTGAAAAGGCAATAAAAATTCTCGAAAACGCACGGCGTGAAATAAAGCCCCTGCGTGGCAGCGGCGGAACACTTTCACAAATAAATACACAAATTGCAGACCTTGAAAAAAAACGTGCAATTTATCTTGCAAAGCATTCGGAGCTTGAGGACGCTCAAAAAGTTTTACCCGTTATGCAAGAAAACGTAGATGAGGCAAAGAAAATTTACGAAAATGAGCTTTCCTGCGACTTTGTTTCCCCTATCGCACACCTTCAGGGACGAATTGAGGAAAAGGAAGCACAAAAAAACAATTCTAACAATAAAACTTCATTTTCAAGAAAAAATGTATATCTTCTTAGCGGAATTTTATCAGCTATTCTCTCAGTAACTTTTCTGCCCTTTTCGTTGCTTTTTATTATAGTGGCAATAGCACTTATAATCCTGGGCATCAGGACAAAAAACACGTCCATAGAAAGTGATATTGATATTGAAATACAAAAGCTTAAAGGCGAGCTTTCAGCGCTTGAGAATAATAAAACTTTACACGATGCCAAGCTTAAAAGGTTAAAGGAAAATGCTGATAATGCAGAAGAAAAGATAAATTCACTTACACTTAAAATCAATTCACTGAAAATGCAGCTTTTAGAAAATGGCGAAGAAAATCTTGACAGCATATACGAAAAGAAGGCTTTGCTTGAAAAGCGCTTATCTATACTTTCCCTTGCAATTAATTCTCTTAATGCTGCACATGAGAAGATGCAACGTAATTTTACCCCCCATCTTAATAAAAAAGCGTCAGAATATTTCAGCAATATAACATCAGGAAAATACACCAAACTCTTTAGTGATGAACAGTTTAATCTGTCAATCGATATGGATATTCCAAGGAAGAGCGAGCTTTTTTCAGGCGGTACAATAGACCAGCTTTACCTTTCTCTTCGTCTTGCGCTTATTGATATGCTTTTTGGTGATGATACCGCTTTTCTTATTCTTGACCAGCCGTTTTTGCAGTACGATGATACCCGCCGCAAAAAAGCTGTCGAGATTTTGGAGAGTTTGCCAAAAAATCGTCAGATTATTCTTTTCACAAGCGATAAAATCGCTTTTTCATCTAATAAACACACAGAAATGTTGACATAACTGCGGTTTTTGGGTTATAATATAATTTAGAAATTTAAGGAGGTTTTATTATGGCAGTAAAAACTGATAATCAATATGGTAGCATTACTATATCAAACAATGTTATTGCGAACGCAGCCGGTATAATTGCCACAAGCTGCTACGGTGTAGTAGGTATGGCTATCCGCAGTCCTAAAGATGGTATTGTAAGTCTGCTCAAACCTTCCAACCTTGCTAAGGGAATTAAAATATCTGTCAGTGAAAATGAAATCACTGTAGATATGTTCATAGTTGTTCAGTACGGCGTTAATATCAATGCGATTTGCGAAAGTATTATTCACGGTGTTAAATACCGCCTTTCAGAGCTTATTGGAATGGATGTTAAAGCTGTAAATGTATTCGTTGAAAGCATTCGTGTGAATAGCTGACGTTTCGGAGGTTTTTTATGACTAAATTTATAGATGCATCTATGTTATCAAGGATGATAATATCAGGTGCCCACAATTTAAGTAATAACCGCGAATTTGTTGATTCGCTCAATGTATTCCCCGTTCCCGACGGTGATACGGGAACTAATATGTCGCTTACCTTTATAAATGCCGCACGCAATGTTGAGGGTGATGTATCCTCTGACGTGTCCGAGGTTGCTGCCTTGGTCGCTAAGGCAACTCTTCGTGGGGCAAGGGGTAATTCAGGCGTAATTCTTTCACAGATTTTCCGTGGAATTTCAAAGAAAATCGTTTCAGGCGACAGTATTGATGCAAAGGCTCTTGCTTTAGCTCTGCGTGGCGGTTGTGATACTGCATACGGTGCAGTTATGAAGCCTACTGAGGGTACAATCCTTACGGTTATACGTGCAGCTGCTGAAAGCGCAGAAACCTATAATGGCGACGACGCAGGAGAGCTTTTGGATACGGTTTATACCGATATGTGCAAAGCTCTTGCAAAAACTCAGGAAATGCTCCCCCAGCTTAAGCAGGCAGGCGTAGTTGATGCAGGCGGTCAGGGACTTGTGCTTATTTTTGAAGGATTTATTTCAGCGATAAAAGGAAATCTCGTTGAGCTTACTGATAAAGAAACTGCTTCCGTCGTTTCCTCAAAACCTGCGCAGAGCACTATCAGCACAGAAGATATTAAATTTACCTACTGTACCGAATTTATTATAAATAAATACAACGCACAGGCAACTGCTGCAAAAATGCGTGCCGCAATTGCGACAAAGGGCGATTGTATGATTGTAATTGATGAGGATGACATTGTTAAGGTTCACATTCATACCAATCACCCGGGATTTGTTCTTGAACAGGCAGTAAAGCTCGGCGAGCTTGTAAATATTAAAATTGAAAATATGCGTGAGCAGCATACTGACATTTTAGCAGATGCTAAAGAGGAGAAAAATGCTCCGACAGAGCATAAGGATATTGCCGTTGTGGCAGTTGCAAACGGTGACGGTCTTGTAAATACTTTCCGTGAGCTTGGTGTAACAAACATTATACACGGCGGCCAGACAATGAATCCAAGTACCGAGGACATTTTGGCGGCAATAGAGGATGCAAATGCCGATACGGTATTCGTTCTCCCCAATAATAAAAATATTGTTCTTGCGGCACAACAAGCGGCACAGATTGCCGCCTGCAATGTAATTGTTATAGAATCAACCACTATTCCTCAGGGAATATGCGCAATGATGTCTTTTTCAACTACTGCAGGAATTGATGAAAATACGCAGAAAATGCAGAAGTCACTCTCTACAGTTGTCAGCGGCAGTGTTACACACGCCGTAAAAGATACTGAAATTGACGGCATGAAAATCCATGAGGGAAACATTATCGGTGTTTCTTCAGGACATATTCTTTCCGCAGATGATGATATTTTCACATCAACTCTTAACCTCGTCTCAAAAATTGCTGATGAGGACAGTGAAATTATAACTCTTTATTACGGTGCTGACGAAACAGAGGAGGATGCACAGAAAATTGCCGATGCAGTTGAGGAAGCCTTCCCCGATGCAGATGTACTTGTGGCAAACGGCGGTCAGAGTGTGTATTACTACATTGTTTCTGTTGAATAATCCGAACGGATGACTAAGGTGATGCTAAGTGTTAAGCCCTATGGAAACTGATATCAGGTCACTTAAAGGAATAGGCGACGCCAAGGCGAAGCAATTGCTTCGCCTTGGCGTTCTTACTGTTTGGGATTTATTAACGCATTTCCCTGTGCGTTTTGAGGACAGAACAAAGGTTTCTAAAATCTTTGATATTGAAAACGGAAGATATCATTGTGTTAATGCAATTGCAGTTTCTCCCGCTACGGAGCATTTTGTAAGGAAGGGGCTTACCTATTACAAGCTTTTGGTGCGCGACGATACGGGGATTGCAACGTGCATATTCTTTAATAACAAATACATAAAAAATAATTTTAAGGTAGGCTGTGAATATTCATTTTACGGAAAGGTTAATATAAGGGGCAAAAACAAAGAAATTCTCTCCCCTGAATTTGAGCTTTCTTCAAAAACGGAATGTACCAAATGTATAGTTCCCATATATCCCCTTACAAGCGGTATTTCTCAAAAATTTATGCGCAATTTAATTTCTGAGAGTTATCACCTGTATCACAGCTATATGCGTGATATAATTCCGCCCAATGTTCTTCGCACATACTCTCTATCTCCCCTTGAATTTGCAATTAAGAATATACATTTTCCTGCAGATTTAAATTCACTTGAAATAGCAAAGAAGAGGCTTGTCTTTGAGGAATTTTTTATTCTGCAGACAACACTTCGAAAAATGAAATTTTCTGCAGAGAAACGGCAGGGTATAAAATTTACCGACAAGGATATTACCCCCTTCCTATCTTCTCTTCCTTTTACACTTACAAATGCACAAAAAAAGGTTACGGATGAAATACTCTCCGACCTTTCCTCTGGCACTGTTATGAACAGACTTGTTCAGGGTGACGTCGGAAGCGGTAAAACAGTGATAGCGGCTGTTTCAATATATGTCTGCGTAAAAAATGGAAATCAGGCGGCAATGATGGCTCCTACAGAGGTGCTTGCACGTCAGCATTATAATGACCTGTCCCCTATGCTTGAAGGCCTAGGGATCAGATGCGCACTTCTTACGGGTAGCACATCTCAAAAGGCAAAACGTGAAATTTATGAAAAGCTTCAAGACGGCGAAATAGATGCACTTTTCGGCACGCATGCACTTATAACAGAAAAGGTTCGTTTTATGCGTCTTGCTCTTGCAATAACGGATGAGCAGCATCGCTTTGGCGTAAGGCAGAGAATGGCATTAAGCGAAAAAGGCAATGATGTTCATACTCTTGTAATGACCGCCACCCCCATTCCAAGAACGCTTGCACTTATTATATACGGCGATATGGATATTTCAGTTATTGGCGAGCTTCCTCCCGGTAGACAGGTAATTGATACCTACTGTGTAGGCGAAAATATGCGTGAGCGCATATATGCCTTTATCCGTAAGGAGGTTATGAAAAATAACCGTTGTTATATCGTATGTCCCAGTGTTGAGGAATCAGAAAATATTCCCCTTAAATCTGCACAGGAGCATTTTTCTCACCTATCCTCAAAAATATTCCCCGATATACCCATAGGGCTTGTCCATGGCAAAATGAAAAGTGCTGACAAGGAAAAGGCTATGAGTGATTTCATTTGCGGAGAAACAAAAATCCTTGTATCAACTACCGTTATTGAGGTTGGCGTAAATGTCCCCGAAGCAACGCTGATGGTAATAGAAAATGCAGAACGGTTTGGACTTAGTCAGCTGCATCAGCTTCGCGGGCGTGTAGGACGCGGAAGCAGTAAAAGCTATTGTGTACTGTTTTGCTCTTCCTTTTCAGACGACATTAAAGAACGTATGAAAATAATGACAAAAAGTAATGATGGCTTTAAAATATCTGAAAAGGATTTAACGCTTCGTGGACCGGGTGACTTTTTCGGCACACGTCAGCACGGTGCATTGCACTTTAAAATTGCAGACCTTGCAAATGACCTTGACGTACTTAGACAAAGCGGCTTTGCCGCAGAAGCACTTTTAAAAGAAGACCCGCAACTCTTAAAAGAAGAACACTTTTATATTAAAGAAGCAAGTGAAAAATTATCAAAAGAACTTGTATTATAAGTTACTAATAAACAAAAAAGGCTTTGACAAAATGTCAAAGCCTTTTAATTTTAATTATTCTTCTGTTGCTGCTTCTTCAGTAACCTCTACATCTGCAGGAGCATCCTCCACTGATGTTTCAGCTTCCTTCTTAGCCTCTTCAATCAAAGCTCTGATTGAAAGACCGATTTTCTTTTCATCCCAGTTGATTTCAGTAATCTTAGCCTCAACCATCTCACCAACGGTAAGAACGTCAGCAGGCTTGCCAATTCTCTTATCAGCAATCTGAGAAATATGGATAAGACCGTCAATTCCGGGGATAAGCTCAACAAATGCGCCGAACGGAACAAGACGAACAACCTTTGCACTTACAACGTCGCCCTCGTTAAACTTGCTCTTCGCAATTTCCCAGGGGTTGTCCTCTGCCTTCTTATATCCGAGAGAAACCTTAGTAGTTTCCTTATCAACCTTAAGGATAGTAACCTCAACGCTGTCACCAACACCCAGAACCTCTGACGGATGCTTAATTCTCTGCCAGCTGAGCTGAGAAATCGGGATAAGACCGTCAACGCCGCCAAGGTCAACAAATGCACCGAAATCTGTAAGAGTCTTAACAGTACCTGTGTATGTCTTGCCCTCCTCAACATCAGCCATAAACTTTTCAACCTTTTCAGCACGCTCTGCCTGAGCAACAACCTTGATTGAGCCGATTGCCTTTCTGCCACGTCTGTCCTCACGGATGTTTACAATCTTAAATCTTGCCTCTGTTCCAACGAGAGAAGAAAGGTCCTTCATAAATCTCTCACTTGCCATAGAAGCAGGAATGAAAATTCTGCAACCGTTTACAAGTGCAATTACGCCACGGTTTACATCCTCAACAATACGTCCTGTAAGGATTTCACCTGACTCATAAGCCGCCTCAATTGACTGCCATCCCTTGATAGCATCAATCTTCTTCTTTGAAAGCTTTACATAGCCTTCAACGTCGTTAACTCTTACAACGAATACCTCAACCTCGTCGCCAACCTTAACAACTTCATTTGGGCTTACTGACGGGTCATCAGAAAGCTCGTCCACAGGGATGATACCGTCAGCCTTATAGCCAAGGTCTACATATACTTCTGTGGGGGTGATGCCGATAACGGTACCCGTTACAACCTGTCCTGTATTTAAAGTGACGAGGGATTGTTCAAATGCCTCGGCAAATGTAGGCTCTCCATTTCCTTGAATATTAGTGTTTTTTTCTTCTACCATGGTTTCTAAAACCTCCTTAATGATATGCTCCGGTGTCGATGCACCAGCGGTTATACCGACCGAATGTCCAAGCTGTGCAATATTTTCGGGAAGCTCAGAAGCCTCCTCCACCAAAAAGGTGTTTTTACATAGAGCTGCGGCAATGTCAAATAATTTTTTAGTGTTTGAGCTGTGTCTGCCGCCGACAACTATAAATACATCGCTCTCTTTTGCAAGCTGAGCGGCATATTTTTGTCGTTCATTCGTAGCACTACATATTGTATCAAAAACTATAGCACTTTGGCAAGTCTTTTTTATAATTTTCGTAATTTTTTTCCATAATTCTCGCTCAAAAGTTGTTTGTGCTACAACACACACCGTTTTTTTAGCAGAAAATGTCAATTTTTCGGCATCTTCGGCAGTTTCTAAAACGAATGCACTGTCATTACACCATCCGTTGATACCTTTAACCTCAGGATGCTCCTTATCTCCGATAATTATAATTTCCTGATTTTGGGCATAGGCATCTTTTACTATATTGTGTATTTTCTTAACAAACGGGCACGTTGCATCAATAAAGTCTATGTTATTTTCTATAAGAAGCTCCTGTTCACTTTTACTTATACCGTGGCTTCTTATAACAACGGTTTCATCCTTTTGTGCCTCAAGCGGTGAATTTATAATACGCACGCCTTTTTCTTTAAGTGCATCTGTCACAAAATGGTTATGAATAATCGGGCCGAGTGTTGCAATTTTTTTACTTTCTGCACCCTCCTCGGTAATTTTAACCGCTCTGCTAACACCAAAGCAAAAGCCTGCCTTATGTGCAATCTGTACTGTCAATGTGCTCAATCAACCCACCTCTTGAAGTAATTTCTTATCCTGGCTAAGCGAATAAATTGTATCCATTAAATTATCTGCAAGAGCTTGCATTTTCTCCGCATCCTGAACATCCCCGCCGTATTCAGCATAAGAAATCGGTTTTCCGTATGTAACAGTATTTTTCGTAACGCATGCAGGTACTATCGGCACACCTGACTGTATTGCAAGACGGATAATACCGCCGCTTACTTCCTTGCGTTCACCTTTTTTCATTCGTGTTCCCTCGGGAAAAATCAGTGTTGCGCCACCCCTTTTCATTATTTTCAGCGTTGCCATAACTGCTGCCGCATCACCTCTGCCCCTCTTTATCGGGAATGCGCCGAGTGCTTTTATCAGATGCCCTAATAAAAACACCTTAAAAAGCTCCTCCTTTGCCATAAAGGTAAGCTGACGTTTGCACCCTGCCGCAATTAACACAGGGTCCATTGCACTTGTATGGTTAGAACACAAAAGAAACGCACCGTCTGCGGGGATATTTTCCTTTCCCCTTATTTTAAAAAGCATAAACACTTTTAAAACACATCCGATAACATTAATCGCTATATTATAAAAACTCATTTTAAATTTTCCCTCACATAATTAATTACTTTATCAATAGACTCATTAAGAGTAAGCTCTGATGTATCAATAACCTCTGCCCCGTCTGCAACCGTAAGCGGTGCAAACTGACGTGTAGAATCGTTCGTATCACGCTGTATCATCTCATTTTTTACATCTTCAAAGCTTACACTCTCGCCTTTTTCCACAAGCTCGTCATATCTTCTTTTTGCACGTGCATCAACAGATGCCGTTAAAAAGATTTTAATTTCAGCATCAGGCAAAACATAGCTTGCAATATCTCTGCCGTCCATTACTACGTCGTGATTTTGGGCAAGCTTTCTCTGCATATCAACCATTGCAAGCCTTACTGCAGGAATTCTTGAAACATTGCTTGCTGCCATTGAAATCTGCGGTGTGCGGATGAGTCCCGACACATTTTCCCCGTCAAGGTATATGTGCTGTTCCACCCCTTCGTGCCTGATGTCAATATCAAGAGAGGGTAAAAGCTCTATAACACCTTTTTCTTCGTTTGTATCCACGCCGCACCTTACTGCCTTTAATCCTACTGTACGGTACATTGCACCCGTGTCAATATATACAAATCCAAGTGCCGACGCCACTTTCTTTGAAATTGTGCTTTTTCCTGCCCCTGCAGGACCGTCAATTGCAATCTTAGTCATTTTTCTTCATTTCCTCCTTTGCAGCTTTTTCGCCTGCGAGTGCGCCCGTTGAAAAAGCTATCTGCAGATTAAATCCGCCAGTGTATGCATCTACATCTACTACCTCGCCTGCAAAATAAAGACCTTTTATAAGCTTACTTTCCATTGTAGAGGCGTTGATTTCTTTAACATTTATTCCGCCTGAGGTTACAATTGCCTCATCTACGGGGCGATAACTTTTAACAGTAAAGGTTAGATGCTTTAATGCGTATAAAAGCCGTTTTCTTTCTTCCTTTGTAATAGAGTTAACCTTTTTAAAACGGTCAATTTGCGACCTCTCTATAATACATCCAATCATTTTTGACGGCAGAAGGTCAGAGAGTGCATTTTCAAAATTTCTGTTCTTATACTTTTCAAAATCTCTTAATATTCTTTTGTCGAGGGTTTCCTCATCAAGTGCACTCTTTAAATCTATTTCTATCCTCACTCCGTCAGGGGTTTCACCCATATGACTGCTTGAAGATAAAATAAGCGGACCCGTAAGACCGTAGTGTGTAAAAAGCATTTCGCCAAAATCACTGTGCAGTTTACGGTTATTTTTATCAAATACACTTACGCTAACATTTCTTAGCGAAAACCCCATAAGTGCTGATGTATCTTCTATCGTTTCAACGGGTACAAGGGCAGGCTTTATCTTTGTCACACTGTGTCCTATTCTCTGAGCTATTTTATATCCGTCACCCGTTGAGCCAGTTCTGGGATAACTCATTCCGCCCGTTGCAAGAATAATCTTATCTGCAAAAATAGTCTGTGTATCGGTCTTAACTCCGCTGACTTTTTCACCTTTGGTGATTATATCCTCTGCCCTTGTGCGAATTAATTTTACACCAAGCTCATTTGCCTTCCTTTTCAGGGCATCTACAATATCTCTTGCACGGTCACTCTGCGGGAAAACACGCTCCCCACGCTCTGTTTTAAGCGGTACACCGCAGTTTTCAAAGAAATCCATTACATCATAATTTGTAAACCCGTAAATGGCACTGTAGAGAAAGCTTGCGTTTGTGGGAATGTTTTCAAATATTTCCTGTGTGACACACGCATTTGTCACATTACATCTGCCTTTTCCTGTAATGAGAAGCTTCTTCCCCACATCGGCATTTTTTTCAATCAGCGTTACATCGGCACCGTTTTGTGCCGCAGTAATTGCCGCCATCAGCCCTGCCGCACCGCCGCCTATAACCACAATCATCATCGTTTCCCCTGTTCCTGCACCACAAAAAATACTCTTTCACTGCTATCTTTGGGTGCATTAAAGCTTAAATTGTCATATACGTTTAAAACTCTCATCCCTGCTTTTTCAATAAGTGCAGTTATTTCAGGCATGTCATAAGCCCGCTGACTTTGTTCTTCATCAAAACGCTCATATACGTTACCTTTTTTGCAGAAAAACGTCAGATAAAAATCACAAATTCTGCGCACCCTATCATACTCGTTCTGCCACGAACAGAACACATCATCATTTTCAAGTATATATGTATTATTTCCCAAAACATTCTCCAATTTACATCGGGTGTTAATATCAAATATAAAAAGCCCTCCAGGATCAAGGTAGTTATTTACAAGGCGAAAGACCTTAAGTAAATCCCTTTTGTCGGTAATATAGTTTATACAGTCAAGGCTAGAAACGATAAAATCAACCGTTCCGTAAAGCTCAAAGGCGCGCATATCCTGATTAAGGTAGAGTATACCCATATTCTCTGACTTTTCACGTGCTACCGAGAGCATATCCTCTGAAATGTCAACACCTGTCATATCTACTCCACGCAGGGCAAACTCTGTCGTCATATTACCAGTTCCGCAACCGAGGTCAAGGCCGAGCTTTGGAGTATGCCCAAAGCGGCTGAAAATCTTATAATAATAGTCAACCCATTTTTTGTAATCAACATCATTAATCAGTTCATCATATAAATAGGCAAACTCGTTATACACATCAATCACCCTTTTCAAGCTTTGCGTAAAGTCCCAGAAGGTTTTTCGTTCCTACACTTTCAAAAGCAATTTCGTAATGAATATCATTTCCCACATTATTTGCGCTGATAACAATTCCCCTGCCGAATTTTTTATGAATTACACAGTCGCCCGCACCAAAGACCTGCGTTTTCTCACGTCTGAGCGCAGCTGGCGTACTCGTAAAGAGTGAGCTTTCAGGGGCATTATGGCTTACTGCTTTGGGGATTTTTATTTCATAATCACCAATTGTGGGCGAATTATCAATTATCTCCTTAAGATTTTCGGGAATTTCCTCCAAAAACCTTGAAGGCTTGTAATTTGACGTTTTTCCGTAAAGCATACGGCTGTGCGCACACGTAAGGTGAAGCTTTTCCCTCGCACGGGTTATTCCCACATAGCAAAGGCGTCGTTCCTCCTCCGTTTCTTCGCTATTGTAACTACTCATAAAGCTTGGGAAAATACCTTCGTCAAATCCGCATATAAATACAATCGGGAACTCAAGACCCTTTGCCGCATGCATCGTCATAAATACGGCGGCATCAAGCTCCTCGTCATAATTATCAATATCACTTACAAGTGCAAGGTTATCCATATACTCTTCAAACATTGCACCCTCATTATTCTCTGTATAGTTTACGGCACCGTTTATAAGCTCACCGATATTTTCGTCACGTTCCTGCGCCTTTTCATCAGTTTTTAAAAACTCTCTGTAACCGCTTTTTTCATAAACAGATTCTATGAGCTCAGGAATTGTGTTTTCACGTGCAATAACCAAAAGTTCCTCAATAAGATTATAAAACTGGGCAACAGATGCACCGAGAGAGTCAATATGACTTCCTATTGCTTTAAAAAGGCTGCATCCCTCACGCTGTGCTGCCGCCGCAATTTTATCAAGAGTAACCTTGCCGATTTTTCGTGACGGAGTATTTATAATTCTTTTAAGGCTTATGTCATCATCAGGATTTTTGATAAGCCTTAAATATGCAATCATATCACGTATTTCCTTACGGTCGTAGAACCTGAGTCCTGCCAATACTCTGTATGGCACTGCCTTACGCATAAAAACTTCTTCAAGTGTACGTGAGGAGGAGTTCGCCCTGTAAAGCACTGCCATATCACTGTAGCGGTAACCGTTAATATTTAAAGAATACATTTTATCGGCAATATACGATGCTTCATCATGCTCATTCTGAGCCTTATATACGGTGATTTTCTCGCCCGCACCCTTGTCTGTCCAGAGGTTTTTACCCTTTCTGCCAAAGTTATTCTTTATAACATTATTTGCCGCATCAAGGATATTTTGCGTTGAGCGGTAATTCTGTTCAAGTCTTATAACACGTGCATCTGTAAATTCCTTTTCAAAGTCAAGGATATTTGAAATATCAGCACCTCTGAACTTATATATACTCTGGTCGTCATCACCCACAACGCAAAGGTTTCTATGCTCCTTTGCGAGCATCATAATAAGCTCATTTTGTGCCTTGTTCGTATCCTGATACTCGTCAATGAGGATATAACGAAACTTATTCTGATAAAACCTGAGGACATCAGGCGCATCAGAAAACAGCTTTACCGTAAGCATAATGAGATCGTCAAAATCAAGGTCATTTGCCACCTTGAGCTTTTTCTGATAAAGCGAATACAGATTTGCAATCTGTTTCTTTCTGTAATCATCACCGTATTCGAGTGCATACTGCGCAGGCGTTAAAAGCTTGTCCTTTGCAAAGGAAATCTCACTCATAACACTTCTTGGCGGAAATTCCTTTTCATCAAAGCCAAGCTCCTTAAGGCACTCTTTCACAACTGATTTCTGGTCATCAGAATCAATTATATTAAAGTTTCTGTCATAGCCGATACGGTCAATATCACGTCTTAATATCCGCACACACGCAGAGTGGAAAGTTCTTACCCACATATCCTTTGCAGTTTCGCCGATAAGCTTTTCCACACGGTCTGCCATTTCCTTTGCCGCTTTATTGGTAAAGGTTATGGCAAGAATATTCCAGGGAGATACACCCTTTTCACCAATCATATATGCAATTCTGTATGTCAGGACACGTGTTTTTCCGCTGCCCGCACCCGCTAATACCAGAAGAGGGCCGTCAACTGATGTAGCGGCCTCTCTCTGATTTTTATTAAGCTTGTTTAAAAGTTCGTTCATTAAAACAAATCCTTAGCCGAAAGAGAGAATCCAAACTTGATTTTTAGAGGCGGATTTTCGCTTTCACTGTGTTAAAATACTCAAAAATACACAAAGTATTTCCTGTGTTTTTGCCTTGTGCAACCAAAAATCCGCACTCAAAAAATTCAAAGACCTGAAAAGGATGAAATTTTGAGTAGGTTTTGGTGCGAAGGATGTAGCAAGGCTTTGTGCCTTGCAAAGACGCCAAGCCGAAAAATACCGAAATTTCGCCATTTCAGGCGGGTTCGGATTATTCTCTTTCGGCTACTTTTTCAGACTGATAGCTTTTTTAACCTGCTCTGCAATATTTTCTGCAGAAAGTCCGTATTCCTCAAGAAGCTCGTAAGGCTTACCGCTCTTACCAAACACATCCTGAGTACCTACTCTGAGCATAGGAACGGGGCACTCCTCACAAAGAACCTCCGCAACTGCACTGCCAAGACCGCAGTTTACATTATGCTCCTCTGCAGTAACGATTGCACCTGTCTTCTGGGCAGCCTTTTTAATGATTTCTCTGTCAATAGGCTTAATTGTATGAATGTTTACAACTGCAGCATCAATACCCTCTGCCTTAAGAAGTTCACGTGCCTGGAGAGCATAAGGTACCATAAGACCTGTTGCAACGATTGTTGCATCTGTACCTTCTTCAAGCTGAACACCCTTACCGATTTCAAACTTGTATGTATTTTCATCATAAATCTGCGGTACGGGAAGTCTGCCGAAACGAAGATATACAGGTCCTTCGTATTTAACTGCAGCCTCAACTGCCGCCATAGCCTCAACGTGGTCTGCAGGATTAATGATCACCATTCCGGGGATAGTACGCATAATACCCATATCCTCAAGACACTGATGTGTTGCACCGTCCTCACCAACACTGATACCTGCGTGTGTTGCACCGATTTTTACATTAAGGTGGGGGTAACCGATAGAGTTACGAATCTGCTCGAAAGCTCGTCCTGCGGCAAACATTGCAAATGAGCTTGCAAAAACAATTTTGCCCGTTGTTGCAAGACCTGCAGCAGTAGAGAGCATATTACCCTCTGCAATACCTGTATTTATAAATCTTTCAGGGAATTTTTTCTTAAAAGTATCTGTCTTTGTTGATTTGGAAAGGTCAGCATCCATAACAACAATATCATATTTTTCACCAAGCTCCGCAAGAGCCATACCGTAGCTTTCACGGGTTGCTTTCTTATCACCTATAGCCATAATTCACACATTCCTTTCTTTTAAAGCTTAATTACGCCTGAAGCTCTGCAATTTTTGCCTCAAGCTCTGCCATTGCCTGCTCAAACTGCTCTTTGTTGGGAGCAGCACCGTGCCAGGAAGCCTGATTTTCCATAAAGGATACGCCCTTACCCTTAACACAGTTTGCAATGATAATGGTGGGCTTGCCCTTTACACTCTGCGCCTCGTCAATTGCACTTCTTATCTGGTCGTAGTCGTGTCCGTCAATTGTAATTACATGCCAGTTGAATGCTTCAAACTTCTTATCGATAGGGGTTGAATTCATAACCTCTCTAATGTCACCGTCAATCTGAAGTCCGTTAAAATCAAGAAATGCGGTAAGATTATCAAGCTTATAATGTGCCGCAAACATAGCAGCCTCCCAAACCTGACCTTCTTCAATTTCACCGTCGCCCAAGATTGCATACACACGGTAATCCTTATTATCAAGCTTTGCACTAAGTGCCATACCGTTTGCCGCAGAAATACCCTGACCAAGCGAGCCTGTTGACATATCGACACCGGGAACGCCCTTCATATCAGGATGTCCCTGAAGATTTGAAGAAGCCTGACGGAATGTTGCACAGTGCTCTGTGGGGAAATATCCTCTCTCTGCCAAAATGCCGTAAAGCACAGGCGCACAGTGACCTTTTGAAAGAACAAATCTGTCACGGTCAGCCATTTTCGGATTTTCAGGGTCAATGTTCATCTTTTCAAAGTAAAGAACTGACAGAAGATCAGCTATTGAAAGACTTCCGCCCGGATGACCTGATGCGGCATTGTAAATACCGGTAAGAGCGTGCTTTCTTGCCTGATAGGCATGAATTTGTGTTGAATTTTTCATTGTTACTATCACTCCTATGTTAATATATAATTCTATTCACTTTCAATTGCGGCGTATGCCTTTTCCATAAGGAAGGAAAGCCGCTCATTTTCACCCTCAAGATATAAATACCCCAAAAGTGTTTCAAACCCCGTCGCAAGACGGTAATCTGTAATATCTGCATTTTTTGGTGATGTATTGCTTTTTGCGTTTCTGCCCCACTTTAAGACACGCATTTCATCCTCTGTAAGAAATTCTTCGATTACGTGGGTGCTTTGTGCCTGCGCGTTTGCCTTTACAAACCTTACAGAGTCTTTATGCATATCCGTCACGTGTCTGTTACCCTTCTGGAGTACCCTTGTCCTTATATACAAATCATATACACTGTCACCCATATACGCCAGTGCAAGAGGACTGTACTCTCTGGCTTTTAATTGTTTTTCTAAAAAAAACATATATATATTACTTCTCCATTTTCCATTTTACCCCTTCGGGTGTATCTTCAAGAACTATGCCACGTGCCTTAAGGTCGTCACGGATTTTATCTGCAAGTGCCCAGTCTTTATTTTTTCTCGCCTCTGTGCGCTCGGCTATGAGCTTTTCTATTTCTTCATCAAGGCTTTCTTTCTTTGTGTTTTTAAGAAGCCCGAGAACATTGCCAAGCTCTAAAATCGTGTCCTTCACACACAGAAGGTCTTCCTTTGATGCGTTTTTAAGACTGTTTGCAAAACGCACCGCCTCAAAAATAGCGGAAATAGCATCTGCCGTGTTAAGGTCGTCCTCCATAGCCGCAATGAATTTTTCTTTATATCTGTCCATCGCATTTTTAACATCATCACCAAGCGATGCACTCTGCGCACTTCCAAGAAGAAATTCTATATTATCTATGCAGTTATAAATTCTGTCAAGCCCGCTTTTTGCCGCATCCATCAATTCGTCACAGAAGTTAATGGGGCTTCTGTAATGTGCTGAAAGCATAAAGAATCTTATTACCTCGTAATCATATTTTTCTGCAATGTCACGCACTGTGAAGAAATTGCCAAGTGACTTGGACATTTTTTCGTTATTTACATTTATAAAGCCGTTGTGCAGCCAGTAGTTTGCAAACGGTGCTCCGTTTGCGCATACGCTCTGCGCAATTTCATTTTCGTGATGCGGGAAAATAAGG
>JAEIGA010007957.1_pt1 | contig 16083 bp, 16 predicted proteins | sample 9270691 | NCBI WGS metagenome assembly JAEIGA01 (sample SAMN17057246, study PRJNA624740) | gut metagenome | biome: biome; isolation source: fecal sample | host: Bos grunniens | place: China: Xizang | collected 2019
GCGCCAATTTTATCAATAAATCGTTGCACATTGCCTGTTAAACTATCATAAATAAGAAGCATTGTTTTCATTAGCACCCCATTATCGGCAAAAATTTTTTAACAGTCACTATTCGCACAAAAGAAAAAATGTCATATTTATTTTCTCGACAAGCTTTCGAAAATATGACATCATAAATATAGTTAATAATAATAGTCCAAAGACAATCATACAACATATAGTATCCTTTATCAACAAGATACTACTACATGTTGTATCTTCTTTTTTATCCCCTCATTAATAGGCCTATGTCGAATTTTGTCAGCAACCATTGCGCTTATTGACAAAACGCCCCTCCAAAATCAAGTCTGCATAACCACTTAAACATCATTATGAATGAAATATATAAAAAAAAAGAGACTTGCCTCTTTTACCGGCACAATCTCTTATTTTTCATTTAGCACTCATTAAAAAGTAAAGAAACCAAACAGCATGGTTTTGCTCATCGGCTGCTGCTCTGCGAAAAGCATCTTTCACAAATAGATTAGATGTCTCATCGGCGACAGTCAGGTAAAAGTCAACTGTTTCCTGCTCATCCTCCAGAGCAAATTCCAATCCCCTCAAATATGTGTCCGGGCATGCTTCAGTATCCTTTGGTTTTGGCTGAGATCCCGTCAGATTTGTATACATCTGGCTAAATACCTGCAAATGTCTTTTTTCATCTCTTCTTATTTCACGTATCCGCTCTCTGACTTTATCTGTAGGTGCCCTCTCGGCTAATTTCGCATAGCATTGTATGGCGCTATATTCTCCATTAATCGCTTTTTCTAAATCACTCACTAATTTATTTTGCTGTCTCATTAGTTCTCCTGAATAGTCAGCATAGTAAAACATGTTTGAACCTCCTTTTTTTCTCCTTATTACATACTATGGGAAGGTTCATTTATAGGTGCTTGTCAGTCTCTATGGTGCATATGCTCATGCATATAATCATCGTCTTCGAAATCTACAGTGCCCGTTCTTGCACTTACATTTACATAGAGCAATTGATTAGCAGCTGTTTTAATTTCCACTTCATATTCGAATTCAGAACGTGACAATTGATTATCTTCCAATTCAAATTCTTTTTGCACGCCGATTATTTCACCGTCATATTGAGCAAGTGCAATCTTTCTAGCCTCCTGCTCACTATAGTTTTCATTCTTCTTTGCATAATTGTAGCCCAATCCAATATACCCTCCTGTAATAGCCAATCCTGCTACCACAATTGCTACTACTGTTATAATGGCTTTCTTCTTATACTTCATTAACGTTTCTTTCATTTTAAACCTCTCCTATCATTTAATTTTTAATTCTATTAGTTTACTGCATATCTCCAGTTGATCTAGCTATAGTTTCTTTAAACTGTTCTGCAGTTTCAATATCACTTTTCCTCCACACATTCATCATAAATGACAAACATTAAAGGAAGATTAATATAGAAAAATAGTATCTTTTTCATTTTATTTTAATTTTCAAGTGGTATGTTTATATAAAGTAAAACTTTTCTCAGAGGGGCTTTTTACCTTGAAGTCAGATAAAGAATTAGTAAAGAGAGGAGTATAATGATGCGAATTTTGCTAGTTGAAGATGAATTAGATTTGCAAAGTATATTAGTAAAACGATTACGTACAGCACACTATAGTGTCGATGCTTGTGCGAACGGACTTGATGCACTCGATTATATTCATATGACCACCTACGATGTGATTGTTCTGGATATTATGATACCAGGAATAGATGGGCTTCAAGTTCTTCAAAAAATTCGTTCCGAAAACAATAAAATACCAGTCCTTCTGTTAACAGCCAAAGATTCTATAGAGGATCGTGTAAAAGGTCTTGATATTGGAGCAGATGACTATTTAGTGAAGCCCTTTGCCTTTGATGAGCTATTAGCAAGACTCCGTGTACTGATCCGCAGACAAGCTGGCAGCACCTCAAACGTATTTCGAATAGATAATTTAGTCGTGGACTGCAATGCACATAAAGTAAAGAGAGGCGACAAAACAATTGAGCTTTCGAGCAAGGAGTTTGCCATTCTTGAGTACATGATTCAAAATCAGGATGTCGTTCTAACAAGAGATGCTATTGAACAGCATGTTTGGAACTACGATTATGAAGGTGGCTCTAATATTATCGACGTATATATACGATATCTTCGAAAAAAAATAGACACGGAATCTGAAACGAAGCTCATCCACACCGTTCGCGGTGCCGGCTATGTATTGAGAGTACAATCATGAAGAAACTATCTATTAAAATGAAGGTGACCCTCTGGTACACAGGTCTAATCGTCATTATTCTAGCACTTGTTCTTGCATTCATCGCTGTTTCTTCTGATAAAATTCTGTTATTTAATATGGAGAATCAATTAAAGGAAACGGTTGAGGAAAGTGTAGAAGATCTTTCTGAAAATGAGAGCCATCAAATTTCAGGAAACGACAGACACAAAGAGAAAGATGAAGATTTCGAGTTCCACGATGATGGTGTGAACTTACTTATTTATGACGAAGAAGGAAATATACTAGCCGGAAATTATACAGAATTTGATACTAGTACACCTTTTGCAACCGGAAAAATCCGAACCATTCAAAGTAATAATACTGAATGGCTTATATACGACTTGAGCTACACAACCGATAATCAGCAAACCTTATGGGTGCGTGGCATTATGACATTAAGCCAGCTTTCACGTACCATGAATACCATTATGATTGTGACACTCATTGCCTTTCCATTTCTCATCCTGCTAGCAGCATTCGGTGGTTATTGGATTACAAAAAGAGCATTTAAACCTATTCAGCAAATCATTGATTCCGTTAGTGATATTAAAGAAGGCAAGGATTTATCAAAGCGCATTCATTTAAGAGGACCAAAAGATGAAATTCATGATTTAGCCGACACATTTGATCATCTGTTTGACCGTCTACAGACATCTTTCGAAACGGAAAAACAATTCACCACGGATGCTTCACATGAATTGAGAACACCGACCACAGTCATTATTTCTCAATCCGAGTATGCTCTTTCGCAAAAAGACAATCCGGAAGAAACGACTGCGGCCTTGAATGTCATTATAAAGCAATCAAAGAAAATGTCTTCACTAATATCTCAGCTACTACTGTTAGCACGAACAGATCAAAAGAAAAACAACCTGCTCTTTGAGCAAATTGACATGAGTGAGCTGACCGAAATAGTCATAGAAGAACTAACTCCAATCGCAAAATCAGCGGCTATTGAGTTAAAGTCTGGTATTTCACCACAGCTCTTCATTGAAGCAGATCAAACATTAATGATGCGAATGCTGATGAATCTTATAACAAATGCTATTACCTATGGAAAAAAAGGCGGCTTTGTTCATATTCAATTGTACCGTGATAACAATCATATAATCGGTACAGTGTCCGATAATGGCATTGGCATACAAAAACAGCATCTCACTAAAATTTGGGATCGTTTTTACCGAGTGAATCAAGCTCGAACTTCCGATACAAACAACAATACCGGATTAGGACTGTCGATGGTGAAGTGGATTGTCGAGACACATAATGGAACGATTTCAGTTGCAAGTGAATTTGGCAAAGGCAGTACGTTTACCTTTCGCCTGCCTATAAAAAGAGAAACAGGAAAAAAAGGCACATAACAGTGTCTTTTTTTCCTGTTTCTCTGATATAACTCTTCAGCCATATAGCAAGCATATTCGAAACTCTCCCTTAATGTGATATAATTCACAATTATAAGTTTTATTAAACTATCGAAGGAAGATGATACATATGCAGCAAAAAATGTCAGGATTTGATGTAATTGTACTAACGGAAGAATCAACTAATTCAAAAGCTGTTCTTTGCCCTGAAAGAGGCGGAATTTTAATTCAATTGACTCTTCATGGTGAAGAAATTTTATATTTACAAGAAGACACCTTTGCAGATGCTTCTAAAAATATTCGTGGTGGCAATCCGGTGCTCTTCCCGATCTGTGGACCGCTTCAAAACAATGAGTATGAGTTAAACGGGCAGATATATAAGATGAAGCAGCACGGCTTCGCAAGAAATAAAGCTTGGGCTGTCATTGAATGCTCTGGAACTAAAGCAACGCTACAATTAAAGGATGACGAAGAAACAAGGGCGCAATACCCATTTCAATTTTGCTTACAATTTACATACGAATTAAAAGATGGAAAGCTGTCCATTCATCAAACGTACGAAAACTTATCATCAAGCACGATGCCTTTTTATGCAGGATTTCATCCGTATTTTATCGGCAATCATTCACAAAGTGAATACATAATTCCTTCTGCTCAATACTTGGACTATACCGACAACAAAACAAAAGAGTATACTTGTAAGCTGAATGAACTGCAAATTTATGACTCAAAGCTGTTTTCTAATTTAACAGATTCTATAACCAGCTTTAAAGATGATCGCTATAAACTCCAAGTACAATATAGTGACCAATTCAAATGGGCTGTTGTTTGGTCAGAACAAGCTGATCAATATATTTGCTTGGAGCCTTGGATGGCAGGCCCTCAAGGGTTTGATAATCCTGATGTCATACAATTACCAGCTGGAGAAAAACTTCAAGCTGAATGTTCTTTTTCCATTGAAAAGAGCTAACCTTTAGAAGAATAAAGGACAGACACTAATCGCTAGTATCTGTCCTTTAAGCTCGCAATGCGCTTATTTATTTTCTGTTTTCTTCTATAAAACTCCAAATTACTCCTGAAACATCAGTGGCTCTTTTTTCAAAAACTGTCTGATCAAAAACTTTTGTAAAGGCAATAACGATTGCTTCGATGACATACATTTTTAATTTTGGAGATTGGAATTCATTTAACAGTGCCTCGCAATATTCTTTGCCTGCTTGAAATTCATTTATATCATTCAAAAATTCTTTAAGCTTTATAACAATTTGTTCTTCCGTTACTTTTTTCTGTCCTACTTCCTTTGAAGAAAATTCTTTTGCATGATTTCCAAGAAATATATCATTCTGTTCAATCAGTTGTTTAACAATAACATCCATTCGCTTTAACACATATCTTATAATTTCCTTTATATCAAAAGGCTCTTTTCGAATAATACGCCATGCCGTTATCATCTGCTTCTGCATGCCATGTATTAAAATCGTACAGTCATAGCTATATGGTTTCGCCTCTTCTCCATATATATCGACAATACGCGAAGCAAGCCAATCCATCTCTAGTAAATAATTTTGTGTAACAAATTGCTGCAAATCCGGATCTCCTGATTGAAAAATCGCTTCATAAATTGGTATTAAATTTTCATCACGATTTACTTGCGAAGTTATCGCCATTTGTTCAACTAAAAAGTCTGGACTATTAATGTCCTGCCCTTCCTGGCTAATCAACAATTTTCTTCTTCTGTTTTTCACTTCTTCAAGACCATTTTCAATAATTGCAATCAAACATTCTCTTTTAGAGTTGAAGTAATTATAAAAGGTTCCCTTCGAAATTTTTGCTTCTTCCAAAATATCTTGGATGGACGTATTCTGAAATCCTTTTTCTATAAAAAGCCTTTGTGCCGCATTAACAACGTTCCGTTTTCTCTCATACATCACCGTTATCTCCCTACCGTTCGTCATATCTGAATTTTATACATAAAATGAATATTCAGCAATAAAATTGTACCAAGAGTATAAAACAGTTGATTAAAATGTACAATTAGTATAATATTTTTAACAGTCAAATTATTTTAAATAAACAAGGAGATATTTCATGGAAAAACAAGCTACAAAACAAAAAAAGCCACCTTATTTGATGATTGCCATCTTATTTGTTGGTACATTTGTTGCCTTTCTGAATAATACGCTATTGAACATTGCCTTACCGACGCTCATGACAGAATTTAGCGTTGAGGCCTCAACAGCACAATGGTTATCAACAGGTTTTATGTTAGTCAGTGGTGTTTTAGTTCCGGCAAGTGCATTCTTTATAACACGTTTCACGAATCGCTCATTATTTATCTTTGCGATGTCGCTGTTCACTGTAGGTACTGCCCTGGCCACCTTCGCACCTGAATTTTGGGTATTAATCTCAGCACGTATGATTCAAGCAGCTGGTACGGCTGTACTTGGACCGTTATTAATGAATATTATGCTAGTCTCATTCCCAATAGAAAAACGTGGAGCGGCAATGGGGATATTCGGATTAGTTATGATTACAGCTCCAGCAATCGGTCCTACCCTATCAGGTTGGATTTTAGAGCATTACACATGGCGTGTTCTTTTTGGAATGATTCTGCCGCTAGCCATTCTTACAATTTTATTAGCCATCTTTAAGCTGAAAAATGTAACACCAAATAAAAAAGCATCTTTAGATGTTTTCTCACTAATTTTATCAAGTATCGGCTTTGGTGGCATTCTGTACGGATTCAGCTCAGCCGGCAGTAAAGGCTGGAACGATCCTCTGGTATACGGAACGCTAATTATCGGGACAATCGGTTTAATTTGGTTCATAGTACGCCAATTCCGTCTGAAAACGCCATTGCTAGATTTCCATACGTATAAACAACCGATGTTTGCATTATCATCCGTCATTTCGGCTGTTATATCGATGGCGATGTTCTCAGGAATGATTTTAACGCCAATTTATACACAACAGATCCGCGGAATCTCTCCACTCGATTCTGGTTTATTAATGTTGCCAGGAGCTATCATTATGGGATTGATGTCGCCGATTACCGGACGCTTATTTGATAAGTATGGGGCACGGGCATTAGCAGTAACAGGTCTTTCCATTATGGTTGTCTCAACCTATTTCTTGACTGATTTAACATTTGAAACGAGCTATATGTATTTGATGGTCGTTTATTCTATTCGTATGTTTGGTATGTCTATGGTCATGATGCCGATTTCAACAAATGGTTTAAATCAGCTGCCTCCTGGACTGTATCCACATGGTACGGCAATAAACAATACGCTGCAACAGGTTTCTGGTGCTATTGGAACTGCCTTACTAGTAACCATTATGAACAATCGTACGGAATCAACTGCCCAAACCTTGGCAGAAGAAGCAATGAGCAAAGCTGCCACATCTGGTACTCAGCCTTCCGCTGAAGCAATGGCTACTATGCAGCACGAAATCGGCATGCAAGCTTTATTAGATGGAATCAATTATTCCTTCTTTATTTCGATGCTAATTGCTATTATTCCTTTGGTACTATCCTTCTTCGTTAAACGTGCAAGAGCACCTCACAGTGAGGTATCCAAAAGTGAAAACGCTGATGAAAAAGGCGAAATTCCAGCCCATTAAGAAGAGTCCAAGAAAAAGAGACTTAAAGAAATCGATTTGATTTCTCTAAGTCTCTTTTATTAGAGTTAATCCATCAATACAGCAATTTACTGTCTGGATCTAGCCGTTTACTGTCCAGAAGCTCATGTTTACTGTCCAATTCTAAGCATTTACTGTCCGGAAAGCCACTTTTACTTGCCAGCAGGCGAAGGTTCAACTCCACTTACATTACCTTCTGCTTTGGCAACGAAACAGTAAAGGTTGTACCTTTACCAAACTCACTCGAAACTTGAATCTCACCATCATGTAGCTCGATAATTCCCTTTACTATTGCTAAACCAAGACCGGTTCCTTCTCTCGTACGGGAAGAATCAGCACGGTAAAAGCGTTCGAATAAATGAGGAATTTCACTTTCCCTAAGACCTATGCCACTGTCCTCGAATTCAATTGTAATATGATGCTCCCATTCTTTTATTGTAATTTGAATGGAGCCATTCTGTTTATTATATTTCAATGCATTTGTAAATAAATTATCCCAGGCCGTTTCCAATAAATCCTCATCGCCATAAAACAAAATCGGCGTCATTTTGTAATAAAGCTCCAGACCCTCTTCCTCAATCAGCCATAAGTACTTACGCGATAAGCTTTTGATTTGTTGATCTAACGAGAAGGATGTGCACTTTAATCTCCGTGTTGATTGATCTAACGAGGTCAAGATTAATAATTGCTTTGTCAAATTGGATAAGCGCTTCGTCTCCGTTTCGATAATCGATGTAAACGAAAGACGCTCCTCCTCCGTTAACTGCGGTGACTTTAGCAACTCCGCATAACCCTGTATGTTTAGAAGCGGCGACTGAAAATCATGGGAAACATTGCTGATGAACTCCTTACGCGATTGATCATTTTCTCTTAATCGTTTCGTCATATCATTAAAGCTTTCTGCTAGCTGACCAATTTCATCATGACGGTTAATTTTTAATAGATGATCGAACTTCCCCCGTGAAATTTGCTTCGTTGCCATTGTCAGCTGTGTGATTGGACGTATCAGTTGCTTGGCCACAAACAGCATGGCAATTAAACTGATTACTGCCATTGAAACGAACAGTGTCATAATAATCGTATGAACCTCTGTAAAAAGTAAATTAATATCTGGACGGAGAAACAATGCATAGCCCACTCCCTCATATGTAAATGGCACTCCTACTGAGTTTTTCAGCTCATTAGCGAAAAAGCTCGTCATGAATGAAGAATCCGGAAAATCTCTCATCCCATGAAAAATTTCACCATCCAATACATCTTTCACGATTGCTTCTGACAGTTCTTTATCGTAAAATTCGCCACCAAAAAATTGAGAATGACCCGATTCTCCAACAACATATAGCTTATACCCGATGTCCCCGAGCATCGAGAAATAGCTCTCCAAATCCAAGTTTTCTGCCTGCTCGATAAAACGAGTAATATCTTGTGCCATGCTAATGTTTTTGGCATCATTCTGCTCTTTCGTCACAAAATTATAATACGTATTCGTAATTATATAGCCAGTCACAGAACTAAATAGCATAATGAAAGTCGTCGTTACGATAAATTGGCGGTAAAGAGTTTTCATGCCACTTTAACCTCCAGTTTGTAGCCAACTCCACGGATTGTATTAATTTCCACGTTCGCTCCAAGCCGGTTCAAGCGTTCGCGCAGCCGTTTCATGTGAGTATTCAGCGTATGATCGTCGCCATCATAATCATGACCCCATATTTGCTCCATAATTAAGCTACGCTCAATCACATGGCCCGAACGGGTTGCCAATAAAGCAAGCAGCTCGAATTCCTTTAACGGCATTACCGCTGTTTGTTCCCCACAATTCACCTCAAAACTTTTGCGATTAATGATGACATTTCCTACTTGAATAATAGATTGATAGTCTTTTGCAATTCTACGTAGAATAACCGATATCCTGAACAGTAGCTCCTTCGGCTCAAATGGTTTAACGACATAATCTTCCGAGCCTGCCAAATAGCCTTTCGTCTTATCGTCTAAACTGCCCTTTGCTGTCAACAGTACTACCGGTATGCCATAATCGCCGCTTAAGATTTTCGTTAATTCAATTCCGTCCATACCAGGCATCATAACATCAACCACAGCCAAATCAGGCACTTCATTTTCCAAAACAGCCAACGCTTCATCTGCATTATTCATCTGGATGACACGATAGCCCTCACGCATCAGATGAATACTGACTAACTGCAAAATATTTTTATCATCATCAACCACCATTATTTTCAATCTACTCACCCCGATAACTAAAAAACGCAGAGACCTGTCAAAAGTCCCTGCGCTTTTTAAAATTACTTTTTATCTTTCTCAAAGAATAAAATCAATGCCGGCAATAGCATGCCACGGACTAAGAATGTATCCATTAAAATCCCTATAGCTACTATAAAGCCGAAAACGAATAAATCAGCAATCGGCATTGTCATTAATGCAGCAAATGTAGCTGCTAAAATTAAACCAGCTGAGGAAATAACGCCACCTGTGTTGCGAATAGCAATTTCCAAAGCATCCTTCACTTTATGTTTTTTACGCTCTTCCAAGAATCTTGACACTAGAATGATATTATAATCGATTCCCAATGCCACTAAGAAAATAAACGCATATACCGGAACACGAGTACTTACAGCATCATAGCCGAACAGCACATCTACAAGGAAAATACCTAATCCTAATGCAGACAAGAACGAAATTAAAATAGTTGCCATCATGTAGAACGGCATTTTGAACGATTTTGTTAATACGAATAATAACACCAATATTAAGACTGTTTCCATTATAACAATTTTCCAAATATCACTGTTATTCACTTCACGCTCATCAACAAGCTTCGGTGTTATGCCGCTATAGTATAACTTTCCTGTTACATCTGAATCGTCAAGCAATTCATCACTGCTATCGCTAAGCTCTTCAATTAAATCAATTGCTTCAACCGAGTATGGATTTAAAGCAAGCGACATACTGTAACTAACTGCTTTCGCATCCTCTGATGTATTCGTCAATCGAACAGAAGCTACATCATCTTGATTTGCAAGCGTTGCTCTTAACGCCTCGATGTTCTCTTCAGTTAGTGCTTCATCACTTTCAAATAAAATCGACGTAGGCGCTAATGCACCTTTATCGAACTCTTCTTCAACAATTTCATATCCTTCACGTGAAGGCAAATCTTTCGGGAATGACTTCACTTGATCAAACTCAAAATCTAAATTAAACACATTCAACGCTGTCACAGTCATAATGATTGCGACAATTCCACCTGAAAGACCAGGCTTATTCACTACAAATTTAGCAACGGGTCCCCAAATACCATGCTTGACTTCTTTTGCTTCTCCATATTTCGGCACTTTAGGCCAGAATGCTTTTCGTCCGAATAAAACAAATAGAGCTGGTACAAGCGTAATCGACGCAAGCATAATGATGAACATCGCTGTACCGAAAATCGGAGCAAAGTTTTGGTAATCACGGAAATCTGCAAAGAATAATACTAGCATAGCGGCTAAAACCGTACCGCCCGCAAGAAATACCGGCTCACCTGATGCACGCATTGCATGCTTCATCGCTTCAAATTTGTTTTCATAATGATTCAACTCTTCGCGGAAGCGAGAGAAAATAAATAATGAATAGTCAATAACGGCTGCAAATAACAGAATACTCATAATTGACGTTGTTGAGTTATTGATCTCAAGCCCACCAGCACCCATTAAAGCAACGGTTTGATTAACTACTTGATAAACAATCACTGTTGCTAGCAACGGAATTATCGCTAATAATGGTGAACGATAAATAACGATTAATAGTACTAAAATGATGACAACTGTTGCGGCTAAAAGGACAAAATCCGCTTCTTCAAACAGCTTTAATGTATCACCGGCAATCCCCGCTGGTCCAGTAATACGGAATGTTGTATCTGCCATTCCCTCAGCTGCTTCATTTCCGACTTCTGCAACTGCATCAACGGTGTCACCAATTCCACGGTTGTCCAATTCCGGATCCAAGTTCATTGGAATAATAATCGTGGATTGCTCCTCTGATTTAAATGCTTCGATTGCTTGCGGCGGCAATTGGGAAATATCAATAATTTCATCTACGCCTTCTATATCAGCAGCGATAATGGCATCTAATATTTCCTTAGCTTCCTCGATATTCACTTCCCCATCTTCGTTATGAAAAACGAGAATTCCAGGAGTTCCTTGATCATTTGGGAAGTATTCTTCTAGCTTTTCACTTGCAATAATCGATTGCGCATCATCAGGCAACGATTGGAAGTTCGTAACCTTATAATCGCCTAGTTTAGGACCGGCACTCAATCCAATCATCAGAACGAGCCAGAAGATAATCGTAATCCACATACCTCGCTTCGTTGATACCCAATCGGTAATTGGATGTAATAATGACTTCATATTTTCCTCCTTCATTGTTTAAAACCAACTATTTGAATATGTGAAAATATCAATCTATTCACTATCTATTATACAGCCTAATATAAACTGAAAATGAACTTTCTGTTACATTCTATCTTTAAATATAATAAATCAAAACAATTGGTTCATTCGCCACCGTTACAACTGCACTCATATTCTTTAAAGATATATTCTTTGTACAACCTAAAATCCTTAAAATCACTTGTATCAGATTCATAAACTTTCACCAAAGGAGAAACATCAACTTTTGCTAGTTCCCATACTTGCTTATCCATATCCTTAGCATCATCTATATGATATTCTTTCATATCAATATAAAGGTCGTTATGTTCACAAACATCATACGTCACAGCCATATAATACTTTTTCATACATTCATCCCCTACTTGGTTTTATTTAAGAGAAGCCGAAGCTCTTGCGGATGAGAGTCACATCAACAAAGACATGCGGACGTGGCAATTTTAGTTGTTGCCCTTACACTTCGTATGAGAAAAAAAGTAGCGCTTCGAATTGTTGCTAGTCTGTTAAGACGAAAGCAGATCTTTCGTTGATAATTTATATATTCTCCTATAGTGAAAAACTAATTGACTCAATCATCTTTAGACTAATCTATTAAAACCTCTTATACAACAATCTTGCTTCATTCTTTGAAGGCTTTACGACAGACTTAATATAAAAAATATAGTTCTTATATTGAGGTTGGTATATAATATGTATGCTAAAAATAGATAAGTTAGGGAGAAGCTCGAAACAAATGGCTAATACACACACATTTTCAAAGGGAGAAGAAATTGCAAATGCAATTTCTCATGGAATTGGTGCATTACTTAGTATTGCAGCTCTTGTCTTATTAATTGTTTTTGCTTCCATTCACGGAAGTGCTTGGCACGTTGTTAGCTTTACAATATACGGGTCAACCATGTTACTGCTTTATTTGTCATCAACATTGTTTCATAGTCTACCAAAGGGTAAGGCAAAGTATGTCTTTGAAATATTTGATCATTCGTCCATCTATTTCTTTATTGCCGGAACATACACCCCATTTCTTTTAATTATCGTTAAAGGTGCATTAGGCTGGACATTGTTTGGTATTGTATGGGCAATGGCCATTGGAGGAACAATCTTCAAAGTGTTCTATGTACGAAAGTTTTTATTTACTTCTACTATATTGTATGTCGTGATGGGATGGTTAATCGTCTTTGCTTGGTCTTCACTTACAGCTACATTAGATCCAAAAGGGATTTTATTATTAGTATTAGGCGGCGTTTTATATACGGTCGGTTCCATATTCTATGTATGGCGAGGATTTAAATATAATCATTTAGTCTGGCATATTTTTGTCATTGTTGGTTCAATTCTTCACTTTTTCTGTGTACTATTCTACGTTTTGCCAATCGCACGTTAAATGAAAGCGACATAAGAAAAGCGCAAGCACCCGGAGCTAGACAGCACTAACCAACTTCAAAATTTTATACTTAAACTGTAAAAATAGGATCAATCAACTGCGATTGGTCCTCAGCTATTAAATAACTCGTCGTATTATCTTTACCTAAAACAAATCTATTACCGGCATCATTAATATAGGTATCAATAATATGATCTGATGTAACACTGACGTTTTCAAGATGATAGCCTTCTCTAAGCAAGTTCGATTCTATTATCACGTCTAGAGCATGCGTATACGGAACATGTTGTTTAATAGTTTCCATCAGGATAACCACAACCTTCATTCAATAATAACTCCCTTTCATTTATATCCCCCTTTTCCTACAAATTAAATAGATTTTATAAATCGGATTCATATATTTATCAGCAACTTTTAGAAAAATGTATCGGGATAGGTCTTAAAGATACATAGAACCAATATTATGGGGTTAGAGGAAATATGCAGCTAAGGAGGTTATACATGCAAAATCAAAGCCATATCCCCGGACATATTACTGAACAGCAATATAATCAAATGTTACTCCCCCCTGAATCATTTGCCGCTAAGCCCGAGTCTCTTACGGAGCAATTATTTATAGATCGGTCGCTTACTGAAAATAAATTTTGGCTCAGAATTATGAAAGAGCATGCTTTATTCTTAGGTGAAGGCTTTAATCAAAAGGATAAAAACCTTATTCAACAGGTTGAACGTTTTTATCAGTACTTCAAACAGCTAGAGAAAAAAGCCCATCAAGTTCCCCACAATGTATCATTAGTAAGAAAATTAAATGAAGAAAGCATAGAATTGGTGCAGGCATTCCGTAATTTCAAGCGCAACCTTTTAATCCTCATAATCAATTGCAAAGTTAGCGGTTTTAACTTCCCATTATTGGTCGACCATGTTGCCAGAGAAGCAGAATATTTCATGAGAACACTAAAAAAGTTCAATCAAGGAATATTGGATCCAATACAGGATGCCATTATTAACGAAAATGTATTTTGGCTGCGAATCATGATGGAGCATTCACGTTTCATCGGATCACTGTTGGATCAGTCTGAACGAAATCTAGTAAGGACAGCACTTAAATTTGGAGATGATTTTGAAACACTTCTGAATCAAGCCAGAGATGTAGAATCGATGCTGTATCATAAACAGCCTACCTATCCAATTATCGGCAAATTAAATAAAGACAGTGAAAATGCTACTACCGAGCTTCAAAGCTTCAAGAAAGCCGGATTGGACCTTATTCAATCGTGCCAAATTAAGAGTGTCATCAATCCGCTGCTTGCTGATCATGTCTTACGAGAAGCCGGGCATTTCTTGTATATGATTCAAATTTTAGAGGATCGGCTGGAGGCTAAGAAAAAAGAAGAACAGCAATAATAAAGTGAACTTTGTTAGATGGAAGTTTCCTTCATCCCAACCTAATATTAAGTTGAATTAACAATAAAACAACGCTCTACTTCCAAGCGTTGTTTTTCATTGTTCTAAAATGTCTAAAATGCACAAACACAAGCATACGATTAAATAGCATGAACAAAACGAAAGGTGGAATTCGATGAGATACCCAAACGTCCCTCAGCAAATTACCTCACCACATACTCTTACAGTTACTGGAGATGGGAAAGTCATTGCTCAAGCAAATGCTGTTCAGCTTCAAATTGCCGTTATAACTAAAGGAAAGGATGTAACCGAAACGCAACAGATAAATGCAACAATCATGAATCGCGTCATACAATCGCTCTTAAATCTCAACATTCCAAGAGAAAATATTCAAACAGCCGCTTATACAGTCTCTCCAATCTATAATTATGTTGATGGTAAACAAGTGTTTAACGGTTTTGAAGTTACGAATGCCATATCTGTTAAGATAACTGAGATGAATCAAGTTGGAGCTGTTATTGATACTGCCGTACAAAGTGGTGCAAATCGCATATCTTCCCTACAGTTTTCTGTTGATAACGCTGACTATTATTATCAACAAGCACTCAGTTTGGCTTTACAAAATGCACAAGTAAAAGCAAAAACAATTGCTGATACAATGCAGCTATCCTTGCATCCACAGCCGATTGAAATTATAGAAGAAAGCAGCAGTACACCTCCTATTCTCTATAAATCTATCTCACTAGCAGAACAATCCGTTTCAACCCCCATTGAACAAGGACAAATGACTATAAGCGCTACTGTTAGGGTTACATTTAGTTATTAAACTTGTTCTATATTTCTTTTAAATCTCTCTTCTACTCTCTATTTCCTAGCCAAAATTCCCCTTTTTACCCTATCAGTTCTATGCCATAATAAATATGTAAAATTCTAACTTTTACTTAGAGGGTGATTCTAGTTGGAAAAGAGAATACTATATTTACTATTTTTTATTTTACTCCTATTTGGGTGTAATAAGCAGGATACAACTCAACCGATAGAACGGACTAAGGAATCTGCTACAAAAGAAACAAGTGAAGTCGATTCAAAAGTAGGCGAAAAGGACAGTACTACTGAATTAATGAAAAACATAGAAGAAGTAGTCATACCGGAAACACTAGAACAATGGCTGAAAGCTAAACCAGGAATCCTAGTAGAAGATGACCGAAGCGAGGAGACGTCCGGATGGCCATTTATTTCATGGGATTTAGATGATAAATCGAAGCAATATTTGCAAGAAGTAATAACAGCTACACAGGACGTCGATATGCTTTCAAATCTTTAATTTATTTATACGGCAATCGATTTTATACGGAAGTTTTAACAGAACAACTCGAATATACCCCACACTTTGCAGAACCTTATTTACCAGAGCCAGAACTAGTAATCAGTTCTGAATCAAAAACACCCAAACCTGATTATGCTATTTTATTACTGGACGCTAGCTCTAGCATGCTTTCATCCGTCGACAATCATCCAAAAATAGACATTGCAAAAAATGCGGTTAA
>JAEIGA010007958.1_pt1 | contig 16082 bp, 31 predicted proteins | sample 9270691 | NCBI WGS metagenome assembly JAEIGA01 (sample SAMN17057246, study PRJNA624740) | gut metagenome | biome: biome; isolation source: fecal sample | host: Bos grunniens | place: China: Xizang | collected 2019
GAAGAGGGGCGGGCCAGCCAGCAACTTTTATACCTTTATACAGCTCAAAATTCTACTGTCTGCTTTTGAACACCTTATGCTGGCTATATGTAACATTGAAAAATTTGAAAATTTATGATATAATATATATAATGAAAAGTGCAAGCATTTTTATTTTCGCCAAGATGCAGAAAACCCTCGGATCTGTTATATCCGAGGGCCAGTGGGTAACTCTGCATAATGTATATATATCTGCGCCCGTGGACAGTGATAGAAAGGTTAGGCGCACAGTGGGTAATTATCAATAATTATTATCTATATGTTTCTCTATTGCCAGCTCTACAGTCTTATCAGTGAGCTTATTAATCATAAAACGAAGGCATTCGGCATCAGGTAAACATTCTTCAATTTCCGCCTTAGTGAGCTTAGGACTCTCATCAAATAGCGGGTCATCAGGCTGAATCATAGTAACAAGCGCCTTGCGGTACTTAGTAATGAATTCTTCTACTATTGTATCAACCTTATAAATTATCTTTTCAGCTATCTCTTGTTCCTTTGTTTTTCTTTCTGCTAGTTCTTTCAATTTCTTAAGGGTATCTTCAACAAACTTATCAATCTGCTTATCAGTCATATTTTTTATTTTTTCCTTTCCTTAACTTTCTATATATATTATAACAAAAATTTTCAAACTTTGCAACTATGCAGCCTCAATCGCAAAAATTTTTTTCGTTTGCAAAGTAATAAAATTTATGTTATAATAAAAGGGGAAGTATATGGTTAGGCGGCCGCCCTGCGCATGTAAAAGATAGGTTTTTTTAATAATAGAAAAACTCAATGTGCTTTTAAGCGGGGTTGTCCAAAAATCTTTTCGCCAGCCTTTTCCGGGAGTGAGCTGCGGTTCCCGCTATGTTATTCTTACTATTGATTTTTCTGGCGGCTCCGGGGTTTTGCGTGACACAGGAAACCGGGCGTTGGCCGCCCGCTCGATTCGTAGAGTTTAGCGCTATGGGCGCTATGCTGTTAGTGTCGGGCCCAGATTTCTGGGACCCCGGCGCTATGGTGGTTCGGCTTCGCCTCACAAAGTGGCGGCGTAAATTGTCTGACATTTGACAGCTCAAGAATAATTTGTTGATACAATTGATGTCAATTTCGGGAAAATGCTAGAAAAAATTTTTTTGAAAAATTTTGAAAAAAACTTGACAAAGGGTAAAATTTGTGGTAAAATCGGGGTGCGGGCGCCTGTGGCGCCAGTCCGCACCCCGCTCAAAGCATAAAAAGCAAATGACCCCTTACTCTGCACGAGAGCAAGGGGTCACCGCCAACAAAAGAGAGGTAAACACCAAATATATTTTGATAACGAGAGCCAATAGGGGAGTCGAACCCCTATGTACCATTTTGGCTATTGGGGGTGCTACTTTTTTGTAGCACCCTTTTTATATTTTCCGAGTTCCACGAAGTCAAGTTTGATAGTCTTGTCACCGACCTTGACATATATCAGCTTATCTTCCTTTTCTACAGTGTACTCTAACTCTGCATTTGTTAGCGCATCTTTTACAGTTGCAAAAACCATTTTCTTTTCATCTGCAACGTGTACTGTTTTAGGCTTGGTCATCACCCTTTTCTTTTCGCTTTTAGCATTTTCTCTGCGGTAGCCTTTAGCTTTTTTATCAAGGTCAACCAGTTCGGGGGACTGTATATCTTTTTTATCTTCTTCCGACAGCTTGTTAAACTGTGCTTCGTGGTCTATTGCCCAATCATCAAGCCAACACTGAACCGCTTCATTATAGCTAACTTTTAAGCTATCCTGTAGTTCTTTAATTTCGGCATCAGGAATGTTGAGTTCCTTGCCACTTGTCAAAGTATATTTCATATCTACCTCTTTTCTTGGGGCGGTGTGTCATTACCGCCCCATTATCTCTGTTATTCACGCAATGGAGTAAACAAAATCCTTTTTTGCGTTCTGCACTTTAAGAAGTACGTTCTGTGCAACAAGTTTATTAAGGATAGGTGTCAACCTCTGCGGTGTGAGTTCCTTAATGCTATTGCACGTTGTCTTGGAGTGAAATTCTTTCTGCGTGAGAAAACCATCTGCACGAAGTCGCTCAAACTCACTTGTTACATAGGTCGCAAGCTTTTCATTTTCCAACTGTGTGGCGGTTGGCTTGCGGTTACTGTTTGCCTTTGCTATAAGGGCAATTTCATTTTCAATGAGAGCTTTCCACTCTGCATTTTCTGCTATTGCATCGCAGGAGAGCATTTCATTGAACAGTTCTGTTTTTGTCTTTTTCTTTGCCATAAATACAACACCTCTTTCTTAATTTGTAGCCTTATTATAACATACTTTTTGCGGTATGTCAAGCACTTTTTGTAAAATTTTCCACCGTGCCTAATTTGCGACACGGCATAAACTCAAGTGTTGGAGTAACTTTACCTTTTTTAAGAGCTTTAGCCAAAATTACGCTTTCAATTTCTGCATCATTGAGTGCGGTATGTGCCTCTATAAAGTCGATTTCGTTCTGTAAATAGCGGTATGCTATTTCTGCGCTTGTCTTAAAGTACATAGAGCCTACATAATTATTTTTTATGCAAAACTTCTTGTACCTATTGTTGTTGATAAGTTTATCACAAGCCACCGCCCATATATCAATTATCGGGTATTCTTTTCCCCTAAACTCAAATATAGGAAGTTTATACTTATCTTCACCTTTTACTTCGGGCTTTATCTTATTGACAAAATTGTCAAATTGATTTTTCTCCCACCAATCAAACCAATCACTATACCACGCTTTTATAAACCTTTCGGTATAGGGTATAGCACGTTTAAAGTCAAAGTTTGCGTTATATGCACACACACTATGCGACTTGTCAAGGTCTGTTTGGAGTTCTTCCATTATATCCGCCCACTTCCGCACTTCTACTTTGCCTTTTGTGAGAGCCTTATAATATTTTGGACGCTTGTCTGCATAATAAGCGGTATTGAATATATCAGTTTCAAAGAATATCTCTTGGACGATATAATTCACCTTTTTTAAGATTTTACCTTGCCTATCCATTAAAACCCACCCTATGTCATAGACTAATGGCTTTTTGAGCGCAAAATCAGACTTGTTAATCTTATGCTCGGTATGAGCAAGGTTAAGTGTTGCGGTTTCGGTGTCAAGCACCAAATAAATTTGTTTTTTACTCATTGAAGATTTATCACCTCTTTCTTTTGTTTTCTGTACTTATTATAGCACATTTTCTTGAGTTTGTCAAGATTTTTTTTAATTTTTTTAAGATTTTTTTCGTTTCTGTATTCCTACTCACGAGGGAGGGTTTCCGTTTCCTTTATCTTGATTAAATTATACCACTAACAAGCCAAAAAGTCAACATTTTTTATCATTTTTTGTTCATTTCGTCACTTTTTACAAGAAAAATGGCGATTTTGGGATAAATTTTGTGCATTTTTTATTAAAAAAACGCTTGACAAATCTTCTGAGGTGTGGTATAATAGAAAATTCGGGCGCCGAACGGTAAATGCGGCCGTTCGGCGCCCGTCGAAACGAGCGCCCGCCATCTTATCATTTTCTTTTTATTTCAAATTTTTCTATTGGAAAATCAAAAGTGCATACAATTGCATCTCTATCTATAGACTCAATTTTTAAGTCTGCATTTACCCATATATTATAGTCAAGCTCTTTTTTAATTTTAATAGTGGCATTTGCTGAACAATTATTATCAAGCAAAATATTAACAAAATCTTTTACTGTCATTTTACTATATCCAACCTTTCTTTTTTAAATATTCTTCCAACATACGATATATTGGTTCTTCAAATGCTAAAGGTGAATAAATGTCCATTAAGCTTTGAGTTATATCGGTTAAGAATACTTCTCTATCATCTTGATGCTCAAAATCAGATGGCTCATACCATTCCAATATATTGTCCACCGTTTTTATCATTTCTTCATCTACTTCATAAGTTACAGTAAATTTCATTAAATCAGCCCCTTTCTCTTGCCATATCTGCGCAACTTCTTAATAACCCTATGCTTAAAAGTATCGCATCTGTAAGAATTGCAAGCAGAAGTCATTACATCATCAAAGGTATACTGTCCAGATGCTATCCATAACTCTATCATATGATAGACTCTTTCTCGTGCTTGCTTGCTATAGCTCTTGGGGTGCCACGTCCAATGATTTATTTTATGCCAATTTTTCTTTGTTTTAGCCATATTTACCTCTTTTCTGCAAGGCTCATTAAAGAGCCTTGCTTTCAGTTACAAAATACTTTGCCCTATAGTTCTTTGCCAATTCCTTAATGGCGAGGCTTTCTTTCTGTGTCTTGCTATAAATGTTGAATACTGTATCAATACCGCTTGTATCAACCGCATTATAGCTTATGTGGAGTAGGTCAAGGGCGGTAGCTAATTCACTTGACTTGCTACGGCGCACTGTCATTTCTACTTTCCACAACTTATCTTTTCTTGCTTTTTCTTCAAGCCACTTGACTATGTATACGCCTACAAGGTTACATAACCCTATGATTGTAGCTTTTAACCAAAGGGGCAAGTCGCACATCATATATACGACTACTACGGTATACAGACCATATGCAATAGCATTAGTCATAGCCGAAGCCAGTTTTCCACCCTTTATGGTCACTATAGACTTGACTGTCTGCAACAGTACGTTGATTACATTGAGTGCAATGTAGATTAAAAGTAGTTTCATTTTTTATACCTCTTTTCTTTTGTTTTGTAATTTTATTATATCATAAGATTGTTTATTTGTCAAGCCCTTTTTTCAATTTTTTTTATTTTTTTGTGGCGGGCTTGCTTGGTTCTGTATCAACCTTACAAGCATATTGTACCACAAGACCGAGCTTTTGTCTATCATCAATCTGCACAAATTTTGGGAAAATTTTTTGTGCAAAATTTTTTAAAAAAGTGCTTGACAAATTCTTGAGGGTATGGTATAATGGAAAATTCGCGGCGGTGGCGTGGAGCACGGGCGCCACCGCCGCGACTGAAAAGAAAAGGAGCGATTTTTAGTCGCTCCATTTAAAATCTTCTTGCGCTGTTAAATAATAGTGAATGATATACCAATCAATATATTCTGTCATTTTTTCTACTATATTAGGGCACATTTCTTCTACTTCACATACAGCCATATCATTATACCAGATATAACTGCAAAAATAAGCATCTATAATGGCTGCTAAAGCCCTATCAAAAAAATCTTCTTTGTTTTCGTGTGGAAAATCTTCGGCTATACTATCACATATTGTTTTCATATCAACGGTATCAAGTGTTATTTTTGTTTCAATTACATCTGTAAAAGTCGCTCTCATTTTTATCTCCTTTCAGAGAGGGCATCAGCCCTCTCTCCTTATTTTATTAAAATGTTCCTGTAATAATGCTTTATAGTTATCATATGCACTTGTTCTTTGATTATTATAAGTAAGCCATTGTCTTATTGTATTATCGGAAATTTCAATATCCATACAAATTGTAGGCTGATTATTGATACAAAGGACTGCTCCATATCTTGCACCATTTGCAAAGTAACTATTCCATTCTATACCGCCAAAACAGTTATTAAAAGAATTTCCAATTTCAACACATTCTTTTCTTGTAGTAGGAATTATAAGTTTAGCGGTATCACCATTTTCATTTTCATAAAACCAAGCAGGTATTTTACTCTGATTGTCTTTAAAAATTTTTTCTTCAATTTCAGCTCGCTTATTTTCATATTCACGTTCAAGTTGACGAAGATAAACTTTCCATTCACTATAACTTTTTTCAGGTCTGCTGATAGGGATATTTAATTTTTTTACTAATTCATAGCAATTATCAATAGTGGCAATTACATCATAAAATGCACTTGCACCTATCTGTTTGAAAGTAAGTTTTCCTTCTTCATTATGGTCACAAGGAATAATTCGTGTATCGTATTGAATACAAAGTAATTCTTGCATAGTGGGTGAAAGTTTTGTTTTAATTTCTTCCAACACATTATCCACTTTTTTTACAATTGCAGACTGAAGTTTATATGCGTTATAAATTTCTTTTTCATATTTTTTTACTACCTCATAGCTATGTGAATAGCATTGATTGAGATTGAGTTGATAGTATTCTTTAATGATGGGATATTTAAAATTGCAATTATCAGCTTCAAGTTGAATTGCTTTTGTATATAAGTCAGATAAACTAATAAAAGAAGATATTAAATTAGAAATCTGTTTAGTTGATAACCTATATAAAGCAATACTATTATGACTGCTCCAAAGATTTGCGGCTATACTATTATCTTCACCAAGGACTCCTTTTTTATAAAGTAATTCAATAATCAGCTTATATTTAGGTATTTTATCCACCATAGTCCTATTATTACAATAATATTTTATCATTTTATGAGCATATCTTAAATTATTAAGAATATTAAATAATTCTTTTTGCCCCTTTGCGGTGCTTCTATTGCCAACTTTTTTACTAAATATAATGTGACTATCACTTACTCCATAGCTAAGAAAACTATAAGGTATATCATTACATTCAAAAGGGTATACCTTATAATCAAAATGCTCACCTGTAGAGAATTTTACCCTAATTCCATTTTCAATCTTTTCACATTTAATTACTGCCATTGTACTTTACCTCTTTTCTTTTGTTTTTAGGTTCTTTCCTTAACCTTTACAAGTAGATTATACCAAAAGATACCTAATTTGTCAAGCGGTTTGAGCCAGAAATAGTGCACAAAATATCAGGATAAAATTTGTGCAATTTGCCAGTGAAAAAATGCTTGACTTTTTTTGTGAGGTGTGGTATAATGGAATTTTCGGCACGAGGCGCGGGAACCGCATGGCCTCGTGCCGCCAAAACAAAAAGCCCACGAATAATCGTGGGCCCTTTGTCGGAGGATTATACAATGATTTGTCAATTGAAAAGCAAGCCGGGATTTGCACCCGCCCAGTGCGAATGGGAACTGTAAGAGGTCGCACCCTCTTATTTAACTTGCTTTAAGGTTTTTTAGTTTCTCCTCTTGAGAAACATAGCTCCTTAGCTAAAAAAGTCATCAACCTATCGTGTTTTTGAGTTACGGAACCCGTCTTTTTGTGCACAGATAGAACGGTATTCTTAAACTATCCGAGCGACTGTGATGGATTTGAACCATCTCGCCAATTTGCGAATGTAAGGGCTTCCTTTTCAGTCGTATATTTAAGGGGTGGCGTGGCATTGCCACCCCTTATCGTCAAGCAAGGGTCAAGCCCTTGCGAACACCTTTGCTCCCTTATAAGCGGTAAGCTCTTCCACATCAGCGATGGGAGTCTTTTCCTTGTTGTCCTTATAGGCTACCGCCTTGCCAGACTTAACAAGTTCCTTAAGGCGAGGAGCGACTTTCTGTGAAGTCCAATCATCACCGATTGCACGAGCGATTGCAGTTGCGGTTGCAGGCTCTTCGGAGAGTGCGTTATAAACCGCTTCAAGTGCCTTTGCATCGGCTTCGATTTCCGCCTTGCTCTTTCCGCCATTAGACTTTCTCTTTTCAAGACTTGCCTTAAGCTGAACGAGCTTTTCCTTGAGGTCATTATCCTCTGCTACGTTTTTACCATTGATTACTGCTTCGATTGCTGATACATAGGAGTATCCGTCTTTTACATTTGCCATAGTTAGCACCTCTTTCTTTTTTCTTTTTTCTTTTTTGTGATTTTATTATAACATATTTTTCCGTGTTTGTCAAGAATTTTTTATCATTTTTTCTTGATTTTTAAGGAGAATCTCTCACTGTCATTTTAGCACCTCTTTTCTTATCTTGTGACTTTATTATATCACATTTTTTGAAGTTTGTCAAGAGTTTTTTTAACTTTTTTCAAGCGACCGTATCTGTTACAGGCAACCGCCCTACTTATTAAGTTTTTTCTCTTTATCTTTTGTACCTTTATTACATCAAATTTTCTTTATTTTGTCAAGAATTTTTTTAAGAAATTTTTGTGTTCCAACTCACGAGGGAGGGTTTCTGTTTCTTTTGTATCTCTCTTAACTATTTATATTGTACCACATAACAAGCAAAATTACAATCGGCAAGTTACACAAAATTCGGGAGAAATTTTTGTGCAATTTTTTTGCAAATTTCGCTTGACAAATTGCTGGCGATGTGGTATAATGGAAATTCGGCGCGGCGACAGGAAGTGCGGCTGTCGCCGCGCCGCCAAAAAAGATGGTTACCACAACCTTTCAATCTCTGAATGGGCATCCAAAAAAGTATTTTTAATATCATCTAAATATTCGTCTATATCAGGACCGAAAAAATCATATACTTCATCATCATCAATATAATCTGATAAAATATCTTGTATTTCATCATAAACATCATCATCATTTCTGAAATGTTGTTTTTTATGCTCTGTTTCCAAATGTTCTAAAACATCTTCTGCATCTGGTAGTTTACAGGTTATAGTTTGTGTTAATATTAGCATATTTTATCACCTTTTGCGGCGGCGCTTTAGTAGCAACCGCCGCACTCCTTTCTATTAGTCAATTTCCTTAAGTACTTTTTTGATAGTTTCAAGCTGAATAAGTAAATTCTGAATTTTACGCTGAATTTTTTCAACTTCATCATCTGAGCAATATCCTTTAATGTATTCTCTCTGATTGTCTATTGCTTTTGAGTCCAGTTTGAATTTATACCTATATGTAGGTTTATAATGTTTTGTTCCAATCTTTTTATTGATATCTATTGTTGCATTTTTCTTTACATATTTATGCACTTCATCAGGAAGATTATCATATTCTTTAACTGAAAGTGGCGCTCGTGAGCCATTTTCAAAAAAGATAGCTTCATCACCTGCTTTTGGATTATTATAAATTGCTTCTTCTCTTATGTTCAGTATTTTATAATAACCGCCAGTTACAGTAAACCTATTGCCATTACGAAGAGTTTTAAGAGAACAGAGAGTGTTTCCTGTTAATTCCCTTATCATAGCATACTGTTTTTCAGTAAATTCCTTATCACCAAACATTTCCTTAATAGCAAGGACGGTTGTGTAAGTTTTCATTTCATTTGTTATACTCATTTTGTTGTACCTCGTTTCTTTTGTTTTTGTTTTTGTACCTTTATTATACCATAAGGTTAATGGTTTGTCAAGACCTTTTTTTATTTTTTTTAGGATTTTTTCACCGCCTTGACTTTCGGTGCGCTTCCTTCATTTGATAGCTTAATTATACCAAATTTCGGGGCATTTGTCAATAGGTTTTTAGAAAAAAATTGAAAAAATTTTAGTTTAAGAGCCTACTGTCAGAGCAAATGCGGAGCGCGGCCGGTGAATCCGAACGTCCGCGCTCCGCCCAAAAGAAAAAAGGTCAAGTTTTTACTTGACCTTTTCAAGTTCTCCGCCATCGTGGATAACATATTTATCTCCATTACTCATTGTGATTACATTGTTCTCAATTTTTTCAACCAAGTTCCTATACTCATACTGTTCAAAGATAGTTTGCATTGCAACTACTAAATCACTCGGCCACATATTGTCACCCCCTTACCGATAATAAGCGTTTGGTATCTCTGCCGAAAAGTAATAATTGTAAACCATAATCGCAAATCCTTCAATCTGGCTTGCATATTTGCGTACTGCTATGGCGGAAGCTGTGGGGATTACTCCCCACACTTCCAAGTCATCAATGTGTTCCATAAGGTCATCATACATTTTTTCAGTCATCTTTATACCCCTCTTTCCAAAGTATGTTATATAATCTGCAAAGGTCTGCCCATTCCCACTCATCATCAGCGAACCACTCATAGTCATCTTCATCTGCGCAATCGGGTATGCCCAACTGTATCCAATCACTCCAAATAAGTTCATCGCCTATGTCTATGATATCTCTATCCATAGCCTTTGCCATCTCAATTCTTTCTTCTCTTGTTGTTTCATAGAATGTTTTTGTTGCTACCATTTTGGTGCCCTCCTTGTTTGTTTGTAACTAAAGTATATCATATTAGGAGTGATTTGTCAAGAAGTTTTTTGCATTTTTTTGAAAAAATTTTTCAAGGGCTACTACTACAAGAGCATTGCGGTGCCTGCACAGCCAAAGCGACCGAGCAGGCACCGCTCAACCGATGCCCGCCCGCTTATAAAAATCTGTCACACTTGCTACCATTTCTTTTTCTAATACCTTTGCTTTCTTGGGGCACTTCCGCAAGTAATTAACCGCCCAAGCTGTAGCCGTTTTTTCAAGTGGAAGATGAAAGTAAAGGTAATTCTGCAATCTACTCAAGCATTTTGGCATTTTGTTGATAAACAATTTGCACAATTGGTTCCAAGCAAAATTATTGTTCGAAAAGTAGGGAAAAGTTTTAAAATGTCCTACTTCGTGTAGAATACTTAATTCCATTAGCTCTACTGATTGTGGCTTGAAATTACAATTCCAAGTTTTATTGACAAAGTTACAAAAATCTTTGTCGCATTTGTCAACTGTAATTGAGTAGTAAATACTTTGGTTATTTTGTGACATTTCAAATCCAGTGGCAAGAGTTGCGGTTATATTTAAACCGCAACACTTGTTTATGGTATCTGTCATTTGTTTATTAAGTTTTTCCATCTTTTTGTAGCCTCCTCGTGTGCTTCTTGAAGTTCTTCGTGCATAAACTGAATTGCTATTGTGTTGATAAGGTCATAGCATTCACGAAATGCGCTCATTCGCCCGGTATAGTAAGCATCATTTATGTCGCTACCAGTAGGCATTTTTGCACGAGCATCCGCACGGAGCATAGTAATCTCATCCTTCATTTCTTTAATCATTTCATAAGTCTTAAGTGTCATTGTAGTGTCCTCCGTTCTTTTGATGGTTTAAGTATATCATATTTCGGGGTAAATGTCAAGGGGTTTTTACAAAAAAGTTGAAAATTTTTATCTCACAGCTCTCTCCTAAAGCAAAATGCGGGTCGCCGACGCAGGAAACGTGTGGCGGCGACCCGTCCGAGCCACCGCACACATTTTAGGAGGAAAACACTATGATTTTAGTCAGTTGATTGGGAGCAAGGGAGTCGAACCCTACTACTGAACCGTCAGCTCCCAAGTAGGTTAGCATTCCCACTCATCGAAAAGCAACTGGGCTATTTCTTCAAAATTTACATCTCTTATTCCAAGTAGTGCCCAACCATATACTTCTTTGGAAAGTCTATAGTCTACATTAAATTTAAATGTTTCAACTACTGTATCTCTTAACTTTTCTGCTATATCTATAATCATAAGGTCTTTTGCAATTTCTTTTGAATTATTCTCACAAAGCAACTCAAATTCTTCATCTGGGTCATCATATATCTCTTCAATCATAGTGTCTGCAAAAAAGTTTTTGTAACATTCCCAAGTAGCGTAATTTGAAAAACCATTAACTTTTGCCATTGTATTTACCTCTTTTCTTATTTTCTATAAGTATTATATCATACTTTTTTTATTTTGTCAATAACTTTTTTATTTTTTGCGGTGGTGCTTTATGCACCCACCGCAGTATAGGTATTTTCCACATATAATGTGTTATTTTCCCAAGTGTAAATGTCTTGGCTGAGTACTTCGCCAGTCTCGTTATCCACTTCGTCAACATACGCACGTGTTTCAGTAGGCTCATAGGGAAGTGTTTTAACGAGATATGTGTACATATCATCAGCATCATCAAACTTGGTGTCATCAAGAATGTCGTTGTTTCTTTCAAGTGTAAGGTAGTAAGTCTTTTTCATATCTTTTCCCCCCGTTCTTTATTGTAACTAAAGTATACCACATATCAGGCGAAATTACAATAGGCAGAATGCACAAAATTCGCCTAAAAAATTTGTGCAATATATACAAAAAGAGCAACGCGGCAGGCGGGCGAAGAAACCCACCGACCGCCTGCCGCCATCAAAAAAGTAGGCGTTTCCGCCTACTCATATTCTACAGTCCAATTGGTTACATACACATAATCATCGTATTCTTCTCTGTATTTGTACAAGTCGATTTTGTGCCCGAGCCTTGACCATTCTACTGCTTCTTTGTGGTCTGCGGTCATTTTGTTAGTTACTGTGTCGTGATAAGCCATTTTTTTCATTATTTTAATCTCCTTTGTTTTTGTAACTTTATTATATCATAGGGCTTGGCTTTTGTCAAGCCCTATTTTTAATTTTTTAGCAGTATGCTAAGCTCATTTTTCTCCAACCAAGGATTGAAATTTGTTTGCACTGTCTACCTATAGCAAGTGCATCACATTTTCTTGTTACTCTTTTACTCTTGTCTATGTACCAAATGCCTTCGCTAAACCAAATGCCACAGTTTCCGCCATATGCCTTGATTGCACGCATAGCTTCCCTTATGTCAGTAGTTTCGATGCCTTCAGTTGCCACTTGCCAACCAGTCTTATAAGCTATAGGCTTGCCGTTCTTAAGAGTAAGACCACCGTTGTTTTCAATTTTTTTAAGTGAGCGAATGTTAATCATTTTGTTGCCCTCCGTTCTTTATTGTAACTAAAGTATACCACATAACAGGAAATATTGCAATATGCAATATGCACAAAATTTGCGGAAGATTTTTGTAGAAGTTGCACAAAGAGAGAAATGCGGCTGGCGGGCAGCAAAAACCGCAGACCGCCAGCCGCTCAAAGCAAAAAAGCCTGGGATTACTCCCAGACTTCTTTGTCCTCAAGGTCATCTTCTACATCGTAGTCGATACCTTTCAAGCGTATCGCCCACTGATAATCGTAGTCGCCGTAACCCCAAAAGTTGCGGTCTTGTACGGTGAAGTATCCTTCATAAGAATACTTACCGTTCACGTAGGTGGTGAAATCCTTTCTTACATAGTGGATACCCCACTCACAAGCTTCTTCAGCTTCTCCGAACTCGCCTATAATAGCGGCATCTACTTTAGCCTGATGCACATCATAAGCTTCGCTCATATCTTCGGCAGAAGTAACAACACAGATAGTATTAGCAATAGTAGTAACAAGAGTAGTCATATTTAAGTCCTCCATATCTTTTGATGGTTTAAGTATACCACATTTCGGGCGAAAAGTCAACAGGTTTTTGAAAATTTTTTAAAAAAGCCAGTATTTGGAGCCAGTCTATTAAGCAAAATGCGGCTCGGTTGCTAAAAAAACGCCAGCAACCGAGCCGCCCGGCTCTCACCAGGCGGCTTTTGGTCACTCCTTTCCTATTTCTACAAGCATATCGCTTGCAATTGCTTCGAGGTTCAAATTTTTGCTCCGTGCCAGCTTTAAAAGGTTGGCATTTCCATACAGAGCAGTTGTTAGTTTAATTACTGCACTCTCCCAATTTTTTGCGGTAAACTGTTTGGGCATATTTACAAGGTTTTCATTTCGTCGAATTTGATACAGCATAATAGTCTCCTTTCGTGTGGGGCTTATAGCCCCACTTTTTAAAAATCAGTATCCTTTATAACGACTGTCGGCTCATAGGAAAAGAAGTCTTTGCCCAGTATGAACTCTCTTTTGAGTATAGGATTATTTTTTTCGCCATACCATATAGCGGTAACATCATCAACTCCATCGAGAATGCCCTCGACAAGGAACTTATAAGCGGTATGGTTAGCTTCTCTCCAAGTTGTCCAAACAGTATTCTTGATAGCAGTGCCATCCTTGAGGGTGATAGTGTAGGTAAAAAGTACGTTCTTCATAAGTGGTGTCCTCCGTTTCATTTGATGGCTTAAGTATACCACGTTTCGGGGCAAAAGTCAATGTACAAAATGCACAAAATTTGAGAGGATCTTTTGTGCAATCTGCCAAGGAAGAAAAATGCGGCGCGCGGTTAGCAAATGCAGCAGAACGCGCGCCGCCCAAAGCGACGCGCATATTTTTAATCAGTTCCGTAAAAATTCCACCAGCATTTCTCTTCTTCAACCTCTTCAAGGCGGAGATTTTTCCCGTCTTTAATGTACCTCTTATCCTCTTCGGTAGGATTGTTAATCATTCTGTCAAGAATTTCCGGCGTACCATAAGCGGTAACCATACAGTCAGTAAGTTTCCCGCAGATAACATAATCAGCAACAATAATTGTCCTCATAAATATACCTCCTTTGTAGGTTATGAGGGATAGGGCTTATGCCCTATCCATCAACAGATATCCAGTGCTATTGGGGTAACATTATCCCAGTCAATATGAGCGGCAGAAAGGTCAATCTCACCGGCATAAACATCATAAGAGTGAATTTCTCCCAAATGCTCCTCAATGTGCGCTAAAATGGTGCGGACTTCGTCACACAGCTCGCTAAGGGTAGCATCAGTATCAAGGGTAATGGGGTTAAAGCATACCTCACCTTCAGTAGTGTAAGTAACAAGAGTATAAACATCGTACATAGTCAATCCCTCCGTGGTGTAGTAGTAGTTTCGGGGTCTCTCCCTTAACTCTGAATACAGTATACCATATATCGGGGTAAATTGCAATATGCAATATGCACAAAATTTGCATAAAAAATTTGTGCACCTTGCACAAAAAATGAAAAGCGCGCCGCTGTCAGGGCTGACGGGAGGATGGCCACTGACAGCGGCGCGGCCGCCGCTTTGCATAGTTATGCGGCTAATATGCATAACTATTCGGCTGCATATTTATGCAAAGGTTGAGGCGGCTTAGAAGCCGCCCTTCCGCCAATTAAATGTCCTTTTTTCGTCCCAAAGGTGCTCAGTTATTTCTTCACTAAACTCATCTTCTTTCGCCTCTGTTTCATATATTTTGTCTATTGTGCAATGATAATAGCACATATTTTTTTCAAAAAACCATTCTTTTGTTTCTTCTATAATAACTTCATCTATGAAATATGCTGTATAATCTCTAATCTCTCGAATATTATTAAAACCATTTCGTGTTATAAATAACCAAGCTTTTTTGGCTTCATCAAAGCTTTTATGAACACTATAACCCGCTTCGTTAATATACCTAATAGTCATCATATAATCCACCTTTCTTGCGGTTTTAAGGCTAAACCGCAAAACCTTTATACTATTATCCTTGTAAGCTTTTTTGCCTTGCTATTGTGCATTTGTTAGCAAACTTAATGCTGTATCCTATATCATTGACTGTTAAGTCGTTACCTTTGTAAAATGGTACATAATCTTTATACCATTTTTGATTGTGATACTCTGTTATCATTCGTTCAAACGCTTCACCTAAACTGTTGCACTTGATACTTTTGTCGATGTATGTTATCAGTTTGTCAAGTGTGCAGAATCTTGTACAGTTCCTACTTGTTATCAGTTTGCGCTTAAATGTTTCGGAAAAGTGCATCCGCAAGTTCCCACAATCCATATAAAGCGCTTTATGCGGTAACACTTTTGTGTTATAAACGTACACATTATCTGCATAAATAAACCCGATGATATAAGCGTTGCATTTTCTTTTAGAGTTATACTTTGTTATTGCGTGATTTAAACTTGTAACCATATTATCCCCTTTCTTGCTTGCTTGCCACTTAAGGCAAGCAAGCCCATTTTGTTTACTCTTCATTAGTGATATTATAGCTTGTCAGATTTAATGCTTGATAGTATTCATATTGAGCATCAATAACCACACTTAAATCAGATAGCATACACTCACACTCTTGTTTAATTATATCCTCATCATATAATAAGGCAAAGGCTTGATGTGATGCACTAATTTTAAGATTGTGCTTTTCAACTATAACTTTAATGTTATAGTCATCTGCATCTTGCCACGCAAGAAAGTCGCTTACTTTATCAAAATTAAAGTTAACAATATCTCTGCCGTCAAAGTTTACATTGCATAAACATACAACGCGATGGTTATTTACTGTATTGCTTTCTAAAATAATAGTAATGTTATCAAAAGTATCTCTCATAGTTTTTTCTCCTTTTATATTAGAAAATTTTTGCGGTTTTAAAGGATAACCGCAAACCCTTACAAGCTTATTATTTATGATAATTGTTTATCACAACAGAACCCTTTGCGCTCATTCTATAGCAAGTAGTACTTACAATACTTAACTTGCTATAACCGAAAGCATACGTTTTATCAGTAAAAACAGTATGTTTTGTGGTTCTATTTGTTGTACGCACTTCGACTAAAGCTTTATAGCCATTATTAGCTTTCACCATAGCCTTTGCAATAGTAACGGCAATTTTAAAAGAGTC
>JAEIGA010007959.1_pt1 | contig 16080 bp, 15 predicted proteins | sample 9270691 | NCBI WGS metagenome assembly JAEIGA01 (sample SAMN17057246, study PRJNA624740) | gut metagenome | biome: biome; isolation source: fecal sample | host: Bos grunniens | place: China: Xizang | collected 2019
CATCAGCAGGATAGTGCCCCACGACGACAAGTCGCGCTTGGTGGTGTAGCCGTAGAGTGAAATGGCGCCAAAGGTGCCGGCTGTGATGAAGAAGACGCTGGCTATCGAAGAGGCGGTATATACAATGAAGATATACGACATCAACCACCCCATTAGCACAGCATATCCGGTATAGAGAATGGCTGCTATCGGAAAGGAGAGTTTGAGCATTAGCCTGGGGACAAACATCAAATAGGCCAAAAGAGCGAAAAAGATCACCCAAGCCATACCCATACTGATAGTGACATCGCCTGATATAAAACTATGCTCTGACGTGATCTTCGCCGTAAGTCCTGAAATGACCAATGCGGCGGTCATCCATAGATACACGTTCTTCAATACCGTATTGACTGCGCTGCGCTCAAAACTTCGGGCGTATTCCACTTCATTTGCGCCATTGTAATTACTCATCCTCGTATATTTTTTTTCGTTTATATACTTTCGTTTTTATTCAAGTCTACTGCCGTCAAAATGATCATTTGAACATTTCATCCTGATCACTTTCCTTGGTCTGAAAATTGCCATTTGGTTGTAGAATCAACTCATATATCAACTCTTGATATTCGATAGGCAGTGGAGAATCTTTCTGAAAACTTTCGTCACTCACAAAGCCACCTATATTTCCGTTCCCCATATCTTTTTCTGGATTCCATCCTTTTCCACTATAGAAGAAGGTTTGGTATGTGCCATTGGGTAAATCAAATGAATAGGAATCGCCTGCGCAAATATAAGCATTCTTGACAATATTATCCCCTTGTTTGAGTATAACTACTACATCCAATTCTGAATCAGGCGATGTTTTGACTGTGATTTTTGAATCATAACCACTAACTTTAGCCTTTCCATAGGGGCGCTGTCCTGTGGTAAGTGAATTATCCTTATACTTCTCATACGCTGTATCCACCTCCAGTGGCACTACCACATCTTTCACAGGTTCCATCATTTTCTCGCGCAGATTATAGTCTATCTCTACGTTTTTCTGGTTAGAAGAGTCGCCACAAGACTGTAATGCACACAATGACGACACAACCAATACACCTAATAATAACTTTTTCATAAGATTCTGTTTTTGTTTTTATTCACACAAATTTTCTCTTTTCTGTCTAAAATATTCTTTTCCTACACCGATAGACTACGCCAGGTAGATAAAGAGCAGGGTATACAGGATTTTCTTCTTTGTCATATTCGCTATTATTAGGGGTTGTCAAGAGTTGTCAGGCCTTTATCTCATGCCGACACGTCCCACACCCTTGCACGCTTCACATTGCTTTTCGCTGTGCGTCTTGGTCTGTGCGTTCCACACTTTTTCTTTGCCCGAACCGCCACACTTTAGACAGGTAAAAAACAGAAATCTGCGCTCGTTGAGCAATCTGCCGCTTTGAGGTTGGCCGCCAGAGTTTTGGAGCGAATCAGAGGGCGTGTCGGGTATATCTATTCCGGCAGAGTTACTGCGCTTTTGACCTACTGCGCCTTTGTTCGTTTTCGCGGGCACACCTTTGTTCACACCTTTGTTCATCCCCTTGTTCACGCCATGGTTCTTAGCCTTCAACTTTACCGTGGGCAATGGCTGGAGCAGACTTTTATGGTCGTACAATAAGTTTTGGGTGGGGGACACCCTCGACACAGATACGCCTGACACCGAAGGCTGTTTATAGTATCTGACACCACCCGTGATTGTGGCTGGGTTTATGCCTGTCAATTTGCTGACATTCGTTGCTTTCGTCACACCCCGGGCTGCGCTCACACCCTTGACTGCGTTCTTTATCACAGCGCCCTGTGCACTCGATGGCTGTGCGAAGGAAAATATCGCCACCACCAGGAAAATACTCAATAACATTCGTCTCATAAGCAATCTGTTTTTTAGTAGTCCATTCTTACTTCCTATTGCAAAAGTAAATATTTCTATCCATCTTTTACCTTTTTTTACAATATTGCAACCATATCACACTAGAAATAATATAAAAATGTTGCAAGGTTGCAATTCGCTGGGCTGGACACAGACTTTAATTTTGGGCATATATTTATATTTTTCCATTCGTGCTTAAGGCGACCATTCTCCAGCCCATTCGCTGTTTTTTCGCATTTTTTTACCAAAGCAATATTAAGATACAAATATTTTGCATACATTTGCCTACATGACTCATGCCATCGCCATTTCAGCAAAAATAGGGGTGGCAGCATGGGTTACTCTCATACTTGTTTCGACATAAAGTGATGAAACTGCTGAGAGTTTCAAGCCAAGACTATAAAAAACATATCATACATTTTTACACACACTCCCAAAAAAATCTATTATGAAAAAGTTATTTTCCCTATCAAAACCAACAGCCGTTTTAGGACTTGCTTTCATATTGTTCTGCTCTTTCAGTAACCCAAACGCTATATGTAATTCTCATTTTGAAGGAGCAAATACACCCACCCCATATAGTGTCAATGTTGGGACAGATAACGAACTATTAGAGTTTGTACAGCTGATGAACCTGTCTTGTCCTACATCCATGGGGGATTTCGGCGAAATTGTCAGCATCACTCACACTAATGGCTGTGTGTCGTTCAAAGCTGTCGTTAATAAGACATATACTTTTGTTATTGATGCTATCAACAACAATAAGCAATCGATAAAACATAGCGCCAAGCAAAGTTTTTCGTATATGAACTCCCCCATTATAAAAAAATTATTTCAACTGATGATAGCAGAAGGCTATGGCTTGGAAGTAATTTACGTGGAAAAGGATACACAAAAGACAGCAAAGATGAATTTGTCGACCAATGACCTGGCAGACATCTTGAACGCTGACAAAGAATATAGTCCCCAAGAGTTTCTTAAGGAACAAGTAAGAGTCACAAATGCACAATTTCCTATAAAATTGGAAGGTGGAATAACAGGAACTCAAGTTACATATAGTAACAACGAATTTGTATTCTATTATGACATGGACGAAACTGTAAATTCCGTTGAACTCCTCCAAAGAAATACTCTTAATATCAAAAAGAATTTGATCAATGCACTAAAAACCGAACCGTCATCACAATTGCTTATTAAAGCACTGAAAGATGCTGGTGCAACAATGGTCTATAAATATACTGGTGACAAAACCGGAAAGTCTTGCACAATCAAAATCAACAGTTCTGAATTGTAAACAGACGACACGACTCGCCGGTGAAAAAGCGGGGGGGTAAAAGTTCAGAGAGAGCATCCAGGCTGCACCCCTCGCCCCCCCCGAGTACGATTCACACCCAATTGCTCTCTCACAAACCCTGACATAATTCAAAAAACATTAAGGAAAATGAAAACAAGACTACTTACTTTTCTCATGATACTTGCCGCCCTGTGGTGTGCACCCCATGCCTCTGCACAACAATATAATTGGTCGGAAAGAAAGGTGGAATATATCAAAGCAACGATTTGGAAAGAAGTGTTTCAGGATAAAAAGAAATATGCTGAACATCTGCTCAAATCCGCAGCGATGGAATACACAAAAGCCTACGAGGACTATATGGAAATGGTGACTGAAATGATGGCAGAAACTGACACCTTGGCAGTAGTCGACACCGTCAGTGCAGATGATTATTACGACTATGCAGACTCGACTGTTGTCGACAGTGTCTATGCCGAAGATTACTATGCTTATTTAGACTCTACCGCAGTCGATTCCGTCAGCGCCGACTATACCTATGTGCCCTATGACAGTGTATACTCTAATGAAGAATATGCCGCATACCTGGCACAAAAAATGAATGATTTCAACGAATTGCTGGCAAAGGCCGAAGCTGGTGATACCGAGGCGCAGGTAGAGGTAGCAGTACATTACTATGAAGGCGATCCTATTGATAAGGATCCAGGCAAATGCTTCTATTGGCTTGACAAAGCTATTGCTGGTGGCAATATGAAAGCGGCCCTTTACATGGGATTGATTTATGGAGAAGGCGATTTGGGCGAACCTGATTACCAGTTGGCTTATAAATACCTCAAAATGGCTGCCGATAGTGGACTTTACCAAGCAAAGACGATAATCGGCATGTTCCATTTCGTCGGTATGTGCTGTGAAGAGGACCATGAAAAGGCTATCCGCCTATGGCATGAAGCGGCACAAAATAATGAAAAACTTGCCAAAAAATTATTGCATAGTGTGAGCGAATTGGAAAATTAAATTAACACTTAAAGCATAATATTATGATGAAACGCATCCTGATTCTTTTTATCTCTTTACTCACCCTAATACCCACCTTTGCACAGACGCAAGAGGAAATCAAGGGGTGGCTTGATAAGGGAGTAGAACTCTACGATCAAAGCAACTACACTGAAGCCGCAAAATGGTTCCGCAAGGCTGCCGAGCAAGGTCATGCCGGAGCGCAATACAATTTGGGCTTGTGCTATGCTAATGGCGAAGGTGTACCCCAAAACTACGCCGAGGCCGCAAAGTGGTGGCGCAAGGCTGCCGAGCAAGATGTTGCAGAAGCGCAATACAATTTGGGCGTGTGCTATGCTAATGGAGATGGTGTGCCTAAAAACAAGACTGAGGCTGTGAAATGGTGCCGCAAGGCTGCCGAGCAAGGTATTGCAGAAGCGCAATACAATTTGGGCTCGTGTTATGACAATGGCCAAGGTGTGCCCCAAAACTACACCGAAGCCGTAAAGTGGTACCGCAAGGCTGCCGAGCAAGGTATTGCAGAAGCGCAATACAATTTGGGCGTGTGCTATTACAATGGCCAAGGTGTGCCCCAAAACTACACAGAAGCGGTAAAGTGGTTCCGCAAGGCAGCTGAGCAAGGTCTTGCCCAAGCGCAATACAATTTGGGCGTGTGCTATGAAAATGGTGATGGTGTGCCTCAAAACAAGGCTGAGGCTGTGAAATGGTGCCGCAAGTCGGCACAACAGGGGTATGGATTAGCCCAAGAAGCCTTGAAACAATTAGGCGAGACTTGGTAGGGTGTTTGTGATGAGGGGGTGTCTTAATCTTTTCTCCTCTCTCAACTCTCCACCCTTTTACTGCAATTGGAATCGGATGGGCAGGGTGAAATATACGGCGACGGGTTGTCCTTTGTGTTTTGCTGGTGTGAAGCGTTGCAATTTTCCCACTACGCGTGCGGCTTCGGTGTGGCAATCTTCTACTGCTTCGTCAACTCTCCTTTTGGCTTCTGCTTCGTCCACATTTTCGTCTATCATTATGCGTTCTATCAAATTGGCGGAATATTTTAATTTTTCCACCAGGTAGACCATATCCACGTTGCCCTCTGTATCTACTTTAAAACGGAAGATGACTACCCCCTCTATACCATAATTGATAGCCGATTCGGGATATATCAGGTTCTTGGCGATGTGTGATATTATTGCTGTTTCACCGCCAGGATAAGTAGCTGGTATTTCTACCATTTCATTGTTCATTGGTATATCCTCTTGTTCTACCACTTCCAGCCTATTTTTTGCCTCAGTATTGTTGAGTTCTGCCTCAGTATTGTTGAGTTCTGCCAATATTTCTTGTGCTTCCTTATTACCCAGTTCGGCGGCGCTTTTCCACCACTTCACTGCTTCTTCTTTATTTATTCTCACCCCTTTTCCTATGTAATAGCACATGCCCAATTCGTATTGTGCGGCGTCATGCCCCTGTTCGGCTGCTCGGCGAAACCATTTCACTGCCATCACAGGATCTTTGTCTACTATCACACCATCGTTATAGCACCATGCCAAAGCATATTGTGCCAAATCAGAACCTTGTTCGGCTGCTATGCTCCACATTTTTACGCCTTTCTTCATATTCAACTCCAGGCCGCCTTCTCCTTTATTGAAGCACACACCCAGTTCGTATATTGCATCAGCATCGCCCTGTTCGGCTGCTTTGATCCACCATGCGACGGCTTTGTCCATATCTTTCTCCACGCCATAGCCCATACTATAGAGTCTGCCCATATTAGATTGTGCATTGACGTGTCCTTGCTGGGCTGCTTGTTCAAACAATTCTGCGGCTTTGACTGGATCTTTTTGTACCACGATGCCGTTGAAGTAGTAATACGCTAAATTGTATTGCGAATCGGCAAAACCCTGTTCAGCGGATTTGGTAAACCATGTGAATGATTTGACGGAGTCTCTTTCCACGCCTTCGCCAAACTTATATATCATACCCATGTTATACTGTGCCATAGCATCGCCTTGTTCGGCTGCTTTGGTCCACAATGCGATGGCTTTGTCCCTATCTCTGTCTACGCCATAGCCTTCTTCGTACAAAGTACCCAAATAGCATTGTGCTACTGCATGTCCCATCTCGGCTGCTTTGGTCCAATATTCTACGACTTTTGCGCTGTCTTGTTTCACCCATTGCCCATCGTAATGGTATTTTCCCATATCAGCGAGTGCTTCTGGGTGTCCGCTATTGGCTGCCTTCAGGGTCCATTTCACTATGGCCTCGGTGTCCTTTTGTGCTTTGGCTTCTTCTGCTTTTTTGTAATACTTTTCTGCCTTTTTACTTACTTTTTGCGCCACAGCGGGCATAGCGCAGATGCTCATTCCGAGAATCAGCGCAGACATCATACAGATGCGAGACAATTGTTTTTTCATACTCTTAAAATATTATTTTATTAAACAAGATGGTTGTTATTTCTGTCCTTCTTATTTTTTCCTTTTAGGCCATTTCTTCAGTGCTTTTTGTGCTTTTTCATGGCCTTGTCCTGCTGCTTTGTAGTAGCATTCCAGTGCTTCCATTCTATTCTTTTTCACGCCATGACCTTTTTCGTAGCAAAGGGCTACATAGTAGAGGGCGTCGGAGTGGTATTTCTTGGCGGCTTTGTCAAACCATGTGTATGCCAAATTGTAATCCTTTTCTATACCATCGCCGTTGTAGTAGCATAGCCCAAGCTGGTATTGCGAATCGGTATTTCCTTGCAGCGCAGCTTTTCTGTAATATTTCACTGCTTCTTCAGCATTTTTCTTCACGCCGTTGCCGTTTATATAGCAATCGCCGAGCAATGTTTGTGCATAGTGGTCGCCCTGGTCGGCAGACTTTTGCAGATTTTCTACTGCCAGGTCATACTGTTTTTTAATATAGAAAAGTCTGCCCAATTCGAATTGTGCATTGGCATCACCTTTCACTGCAGCTTTAATCAGATAGTCGCTTGCCTTTTTTTCGTCTTTTTTCATGCCATCGCCATACAGGTAACTATAGCCCACATTATATTGTGCCACGGTGTGTCCTTGGTCGGCTGCTTTCAACCACAATTCGGCTGCCTTGACGGAGTCGGCTACCAGTCCGCCCCAGCCATTCTTGTAGCAGTAGGCCAGTTCGTTGAGGGCATTCAGATTGCCCTGCTCGGCTGCTCGCTGCCAGTATTCGACGGCTTTGGCTTCATTTTTTGCCACGTCATGACCATTGAAATAGAGCATACCCAGGTTGTAGGTGGCTGCCACATGTCCTGCTGCTGCCATTTCCTCAAAGCATGCTTTGGCTGCTGTATATTGATAGTTGTTGTAGTACTTTATGCCTTCCTGGAACTTGGCATTTTGTGCCGAAACACTGACGCAGAGCATTGTGCCTAAAGCCAGGGATAATATCCATTTGATTGTATTATGATTCATATTCTATATTGTATATTATACTTTCGCAAAGGTATTGTTTTTTTACAATATACAACATTTGTTGAGCAAAAAAAAGTGCAAGGTGATAGGAATAAGTAGTCTCACGCAAATCCAAGAATCTAAGAATCTTTTTTAGAAGAAATTTTATAGATTCAAAAGATTTGCGTGAGATTTTTTGTTGCAAGGTGATCCTGAATAGGTAATCTCACGCAAATCCATAGAATCTAAGAATCCTTTTTTAGAAGAAATTTTATAGATTCAAAAGATTTGCGTGAGATTTCCTTTTGTTATTCTACTTTTCTATCTGCGCTGTTTTCACCTTTTTCGCATTCATCCCTTTGCCCTCGAAACAGGGTGATCAGGGTATTGACCAAGGCTTTGATCCATTGCAGCACACTTACTGCGCGCTTACTCTTCTTTTCATCCATGATATTTATTATTTTTACGGGATTATACTTTTTTTTCTTTCTCATTCCTCACTCCTCTCTCAACTTTCCTCTCTCAACTCTTCCTCACTTCATCAATCCAGCATATTCGCTCTTCACATCAAAGCAGGGACACATCTTGGTCCATTCGTTGGGCGAGATCACACCATCCTTGTTCAGGTCGGGCGACAGATCGCGGTGGCCCACAATCTTGGCGTTCGGATAGAGTTGGTGCAGTTCGCGCACGAACAGTTCCAGCGTCTGTCGTTGTGCCAGGGTGCGTGTGTCGGCAGGCACCAATTTGCGATAGTCCATACTGCGCACCACGCCACCGATATAGGCGATGTGTATGCCTGTCTGATTGTAGCCCTTGGCACCATTCACCACATTGGCATACGAGGACAGTATGTGTGCCTTGCCCTGGGCGTCGATCAGGCGGTGATAACCGGGATTCTTCCATCCGCGCGCTTTCCATCCGTTCTTGATGGTACTGACTGCAGCCGTACTGAGCGATGCTGTACAGTGTATCACGATATACTTGATATTTCTCTTTTTCATAGTTACTTTTAGTGTATTTATTGTTATTTTTTTTTCACTATCTCTCTATCACTGCGGTGTCTGTTCTTTCTTGTTCACCATACTTTTCACATAGCCTGCCACGCCAAACACTGAACCGGCATAGATGATGCATTGCGATGTGTACCATAGCACCGAGTCCGATATTTCGCCCTGTGGCGGCAGATAGCAGCCCAGATAGGCGAGCACGGCGCCCGACGCCAGCAGCAATAGTGCAGATAGGGTCATGGGGGTAAGTTCTTTCATCATTTTTTTTTTTAAGGAGGAGGGAGGTCATTAGGGTCCTTAAGGTCTTTAAGGTCATTAAGGTCATTAGGGAAAGAGTGTGCCCTTAGAGACTTTAGAGACCTTAAACTCCTTAAGGACCCTAGAGATCTCATTCCTCATTCACTATGCTGTTTCGTCTTCGCCCATTTCGTCGTTTTCTTCCTCGGGGCGCACCATTTGGAAGTTTACATTAGGATTTTGCTTCGACAGGAGGTAGCGCATTGGGCTACTCATCACAAACGACACCTTAAGTCCCTTGATATTGCCGGCCGAGAAGTCCTCGATGGTGCTTGCGCCACGACTCTTGATCACTGCACGAAACGAACCGAGGTCGCCCAAGCGCACACTGTTGCCATTGCGCAAGTGCTGTGCGATATGTTCCTGGAGCGCCGAGAGCACTGCCTTCACATCGTGCACGGTGAGCGTACATTGCGCCGAGATAGAGTCAGCCAATTCCGACAACTTCACCGGATTCACTGGTGCCATCTGTGCATAATACTTCACTTCCTTGTTGATAGGATTCTTTCTGGGGATTACATTGTACTTTACCATAATAGTTTTTTCTTTTTAATAATAATGAATAATAGTTTTTTCACTCGCATCATCGCGGCCACGATTGACAGTGCAAAGATACATACACGCCGACCCCCGTCTTCATCTTTATGCGGTTTGTTTAATTTTTTTAACAGTCGAAAAAACGCGCAATACGCTTGTAAATAGAGGGGGAGTAGGGGGGGTAAAAAAATTTTTTCTTTTTTTTTTGGAAAAGGACTCTAGAGTATCTAGATTTTCTAGAGATCTAGAACTTCTAGATTTTCTATAGCCCCTATCCCAATCATCCTCCTCTTTTCCACATCCACACCGCATCATCGCAATTCATTATTATTAATCATTTCTATTTCTCTTTATAATAACATTTAGAAACCTATGCTATTGATGATAGTGTGTGGAAAGTGTGGAAAAATAATTGGGCAGAAATTTGGTCGTCTAGTTATCCACATTTTGCCCTCAGTTATCCCCAATACTATCCACAGTCCTGGGCGATGGTGCAGCAAGGGGTAACTTATCTATTTTTCAGTGCTTATCGTTGGTGGTATAGGCGTATAATGCACTATTTATCCACACTATGTGGAAAGTGAAAATGGGGTAAAAAAATTTTTTGAAAAAGGGTGAAAATTGGTGGAAAATTCCTGTGGAAAACTGATAAATTTGTGTGAATTTATGTGTATAATTCTGTTCTCGTCAGCCCCGATTTTTAATCCACATTTTCCCCTCGCTTTCCACACGTTGTCCACTGTTTTTACACATGGTTTTCCACAGAGTTTTTTAATAGGGTGTTTAGGGTCTTTAAGGTCATTAAGGTCGCATTCTGCACTGTCCCCCTGAGACAGGGGGACGAGCACCGCAGGTGCGGAGGGGGTAGATCATGGTTGTAGGACTGTAAAATCTTTAGAGACCTTAATGACCTTAGATCCCTTAAAGTCAAATAGCAATTGTCCACCCCCTCCGAGCCTAAGGCTCTCGTCCCCCTGTCTCAGGGGGACAGTGCGGAATGCGACTTTAGAGCCCTTAAAGCCCTTAAGGACCTTAAACTCCTTAGAGCCCTTAGAGCCTTAAACTCCCCTAGAGTTTTTTTCAAAAAAACCTTAGTTTTTTTGAATTCCGCGGCGATTTTTTCAAAATTTTATGCCTTTTTCTGTGCGGGTGTTGCAAAAAATGAGTAATTTCGCTGGGCAACTTATATATTTTACAGAACTGTTTTCGCAACTTATATATTTTAATTTTACAGAACTGTTATGAAAAAATCACTTTGGATGGCGCGATTGCTTTACAACAACGGGCCGATGAGCAAAAAACAAATTCAACAGGCTTGGGCTGCCGAGGATGAATATGGACGACCTATGGCGCACAGCACTTTCTATGACAATCGTAAGTATATGAAGGAATTGCTGGGACTGCACCTCGAACGCTGTGATGGCTTGTACTATATCCATACTGCCGACGAAGCACCGGCATTGCTCAAACAAATCCTGAATCAAGAGGAAACGGAGAAGACGCTATCGACTGCTGCCGACCTGGCGCTGATCTATAGCAAACAGATCATGGAGGCTATCGAACTGGGCCACCGCATGCAGATGGAATACGAGTCGACACACCGACCTGCGTATAGCACGACGTTCGAACCCTACTGCGTGCGGAGCATCCGCGGCTTGCTCTATGCGGTGGGCTATAGCAGTTATCATCGCAGTGTGCGCACCTTTGCCCTGGACCGCATCGCCACACTGATACATACTGCCCAGCGCTATCGTGTGCCCGAGGATTGGGATGCCGACGCCTATTTCCGCGACAGTTTCGGTGCCTTTGCCGGAGGTGATGTGCAGAGCGAACACATCGTGCTGCAGGTGGTGGCAAGGTTGGGCAAATACCTGAAGCGACGCCCACTGCATGCTTCGCAAAAGATCATGACGCGCCAACAATTGCCGGCAGAGGTGACACCCGTCGACGACAATTGCCTCTGTACGATGGATATGGGCACACAGCACCCGATGGACTATCACCAACCCTCGATGTTCGTCACCCTGGAGGTGGGCATCACGCGCGACCTGGTGGCAGAACTGCTGTCGTACGGTCCCGAACTGCGTGTGCTGGCACCACAACACCTGGCTGAGATGATCGAGCGATTGCATCAGCGGAGCTGTAAGGTTGAGAGTTGAGAGTTGAGAGTTGAGAGTTGAGAGTTGAAAGTTGAAAGTTGAAAGTTGAAAGTTGAAAGTTGAAAGTTGAGAGGGGAGAGTTGAGGGTGAGAGTGTTTAAGGTCTTTAAGGTCTTTAAGGTCTTTAAACTCCCTAATGACCCTACAGCCCTACACCCCTCAAAAAGTTTTTTACATTAAAAATTGTAAAGTCTGCTTTTCAAATTGCGCAAAAATTGTAACTTTGCACGAAAGTCTATTCTATAAAACACATACCGCTATGTTGGAAACCTTCTTCCGAACACACGCTTATCTCGTGGAAAACTTCAATGCCCCCGTGCGTCGTGCACTGGTCGACACTATCGATTGGAGCCACAGAATGATCGCTATTCGCGGGCCCAGAGGTGTGGGTCGTACATCATTCCTGTTGCAGTTTGCTAAGGAATTCTTTGACCCTCGCACCAGAAAGTGCTTGTACATCAACACCAACAATTTCTACTTCCAAGCGCGTGGCATTGTCGACTTTGCCGGCGAATTTGTGGCTGCCGGCGGTATTGTGCTTTTGATAGACCAAGCATTCAAGTTGCACAACTGGCGCGAACAATTGTGCGAATGCTACCACAAATATCCCTTGCTGCGCATCGTTTACACCACGACGCCAGTGGAGGAAACCGATGCCGACGAGTCTGAAATAGCACGCTTGAGCCGCCGCTATGTGTTGCACGGCTTCTCGTTCCGCGAATTTATCAATCTGCAGACAGGCAACGATTTTCACACCTTCACCTACTCGGACATCATCCGCGACCACGAGTATATCCAAAAGTCTATCTTGCCACGCGTGCAACCGATGAAGTATTTTGACGACTATCTGCACTATGGCTACTACCCCTTCTATCTGGAAAATCACAATTTCACCGAGGGGCTGCTCAAAGCGATGAACTCGATGATGGAGGTGGATATCCTGTTCAACAAGCAGGTGGAACTGAAATATCTGTCGCGCATCAAAAAACTGCTCTATCTGTTGGCAATGAGCGAAGACTCTATCCCCAACGTGAGCGAACTGGCAGAAGCCATCAATACATCGCGCGCTACGGTGATGAACTATCTGAAATACCTGGAAGAGGCACGCCTGGTGAACATGGTTTACCGCGAAGGCGAAACTTTCCCCAAGAAACCTGCCGCGGTGATGCTGCACGACCCCAACCTGATGTACGCCATCAATGCGCCGGGGCTGAACAGACAAAACATCATGGAGACCTATCTGGTGAACACCCTGTGGCGCCACCACACGGTGAACCGCCTACGCCGCGAAGGCACATTCCGCATCGATGGCAGAACGGATTTGTGCGTGTGCGAAAAGAGTAGACGCCTGAAACTGTCGCCCGAGACAATGCGCGTGGTCTATGACGTGGAAAAAGGCGAACAGGGCGTCATCCCCATCTGGATGTTTGGTTTCCTATACTAATACATATATATATAATGCGTGAGCGTGCGTGTGGTGACTTAGTCACTCCCTCCAAAACAAAAAGTTTTTTTTCCTTACACAAGCCTTGCCACCCTGGCGCCCGCCACAATACATAGTTTGATATGATGAAACGACTCCTACACCTCGTCGGTATCTTGATCCTGACCATCGGTATGACCGTCCAACTGACTTCGTGCAAAGAAACGCAGTTGGAAGTTGGTGTGGCATATATGAACTCGGAATGCCCCATCGATTGTGGCAGCGGACTGGCTATCGTCGGAGTGACATTGGAGGACAAAGGCGTCGTGTTTCAATGCGAAGTAGAGGAAAGCATCACAGGCTTCGTCAATGTGAAGGACTTTGACAACCCTATCTTCAAGGAAGCCCTGCTGCTGGCCATCACACCATCGACCGAGGATAATCCCGAAATGAAACTATTCACTGATGCCATCAAGGAGACAAACACCAACATCGTCTTTCACTTCCTGGCCAAAAAGAGTGGCGAGACCAACGAAATCGTAATCAGACCAAGCGACTTGCAATAAGCGCAAGGGTAGGGCGATCGGGGGGAATATCCGGAAAAGGTGAAACCATACTGACAAACAAAAAAAGAAAATAACGTCACGGCGCTGACCAAGCATAATGAAAGCAGGCATCTCGGCGCACGACGAAAAGCGATAAACTCAAAACTATATTTTAACTATAACACAACGACAATGAAAAAGTTTATTACTTGCGATGGTAACCAGGCCGCTGCACATATCGCGTATATGTTCTCGGAGGTCGCTGCCATCTACCCCATCACCCCGTCTTCGCCTATGGCAGAGCACGTCGATGAATGGTCAGCACAAGGTCGCAAGAATCTGTTTGGCGACACAGTGAAAGTACAGGAAATGCAAAGCGAAGGCGGTGCTGCCGGCGCAGTGCACGGGTCGCTCCAAGCAGGTGCACTTACCACCACGTTTACAGCATCACAGGGTCTCCTGCTGATGATCCCTAATATGTATAAGATTGCCGGCGAATTGTTGCCCAGCGTATTCCACGTTTCAGCACGTACACTCGCCACTCACTCACTCTGTATCTTTGGCGACCACAGCGACGTGATGGCTTGCCGCCAGACTGGTTTCGCTATGCTCTGCGAAGGTTCGGTGCAGGAAGTGATGGACCTCTCGGCAGTAGCACACTTGGCTACACTCGAAAGCCGCGTGCCCTTCATCAACTTCTTCGACGGTTTCCGCACCAGCCACGAATACCAAAAGATCGAAGTGATGGATCAAGAAGATCTCCGTCCACTCGTGCCTATGGACAAGGTGAAGGAATTCCGCAGCCGCGCCCTCACACCCGAACATCCCGAAGCACGCGGTATGGCTGAAAACCCCGAAACATTCTTCGCTCACCGCGAAGTGTGCAACCGCTACTATGACGAAGTGCCCGGCATCGTAGAAAAATATATGGAAGCCGTGAGCAAGATCACTGGTCGCGAATACAAACTCTTCAGCTACTATGGCGCAGAAGACGCCGAACGCGTGATCATCTGTATGGGTAGCGTGACAGAAGCTGCACGCGAAGCAATCGACTACCTCAACGCTAAGGGCGAAAAGGTAGGTATGGTCAGCGTACACCTGTACCGTCCATTCTCAGTAAAACACCTCCTCGCAGCAGTACCCAAGACTTGCAAGCGCATCGCTGTATTGGATCGTACCAAGGAACCCGGTGCCAACGGCGAACCATTGTATCTCGACGTGAAGGATGCTTTCTACAACGAAGAAAACCGTCCTGTGATCGTCGGCGGACGCTACGGTCTCGGCTCATGCGATACTACGCCTACGATGATCTGCTCTGTCTACGAAAACTTGGCTTTGCCTATGCCTAAGGACCACTTCACCGTGGGTATCGTGGACGATGTGACTTACCAATCATTGCCTATGCAAAAGGAAATGGCACTGGGTGGCGCAGACATCTATGAAGCGAAGTTCTACGGCCTCGGCGCAGACGGTACAGTGGGTGCCAACAAGAACTCCGTGAAGATCATCGGCGACAATACAGACAAGTACTGCCAAGCTTACTTCTCTTACGACTCTAAAAAGTCAGGCGGTTTCACTTGTTCACACCTCCGCTTCGGCGATTCACCTATTCGTTCGACTTACCAAATCAAGACGCCCAACTTCGTAGCATGCCACGTACAAGCGTATCTCCATATGTACGACGTATTGCGCGGTCTGCGCGACGGCGGTACCTTCTTGCTCAACACCATCTGGGAAGGCGAAGAATTGGCAAAGAACTTGCCCAACAACGTGAAGCGCTATTTCGCAGAACACAATATCACTGTATACTATATCAACGCAACTAAGATTGCACAAGAAATCGGTTTGGGCAACCGCACCAACACTATCCTGCAATCAGCCTTCTTCCGCATCACAGAAGTGATCCCCGTGGATCTCGCTGTAGAGCAAATGAAGAAATTCATCGTGAAGTCTTACGGTAAGAAGGGCGAAGATGTGGTGAACAAGAACTACGAAGCAGTAGACCGCGGCGGCGAATACAAGACACTCGCCGTAGATCCTGCATGGGCTAACTTGCCCGAAGATGAAAAGGTAGTTCGCGACGAACCCGCATTCATCTCTGAATTGGTACGTCCTATCAATGCACAAAACGGCGACCTCTTGCCCGTCAGCGCATTCAAGGTGTCGGAAGACGGTACTTGGCAACAAGGTACTGCGGCTTACGAAAAGCGCGGCGTAGCAACCTTCGTGCCAAAATGGAATTCGGAAAACTGTATCCAATGTAACAAGTGTTCTTTCGTATGTCCTCACGCATCTATCCGTCCATTCGTATTGGATGAAAATGAAAAGGGTGGCTTCGAAGCAGCAACTCTCGAAATGAAAGCACCTGCTGCGTTGAAGGGTATGCACTTCCGTATGCAAGTCGACGTGATGGACTGCCTCGGTTGCGGCAACTGTGTGGACGTTTGTCCAGGTATGCGTGGCAACAAGGCGCTCGAAATGGTGCCATTGGCTCAGGAAATGCACGAAGATGCCAACTGGAACTA
>JAEIGA010007960.1_pt1 | contig 16074 bp, 13 predicted proteins | sample 9270691 | NCBI WGS metagenome assembly JAEIGA01 (sample SAMN17057246, study PRJNA624740) | gut metagenome | biome: biome; isolation source: fecal sample | host: Bos grunniens | place: China: Xizang | collected 2019
ATTATTGATTTTCACGATTATAGGAGGAGTTATTAATGGCAAGATTCGAAGAAGCAGAAAACAGAATGTTCAATGTAAAAATCTGCTTAAAATGTAATGCACGTAACCCTGCTGGTGCAACTACTTGCAGAAAATGCGGTTACAAAGGTTTAAGATTTAAAGCTAAAGAACCAAGAGGATAGATATATTCTCTTAACTTTTTTTTATTATTTTTAGAAAACTTATTTTAACTAATTTTTGTTTAAAACAATTAATTTAATATATCATTTTTTATAAATCTTATTTTAGGTATTCTTATGAAAGACGTTGAAAATTATATTAGAGATATTCTAAAAACTAGAAAAATACACTTTACTTTAATTGATCCTGATGAACAAACACCTGAGGAAGCTTTAGAAATAGCTACACAGGCTATTGAAGGCGGAACTGATGGTATTATGATTGGCGGTTCCACAGTAAATGGTGACGATGTAGATAACACCTGTAAAATCTTGTCTGAAAACATTGCTGTTCCGATTATCATTTTCCCAGGAAATACTAGTAGTGTAAGTAAATACGCTGATGCAATCTTTTACATGAGTTACGTAAACTCAAGAAATCCTCACTGGATCAACGGTGCTCAAGCTATAGCAGCGCCTTCCGTAAAAGCATCCGGAATGGAAATTTTGCCTATGCATTATATGGTCGTAGAGCCTGGCGGAACTGTCGGTTGGGTTGGAGATGCTAATTTGGTGCCTAGAAACAAACCAAAAATAGCCGCCGTTTATGCGATGTCCGCTGAACTGTTCGGAATCAAGTTCTTCTATCTTGAAGCAGGTTCCGGTGCTCAAGAACCAATTCCAGTAGAAATGGTTGCTTATTCCAAAAAAGCCGCTCCTAAAAACATTCTTGTTGTTGGCGGAGGAATACGTGACGGCAAAGCAGCTTATATGGCTGCAAAAGCTGGAGGGGACATCATTGTAACCGGTACCGTTGTAGAGGAAGTTGATGATGTAAAAGCTAAAATTCAAGAATTAACCGGAGCTATAATGAAAGCTTCAATGGAGTAGTTTCCAACTGCTCTCACCATTCTTTTTTTTATTATTAGTTAACATAATTATTAAACAGTGATATTATGTTAAATTCGTTATATGAAAAAGCCATCGCTAAAAGAGGATTCTTCCATGATATTGATTCAGATACCGATGTTGAATCTCAACTAGAATATAACTGGTTTAATAGATTTATTGATGAAAGTAAAGATGATTTTACTATTGCGGCAGGAGATGGAAGCTTCAATAAAAAGAAATTTTTAACAAGCAATTTCTGTGCCGTTGGTGCGGAATCCATAATTTATGACGGTGAAATTAAAAAGATAGACGATTCAGATATTTTTGAAATACCTAATGTCCCTTTTCTGGATGAACTTTTAGGTAATTACATGGCAATATATGAATTGAAATGCGCTTTAAGAGCTCTGAAGGAATATGGCGTTGATTATTATATGTTTGACGGATCCATATTGGGCGACTTGCAGAATGCATATCCGAGAGGGGCAAGCCTGCCTCCCAAACTTAAGGAAAACATGGATGATACCCTTTTGAATGAGTTTGAAAGAAGATTGAGTTTAAGGAAATTCGGACTCGTATTTCCCGAAATCAGGGATTCGCTAAAGTTGATGGAGTTGCCTAAAAGCGAAGATTTCAATAAAACTGAGGAATTCAACCTTCAGCTGGCGTCAATAGAAAAGATAATCTTATTAAGGGAAATATTGAATTATAGGAAAAGAATCATTTCAATTTCGAAAACTTCATCGGATAATGAACTGTTTCATTGGAATATTCCTGACATTGCATTTTTGGATAAGTTCACCAAAAAGCAGGGAATGTCCATAATCAAATATAGAAAGGTCTTCAGCAAAGCGGCTTTTCCATTCTACAATGACTTCTTTAAGCAGTTAACATTCACGGTTTTTTATGTACGTCTGCAGGACAATAAAAATGTACTGAAAGTGGAATTGCCATATAAGGCCTCTAAAGAAGATGTATTTCGCATAATTGAAAAGATCAATGTGCTGTCCGTTCAGGGCTATCCTTATTTGCTTAATAAGGCACATAATGATGTTGTAATTACAGACAGAAATATTAAAGAATTATTGAAGATAGCAAAAATTTATGAAACAACCAATAGGGAAGTGATGTCATGGTAGTTGGAATTTGTGTTGGAGAAACCTCACTTACAGAAGTCACATTCATTTCAGATAAAATGCCGAAAGTCGGGGAATATGTTACAATAGAGTATGACGGAAAAAAGGTACTCGGGATGATTGAAAATCTAATTCGTGGAAATGATGCTTTAAATGTAGACATCAATGATTTTAAAGCTATTCAAAAGATTTCCAGCATCGGTGTGGAAGACAATTACATCAGGGGAAAGGTAAAGATTCTTGGGGATGTCAATGACAATTTGAGGTTGCCCAGAACTCCCGTGCTTCCTGGAACCGAAATCAAGCTGGCTGATAAAGATGTTTTAGAAGAAATTTTCAAAGTAAAAAATCCGATAAAATTAGGCACATTAGTTAATCAGGGTGATGTTGATGTTAATGTTGAAGCTAATCCTATATTGTCAAGACATTTAGCTATTTTAGCAATGACTGGAGCAGGAAAATCAAACACTGTTTCAGTTTTAATAGACCAGTTATTAGGTTATAGTGTTCCAATATTTGTATTTGATATGCATGGGGAATATGTTGGAGCTGAATTCCCTAATGGCGATGTTAATGTTATTAAACCCAATATTAACCCAAAATATATGTCTTTTAATGAAATTAAGAAATTAGTGAGCATCACTGGGAATGCATTTATCCAGGAAAGATTCTTTAGAGAAGCTTTTAATGATGCTAATGAAAAAATTAGTGCAGGAACTGAAGAAACAGTTAATTTCTTAGATTTAATGTATAACTTTTTAGATGTTAAATATACTGATTCTGAAGGCAATGTAGATAAATCTGCAGCAGATGTAATGAATAAAATCACTGATGCAAAAATTAAGTATTCCAGTTTATTAAATCAAAATGCTCCTAATATAATATCTAAAATAGAATATGCTAAAGTCAATGTATTGGATTTAAGTCAGGTAGATGAATATGTCGCAAGTGTGCTTGTAAGCCATATTCTACGAAATTCACTTCAAAGATCAAAAGATGCCGCACACACTGGAAATAAAGAAGATTTGATGAAGAATTCCGTATTTTTCATACTTGAAGAGGCACATATTCTAGCCCCTAAAAAGCGCGATTCCGATTCTAAACGTTGGATTCAAAGAGTAGCTCGTGAAGGACGTAAATTCGGTTTAGGATTATGTTTGGTCAGTCAATCTCCAAAAACCGTTGACCATGATGCTCTTTCACAAATGAACAATATGATTATCTTAAGGCTTGTAGAACCTGAAGATCAAAGGCATGTCCAATCAGCAAGCGAAAGCCTGTCACAGGATTTAGTCAATCAATTGCCTTCTTTAAACGTCGGTGAAGCTATTGTATTGGGTCTCATGAGCAAAGTGCCCACTTTAGTCAAAATCGACGAGTTTAAAGGTCGTCGCCATGGTGATGATATGGATATAGTATCATTTTTCAAAGACATTAAAGAAAAAGAGGCTGAAGAGATTGCACGCCAAGAACAAGAAACCTTGGATATGGGATATGATTATTAATCCCATCTTTTTTTAATTTTTTTTTAAAGTATTTTTCTTTCCCAGATGCAATATTGATTACTTTTCAAATGCTCTCTGGGAAAACTCTTAAATATACGATGGAATATACTATTACTCAATTAAATACTTTATATAGTGTTTAAATTGGTTATATACAAATAAATAAAAAAGGTAATATAATGAAATTTGCACATTTAGCAGATACTCATTTAGGTTATCGTCAATTCGGTTTAGTTGAACGAGAAAAAGACTTTTATGAAGTATTTGAAAAGGTTATAGATAGAATAATTGAGGAAAAAGTAGATTTTGTAATACATAGTGGAGATCTATTTGAAACCGCAAGACCATCTCCGAATGCACTTTTGGTTTTCCAGAAAGGATTGCTTAAACTAAGAGGTGCAGGAATTCCTATGTATGCAATAGCTGGAAACCACGATATGGTAATGCGTAAGGGAGCAATACCTCCGCAGGTGATATTCAAAAGATTGGGTCTCAAGGTAATTAGTCCAATTAACACCCATTACACTCACGGAGACATTTTTATTGCAGGATTACCTTATTATCCATCATCACAAGTGAAAGTTTTAAAATCCAAATTAGCGGATTTGTCTAAAAGGGCAGCCGAATATGAAAAATCAATTCTAGTGTTGCACCAAGGCATTGACAAATATTTCGGTTACAATTATGAATTAGAAATTGGAGATATTCCGGATAATTTCAATTATTATGCTCTGGGCCATATACATAATTATATTAATGATAGCTTTGGCAAAGGAAGATTAGTATATCCGGGATCTACTGAAATATGGAAAACCAATGAAGTCAAGGACTATAATGAGAACGGCAAAGGATTTATTCTTGTAGACTTCAGCAGTCAAAAAATACATACTAAAAGGGTTAAAATAGATGCTTCACGTGAATTCATCCACAGGGCTCTTGATTATAATAGTCTTGAAAGCGGAATAGCGGGCATCAAGGAGCTCATTCAAAACTTTGATAAAAAGCCTATTTTGAATTTGGAAATTAACAATGTCGAATCAGATACGGGAATAGTTTATGACATGCTTAACGAGGAGTTGGGAGATTACGCCTTGATGATCAGGCCAAAATTCAACATGTTAGATGCAGGAGATGTTACTGGTATCATTGATGATAATGGAGAAATCACTATCCATCCTAAAGATCTTATCTCAAAACATCTGGAAAATTATGAAAGCGATGAGTTAAATCAATTTGCTCTGGATTTGTATGATTTCCTATCAATGGATAAGATTGACGAATCAAGAGATCTGGTCGAACAATTTTTCAATGACTTTTATGACAACAGTAAACAATTTGAAGAAACACCTCAAGAAGGATTAGAAGAGGACCAAGAAACATTAGATGAGGTTTTAAAATGATTTTCACTAAATTAAGATTAAAGAATTTTAAATCTCATGAAAACACTACCATTAAATTTGAAAAGGGAATAAGTGTTATTGTGGGTGAAAATGGTGCTGGAAAATCATCCATATTGGAAGCCATTAGTTTTGCTTTATTTAAACAGCACACAGGTAAAAAAATAGATGATTTGGTTAGAAACAATGCAGAATCCATGTCCGTTGAATTGGAATTCATTTCAAATGCAAGACAATATAAGATTGTCCGTGAAAAGAAATCCAATCTGAAATCATCAATATTCAAGAAAACATCCGCTGATGGGAATTATGTTCATATCTGCACAGGAGACAAAGAGGTTACTAATGAAATCCGCCAGATTCTGGACATCGATTCAGATTTATTTTTAAATGCAATTTACATAAGGCAAGGCGAAATAGCAGAATTGGTTGATAAAACCCCTTCTGAGAAAAAACAGTTGATTGGAAAGTTATTGGGCATTGATTCATTAGAAAAGTCCTGGAAAAATCTATTGCCATTGATTAATGATTATGAGAATCAACTTTCAGAACTTAAAGGTAAATTATATAATTCTGATAAGTTAATTGAAGACCTCAATTTAAAAAGGGATGAATTGGATTCCTTAAAGCAAAGAGGACATGAACTCGAAGAACAGATAACTGATGTAAACGAGTTACGCAATGAGATTTCTGAAAATAAAAGAAATATGGAAAGGGAAAAGGAAATCTATGACAATCAGGTGAATAATTTAGAGTCTGAAGAAAAAAATCTATCCAGGCTTGAAGATGAAAAGAAAGTAATTCAGGAGAATCTTGATAAGATCAGGGAAGCTGAAGAGCAAATTAGCAGATTGGAGAAATATGTTTCTAAATTGGATGTGTATCTTGATTTTGAAAAATCAGTGGATTCCATTCAAAATTTAAAAAACCAGGAACTTGAGATTAATAAGAAACTCGATTCCATTTCCAGTCAAAAGAAGATGATTGATGATAAAAGGGAAGGATATAATAAATTTTTGAATTCAGATGATGAAATCACCAAGTTAGATGCTCAAAAAGTTAGCTTTGAAAAAGAATTGGCCGGAATGGCCCAACTTGAAAATGATAAGAAGGAACTCCTAAGAGACATTGAAACCGAAAGGAATGACATCGAGAAGTTCTTTTCCAATGCAAAAAGGAAACTGGTGGATTATGGTTTAAATCAGGATGTTTTGGCTGAAACTGATGACATTAACCATATTGAAAATGCAACCAATGACTTATTGGATGAGGTTTCATCAAAAATTAAGGAGTTGGGTGATGATATAATTTCTAAAAACGAGGACATTGTTGTATTCAAGCAAAATATCAAGTCTAACGAGAAACCTCTTGAAGACCTGTATGATGCAGATAATAAATGTCCTGTTTGCCAATCCGATATTGATGAAAATAAAAAAGGAGAATTAATCAGGGAATATACTGATGAAATAAATAAGAATACCGATTTGATTTCTGAATATGAGGAAGATGTTTCCCTGCTGTCCAAAAACAAGAAAAGCCTGGAAGATAAACATGATAAGCTGCTTGATTTATCAAAGCATATCATTGAATACAAGCACAAATTCAATCACTTGCAGAATCAGCTGGTAAAACTGAAAAAGCTAGACCAAGGCTTGGAATCTAAGGAGTTCATCAGTAATAAATTAGGCGAACTGATTCTGGTCATTGCAAATAAAAAGAACGATCGCGCATCCTATCAGGAAGATTATGATTTATATGTACAGGCAAACGGTGCTTTAGAGGTTCTTGGAAGTGAAACTGAAACTCAACACAAATTAAATCAAGTTAAAAATGAAATTGATGTCCATGTTAAAAACATCAAGCTTGCAATTGAACAGGACCCTCATTTAAGCAGTGATATAAGCACTGAAGAGCTTAAAAATCGTATTGAAGATTTGAAAAAGAAAAATGAAGAGTATAATCAGCTTAAAGGATTTGTTCAAAGTAAACCTTCTTTCCTAACCAGATTGGATACAGTTAAGGAAGAAATTGGAATGTCCATTAACCAAATTGACATTACTAAAAATAAGATCAGCGTATCAGTGTATGATAAGGAAAAATATGAATATATCATTTATCGCTCTGAGCTCTATGAAAGAAGATTCAATACATTTAACACAGAATTGCATGAAATCAAGGGAAGGGCCCGTGAAGTGATTGCACAGGTTAAAGATTTAAACGAAAGAATCAACACTGCCAACAGATTCCAGCAAGAATATGATGATGTTTCAGATTATATCAATCTGTTAAGCCATATCAGAAGCTTGTTCAGTAAAAACGGTATTCAAAAAGATTTAAGGAATGTTTCAAGACCTTTAATCCAAATGTATACCAAGGAATTCTTCAGTGAATTCAACTTTAATTATTCCGATTTAACTCTTGATGAGGACTATGATGTGACAGTTTATGGTCCTGAAGGAGAGTCATCAATGAGCATGGTCAGCGGCGGTGAAAAAATAGCAATCGCATTAGCCTTAAGACTTGGTATTACTCAAGCAATGGCAAAGGGTGAATTGGACACCATCCTATTAGATGAGCCTACAATACATCTTGACAGTACTAGAAGACATGAACTGATTCATTTATTAAAAGAGATGTCTTTACTGCCTCAAATGATTATTGTAACTCATGAGCCGCAACTTGAAAATGCTGCGAACAATTTAATTAAAATAGAAAAAGAAAATGGAATTTCAAAAGTAATAATGTAGAAATACATTATTATCTTTCTTATTTTTTACATGGTTTCTTCTGCATCCTTAATTGAATCAACGATGCAATTTGCATTCCATCCAACGATGGTTGCTGCCTTTTCTTCTAATTTTTCGGGAACTTCCTCAAGACCCAAAGGCCTAACTAAAACAAGGGGTATGTTGTATTTATCGCCGGCAGCCAATAAATCTTCAAATAGTTCTTTATTGTCATTATAAAGTCCTGCAAGTAGTATGATTCTGTCTATTTTCTGATAAAATTCTTCACCTGCAGTTGAATATGAACCTGATATGGATTCTTTCCATAAAAAATCAACTTTTGAGTATAATTTTTCGGTAAATTGCCCATATTCATTGTTCTGATCAATACCGTTGGTGATAATTAGATTATAAATTTTATCGTTTCTTTCGTCTTCGAACATTTTCTCACCTTGCTTTTATTTTTACTGTTATAATATAAAATTATTTGTTTTACAAAATGTTTATAAATTTTAAAGAAGTAACTTTAATATAACGATTATTTTAAGGAATTATTTTATATGAAAGCGGCAGTAATTGGATTGGGTGTAGAAGGAAAGAAAGCGGTAAATTCCCTATTGGAGCACGGCTGGGAAGTTTACGCAACTGATTTGAATATTAATGTTGATTTGGAAGGTTTGGATTTGCCGATGTTATCAATGAATATGATTGATGAAAAGCAGACCGTCTCAATTGTTGGCGAAAGAATAACAGTGGATTTGGGTTTTACAAATCCCTATGCCATTGAACAGTGTGACGCAATAGCCATTAGCCCAAGCATGTATGGAGGAACATTTGCAACAAGATTATTGGAAGAGGGAGAATTATTAAGCGATGTTGTAAATGGGCATAAGGACATTTTCACAATCGGAATAACCGGAACCAACGGAAAAACCACAACCGTTCACATGTTAAAGGAAATCCTGGAAAATGCCGGCAAAAAGGTACTGGTCGGCGGAAATGGCGGCGGTGGCTTTTCAGGCTATTACGACCTGATTCTTGAAGCAAATGAGGGAGAATATGACATCCTGCTGGTTGAAGTATGTGACATGACTCTCGACTTTTGCCGTTACTGTTTTGATTTTGACATGATCGGACTTACAAATATCGGCAATGACCATATGGACGTGCACAAAACCATTGCAAATTACAAGGATTCATTGGTTAGGTTTTTCACCGATAAAACAATTTTCACTGCATATAATCAGGATTTCAATGCTAATTTCAAAGAGGCCGCATCACAGACAATTCCTTATTTCGAATATCAGGACGAGCTAAAGCTATTTGGAAAATTCAATCTTCTCAATGCAGGGCTTGCAACAGCAATTTCAAGGGAGCTTAAAGTTCCTAAAGATGTAATAAGGTCAACACTTGCTGATTTTAATGCTGTTGAAGGGCGTTTAGACGTTTATAAGATCAATGATGTTTTAGTTTATGTTGGAAAAACTGACAATTCAGATGCTTTGGCATCCATTTTGTCTGAAAGAGATTTTTATGCATTATTTTTAGGCACCCCGCGCCATAATGAGGTGCATCGTTTGGATATTTTGGACGTTGCCGTGAAATATAACCCTGAAGTCATTGTCCTGTTCCCAGGTCTGGATGATACGTTGGACATTGCAATCTATAGACTTAATGCCTTGGGATATATGGGAAATATTATTACAGTAAGCACCCTTGATGAAATTATAGAATTGGTTGCCGAATACTCACATGAAGATGCCATATTGATTGGCGGCAATGGTCAAGATGTTATTATTAATATTCAAGAAAGAATTAAATTGATTTCTGAGAATTTATAACAATCTTTTTATATTACTTTATTATACATTATATATGTATAATATATTAGGTGTATTAAATGAGTCGTAGTTGGAGAAAGATATCTATTACAATTATTGTTGCATTAATTGCATTATCAGCATTATTTGTTGTCTTTAATGCTGTTAATGGTACTCCTTACACTGCTCAATCCGTAACCGAGGATTATAACCTTCCTATTGGCCAATCAATGTTTGAAAACCAGTCCATTTTAGGACAAAGAAGTCAAATCGAAGTTCCACTTTTATCAAATGCAGGTTTTTTAACCCATCAAATTTTAGCGCTTGACATTCAGGGCATCCTTATGTCCCTGTCGACTGGAGTTGTTCCATTTGATTTTTCAACCGTATCCAGTGAAGGTATAGACTCCTATGGTAATGTGGTTGATGTGGAAGGACCAGGATTTTTGACTTTTGAGGGGGATAAACTAGCTGTTAAATCACCAGATAACTATGTATGGGGATATAGTGCTCCATATAAATGGTTGGTTAAAACAGAAAATGGTGTCGACGTTGTAGAAAATGGTACAGTTATCAAATCTGTTCCAGTAGAAGAAATTAAGAACTTAGAATATAGTAATGACTATTATAATAATGCCACAATAGTCAGTTGGTACAATTATGATGCATCCGTTGGATCAATATTCACATTGGAAAAAGGAATGGTGGGCTTTTCTGATGGAAGGAACAATATCAGTTCATCTGATGTTCCGGTGATATTCGGTCAGGATGTAGTGGACTATGCAGCAGAGTATCCGACTGGTTCTCCAATATTATTATACTCAGGTAATTATTCTGAACAAGCTGGTGAAGTTTATGGAACCTCATTAGGGTCACACCCGGAATATGGTGATTCAATCAGGGAAGTAAATGCTAGACAATTTGTTGAAGCATGGAACGGTACTGTCATACCTCCTAATTCAACTTCAAGTGGTAAAGATTATGTTTACTTCGAATCTGCTAATGACGCTTCCGCTCCGGGTGGAAGTGCGGCACATGGTGTATGTCCATCTGCAAGAGCCTTAAGAGCTGCTGTTACTGCAGAAGGATTCAGCTTACCTACCGGTATGACCTGGGATGAAAATGCAGTATTGTTCGGTTTCAACCCAGCTCGTGATATTACAGTAACAAACAACCATGATTATCCGGTCATGATTAAAATGTGGACCGAAGGTGAAGGTACCGGAATGGGTGTTTATGGTCAAGTTGTAAGATATATTCCAAAGTAGGGAATATATCATTTTTTTTACTTTTTTTATGTCAATTTCAACTGTTATAACTGCTGCAGGAAAAAATTCTAGAATGCGAAACGACCAGCTTTCTAGAAATATGGAATTAAAAAATAAGCTTATTCTACCGTTTAAGGGAAAGACTGTTATAGAGACAACAATTGATAATGCATTATCTGCAAATGTAGATGAATGTATTGTGGTACTTGGTCATTATGCTAGTGAAATAAAAGAAGCTATTTATGATAATTATAAAGGATCAGTTAAATTCGTCATTAATGATCCTGTTGATGTAGGTTTATCAGTATCACTTTACAATGGTCTTTCAAATATAGATTCCGATTTTGCATTATGCATAACCGCCGACCAGCCGACTGTGTCAGCTGAAACCTTTAATGAGATGATTGAGGTAAGTCAGAATTCAGATGACCCATATAGGACTATTTCAATTTTAAGAAGAAGAAAAACTGGACTGCTTGACACTGCCGAAGGCTTGGGAATGCCTTTTGTAGCGCCGCGTAAAAATTTGATGGGCTATCTTGAAAATGAGGACGACAATTTAAATCCGATACTTAGAAAAATTTTTGCTGATGGCTATACGTTTTATGGAATAAAAGAAAAAAATAAAAAAGAATTGTTAAATATCAATCATTACGATGATTATTTGGCTCTTCTAGATTGATTCTAAGCCTGAAATAACTTCTTCAATTTTAGCTTTGCTAATTCCGACAGTCATTTCATTATCTTTGATATCAGCCGCTTTTCTGGAGCCGTCACAACCTAAAGTGAAGTTAACGCCTTCTGAGAGGTAAGGGTTGGAAAATGCATCTCCACATAATGATTGTATTCCTGCAAAGGATGGAGTAATCTTTTCGCCGGTTTTATAAACGATACTTTGGGCAAGTTTCATTCCGCCGACAGGTTCGGTTATAATCTGTATAACATCCGCTTCAAAGTCGGCTTCGTCCAAAGGTGCGTAGACAATTCCCCAGCTGATGTCCTTGATTATTGAAAGTTCTGCTGTGAGTTTTTTAGCGGTTTCCAAATCTTGGAATCTGCCTAATGAAAAGTATTTTTCACCGTTCGCCAGCTTTTCAGGCATTTCTGTAAGTCCAATAGCTCCTGCTCCTCCTAAGCACATTTGTTCTTCAATTGTAGAGTAAAACTTATTTCCCAATGACGCTTTTCTAACCATTTCGCAATGTCTGATTTTTTCATCAATTAAATCGTAGCCTTCAGGCAAATCATCTTCGGTTTTAATTAGTTTCATTGCTACAGGCTTTGCATCGAGTTTGATTTTACTTTCAATTACTTCGCAGTATTTTTTGTTTGTTTCTAAATTAGTCATACAATCGCCTATTATTATATTAGTTTAAGGAATTTTAAAGTCTTTTGCATTAACACTGTTATTTTTACAGAAGGTCCTGAAATCGCATGCGCTGCAGGTTCTTTCATCTGAATCCGCTTTCCATGCGTCCTGAATTTTGCATCCCTTCATTTCATTGATTAATGAGTTTTCGATATTGGCCACTACACGATCAAATTTTTCAAGTGCGCGTTCCTGTTCGGTTTCATCGACATTGATTATTCTTATTGACCGGGCAATCTTAAATTCATCGCTCAGGTCGGGAGCCTTGTCCTCTTCCTCCCATCCGTTGATTAAGTCAACATCATTTCCATAGCTTTGCCCGACATCTGTCAAGTCGTTATTCAGTTCATCCTTAATCAAAACCAAGTCCTCTTTTGATGGTACAAGCTCATTCAAGTAAAAAATGATTCCTGCAACAATCGGCTTTGAGTCCTCCTGCTTTGATCTGAGCCAGGAGTATGTCAATATCTGCTGCTTATGGTTTTCCCATTTGTCCTCGGACTTTTCATCAGTCATCTTGTAAGGGGGCCTTTTCATTCCCTTATAGTCAATTATGATTTCATAATCCTCCCCGTCGTCATATTGGCTGATTGTCCTTTGGAAGTCAGGATCCTTTTTTAGAAATTCAATAATCTTGTTGTCGTAATTGTCCAAATTGCTTTGCTCCAGTGTGCTGTTGATTTTCATGGAAGTCAAGACATCCACAACACCGTTGATTCCATAATAATTTGAACGGCTTATCTTTTCATCGTAATCTGGCATTTCGCGTATTCCCTTAATCAGCATTTCTGAGGAATCTATCAGTGGGAAGAGATACTTTCCCCATATGTTTATGGCCTTTTCAGCCCTTGCGCTGGCCAGCTTCTTGTGGTCATGCTCATTCAAATCGTCGATGGTCATGTCGCTGTCCGGCTGGTTCAGTATGCTGAAGAACAGGTCTTCATCGTGAGGATAAAGCCCTCTGACCTGCAGTCTCAAATCAATCCGGTCTTCAATCGGTCTGATGTCCTGTTTCCAGTCCCATGGGAATTCGGTCTGTTCGGTTTTCCATTGAATGAAAGCCTCTTCCAATACTCCATGAATGAATTCACCAAACCATCTCTGAACAGGCTTTGAAGGCGGAAGGGTCCCCTTGTTTTGGTATCTGTACTGCAGATTGCATGTTAAGAATGAAAGTAAATCTCCGGTTAAGCTGTATTCCGGAATTATATATGATTTTGATCTTGACGGTAATTTCATTGTATCACTTCCTAAACTAGATATATCTCCTTGAATCCGACATACTCCTCATCTCTGCTCCATCCAAGAGCAACATTAGGTATGTAAAAATGATTTTTCTTACTGGTGTAACCTTCAATGGCTGAATTGAGACCAACCAATAGTAAAACGCTTTCGGCTCTTGAAAATGCAACGAAGTAGAGTCTTGTCAGGTCATCAAATAACCTGTCTTTTTCGCTTCTTTCACTTTGGCCAAGGGAGCTGTGCTTTCTTATTGTGTCCTCGATGGTGTCCGGGTTCTTCAGTGATTTCGGGAACCTTAGGTTCTGATTTCTTATGTCATTGTTTTTGAATTTTGAGCCCACATCAACAATGACCAATGGAAATTCCAATCCTTTGGACTGGTGTATTGACAAAACGTTTACCCTGTTGTCCGGCAATGTCTCAAGAAGGGATTCGTCAATTGAGACTCCTCCGGTGGATATAGGCACGAAAATGTTCCATATGGCTTCAAGAACTGAGTCCCTTTCATGGGTCGGGCTTATGAATGAGATATTTGAATGGTACTCATTGAAAAATCCGGTTTGGGTAATTGATTTTGTAATGGCTTCCAGATATACGATTCCTTCAACATCATCCTGCAGTTCATCTATCCAGGTAGTTATCTTGTATGCAAGTTCCATCAGACTTGCGCTTTTCGGCCATTCGTCATATCCCCTTGGTCTTCTAAGCTGCCAGGATGTGACGAACTGGGACAGGGAAATGGGTTCATGAGGTTCCGGATTCAGCTTTATGTATTCCCTGGCTTTGACTCTCCATTGGTTCATCTTATGTATCGCCAGTTTCGGAATTGTCTTGTCCATCTTCTGGATGGTGCCTTCGGGGTCAATGCATTCAAGGACCAGACCGCAAAAGATTTCAACGATTTCGATGTCCTGCAGTTCAATTCCCCGTGGATTGAACATTTCAATCGGCTGCTTGTACCTTTTGAGCTGTTTTCTTAAATAAAATAGGAACGAACGGTTTCCATGCTGATGTTCCTTAGGTGAATATGAAAGGATGGCGATATCTGAAGCAGAGCCGTAATCGCTATCCAGTTTAAGGCTTATCCTATCCATTTCCTTCCCGGCTTTCAGGTTTTCCTCCTTGATTTGCTGCAATTTTGCTATATCCACATTGCCGTTAACCTTTTTGTAATAATCCTCATCCAAAACCTGCAGGACCTTAAGTTCACATTCGCCTTTGTTCACGAGTTTGTTTATTAGCATGGACAGGTCTTTTGCAAGCATTTCAGGGTTGTTTCTAAACAGTCCCAAAATGGGCATCTTGTCTTTTTCAAAATCCGGTGCAATGATTTTAGGCTTGTTTTCCACACGGGCATTTTGATATTCCTTGTCCAGCTCTGCGAACTGATTGCAGTGCTCTATGATATTTTCCGTTGAACGGTAGTTTGTTCTTAAGTTTATCTCTTCAACCTCAATGCCCAAACGGTCTTTCGCACGTTTAGGGTAATTTGTGAACAGGTCCACAGTGGCGCCCCGGAACCGGTAGAGGGACTGGTCGTCATCGCCCACAACAGTAATGTTTCCGTCATTTTTCAGTGCGGATTTGGCTATTGTAAAGTAGATATCCTCCTGAAGAAGATTTGTGTCCTGATATTCGTCAATAAGAACGATTTTGATTTCATCCAGGAATGATTCCAGGTCATTGTTCTTCAACTTGCTTAACAACTGTGCTTCCAGCATTGCAAAATCAATTGTATTCCTGTTTGAAAGGACTTCCTCATATTTCTTGATGCATTCAAGCGCAATCCGTTCTCCGCTTTCAGGTTCACTATCTTTGTATAATGCATCAAAGTCGACTTGGTCATGGTATATTCTGTTTTTTATCTTTAGAAGTATTTCACTGACTTTAGACGGTTCAGTGAGTTTTTGCCGTCCTGTCAACTCTTTTAGATATTCGACAAGGTTTTTGTTTAGATATGTCTCGTCCTGTATTAAGATCTTTATCATTGCGGAATTTGCAACAAATTCTTCAATAACAATGGCTTGGTTTTCTCCAGGTTTTTTATAGTCTCTAAGCAACTCTTCAGCTATGCTGTCTATTGTACCTATTTTAATTTGGTTGAAGTCGATTCTGTCAATTTGAAGCAGCTTGTTGAAGTCATCATCAACAGTGTCAAGCAGATGATTTTTGATTTCATCCCCCCAGCCGAGCACTCTTGAATAAAGCTCTTCGGCAGCCTTTCTAGTGTATGTTGTGGCAAGTATTGAATTAGGTTCTATATCATCGACGAATATGTATTTTAATATTTTGAGAACCATAACGGTTGTTTTGCCTGAACCGGGTCCTGCCACAATGAATAGGGACTTGTCGCTTGGAGATAATATAGCATTTTTTTGGTCATTATTTGAGGAAATATCCCTTTTTAATGTATTCACTACAATATCTTCAAATTCTTCGTATGATATCATTTTTTCCCTCTTAATCTAATATGATTTAATCTATGTAATTAGGTTATTAATAAAGTAATGTATATAGCATTTGAAAAGTATTCATTATTTTTAATCAATTACTGTTTAGCAA